>WNFF01002397.1_pt1 | contig 16954 bp, 14 predicted proteins | sample 5400441 | NCBI WGS metagenome assembly WNFF01 (sample SAMN13153345, study PRJNA577476) | soil metagenome | isolation source: 120 cm saprolite under Douglas fir tree site 2 hole 3 replicate 1 | place: USA:California | collected 2015-04-18 | reverse complement strand
CAACACGAGCAAGGGATCCACCGACACCGACGTAAACGCATTTGCAGTCATTCCATGAACTTCTCCGGCCTGATCCACAGTAATTACTGTAACGCCGGTGGCAAAGCAGCTCATTGCCTTGCGGAAATCTGACTGGGTGATGCTCATAAAGGCTGGTTTCCGTGTAGTCTGCCAAAATCTCGAGCGACCGAGACGGCCACAACGCGCCTCGCCACCTCGCAAATTTACCATGTCAATCGCAGCGCAAGTTGAATCTGGCGCGGATTGAATAAGGCCCGTGGCGTTCCATACGACGGGTTGGGCGAACCCTCGCGGAAGGAGCCAGGCCCACAACCTTGTGCCGCTGGGTCGCCAGCCAGATTGCAGAAGTCCGCCGCTCCATAGGCAGTATTGAAAAACCGGACATTAAGTGTGTTCAGCGTATTGAAAGCTTCGGCCAGGGCTTGGACGTTCATCTTTTCCGTAATATGGAAAGTCCGCGACACGCGCATGTCGACGCTCTGATAGCTGTCGCCTTTGAAAGTATTCCGCGGCTCAATCCCCACGCGATCGTTATTGCCGAAGATATCGCCGTTCGCGTCAAAACCAGCAAACTTGGTGAAGTAGTGAGGTGATTCCAAGCTCACGATCATTCCCAATTGCCACCCGTTGAGGACTGGGTTGAGATGAGTCGGTCCTTCCAGGGTAGCATTGCCCACAAAGCGGTGCGCCGCATGATCGGCGGAAACGGCGCGCTCCCGGTTAAAACAGCAACTGTCTTGAGGGATGAGCACAAAGCTGGGATTGGGACCATTGTCGATGCCCTTTGACCAGGTATAGCTGAGTCCCCATGAAACGTGATGACTCATACGCTTGTTGAAACTGACCAGCAAACCGTCCCATTGCGAATCCCACTTGGAATCAGCTTCGAAGTCCACGCCGAAGGGAGGAGTCCGGATTCCCGGGATGACCCCAAAGCCTACACCTGGCAAGCAATCCGAACCTGGGAAGATTGGGCAATAGTAATTCTTGGGCCCGACATCCCCCTTCGAGTCGTGCACCATATGAGCTGCGTCGAAGAAGGCCGGGTTGGGATCAGGTTGGTTCACGTTATAGAAGCTGCCCAAATGGATGCCACGCACATGCATGCCGGTGATATCCAGGATGGCATCCTTGAAAGGCTGGACCTCAAACCCGAGACTGGCTTGGGCCCCGTAGGGAGGCTTGTGGTTCTTTGCGAAGCGGACGATCACTGCATCTAATGCCGGACTCGGGTATACGGCCGTGGTCGAAGTGGACGGAAACAAGGCGGACAGTGCTCCCGCCATGGTGAAGGGATCCGATCCAAAGGCTGAAAGCCGGGTTTTTGCGTTCAAGTCATCCTGAATGTTTTCCCGTCCCGGATATTTGCTCAACCCGCCGCAAGATGGAATCTGGCACATCAGCAAGGGGGAAGGAATCTGGCCGTGAAAGAGTCCCCCGCCGCCGCGAATGACAAAATTGCTGCGGCCTCCCGGAGCGTAGGAAAAACCCGCCCGCGGGTCGAAGTTCTTTAGGGGATTGTTGATGGCGGCGCTGGGCCAGGTTTCTCCCTCCCATCGGAGTCCATAGTTGAGAGTTAGCCGGGCCTGGTTCCGGACCGCAGAAGAGATGCTGCTGCCCTGGTAGACCGAAGTGTCAAACGTGGGTTCGTTGAAACCGGATGCGGCATCGAAACGCTCGAAAAAGATCACGAACGGGTGTGGCGCAGTATGCCCAAGCACCTGACTCACAAAGTCCGTGCCCAGGAAGGCCTGCAAGTTTCCGAAGTCTGCCTCGAAAGGATAGAACAGCGGGAATGACTCGGTCGTACTCACCCGATTAAAGTCGCCCCCGAAACTGAGGGTGTGCTTGCTAAGGGTCTTGGTTACACTATCCACTATCTCAAAGCGGCCTTCTTCGTAGAAGTCTGGGTTCCCGCGGTTCACGCCCATAGTGAAAACATTCGAAACCTCGAGGTGGGGCTGCGTGCTGACGGTGGGAAAATCGAAAAAGCGGTGAGCATATTGCAGGCGGACTTCGTTTACCAGGGAACTGGAGAACACCGAAACCAAGTTCCCTACTACCGATTGATCGCGAAAACCGTTGTTCTTAAACCCGGAAGGCAGATCAAAGCCATCGTTCAACGGGGAAAGATTGGTGGAGCGCTGGTCGTTGAAAAAATAATGCACGAACATGGACTGCTTTTCACTAAACGAGTGGTTCAGCTTGAGCAAGAAGTTGTCATAATCGATGCCACGGGCGACGTGCAGGTTCTCGGTAGGCAATCCGAAAACGCTTGCCTTAACCTGATTGATGGCATCGATATTGGTCAAGACCGTCGAGTTATAGAAGGGCGATTCGATGTGGCGCTGCCCTTCGTAGTTGCCAAAGAAAAAGGTACGGTCTCGTACAATGGGCCCGCCCAGGGTAGCGCCGAACTGGTTCTGGCGCAGTTTGTTGAAGCCCTTCGCAGCCAGCGGGCTAGGGGCATCCATGGCGTCGTTGCGGAAGTACTCATAAATCGCGCCATGCAGGTGATTGCTTCCGCTCTTGGTGATGATGTTTACGATGCCGCCCACGGCTCGTCCGAACTCGGTGCTGTAGCTGCTATTTACGACCCGAAATTCCTCCACTGCCTCTTGAGAAGGAGTCGTTTTCTGAATGCCGGAGGCGGTTGACATATTATCGGCACCATCAATGGCGACAAAGTTGTAGTGGATGTTCTGCCCGGCAAACGAAAGCTTAGTAACCGGTTCAATGATCACATCGGTGCTACCCGAGGTTGTGTCACCGATAGTGACTCCCGGCGCGAGCAAGGCAAAATCAATGAACTGGCGTCCATTGACAGGTAGATCTTGAATCTTCTGCTCGTCAATTACGGAGCTCACCATCGTGCGGGTGGGTTCGGCGACTTCCCCCACGTCTTGCACGGTGACTTCCTGCGTCACTTGGCCTACCGGCAAGTTGAAGTCCAGGTTGCCTGCGGTCCCAATATCGAGGTGGAGTTTTTTTGCGGCTTTCTTGAACCCTGACTTCTCTGCCGTTATCGTATAGTCGCCTGAAGGGAGCAGCGTGATCTGGTAGTCTCCGGTTGCACTGGCAGTTGTGGAACGAGTGAAGCCCGTGGCGGCATTGGCAGCGGTGACGGTCGCGTCCGAAATCGCAGCACCGCTAGCGTCATATACCCTGCCTTGGATAGTAGCGGTCACTACCTGAGCTCGCGCCGGAAGGACCATTCCGCCCAGAAGCGCGACAGCTAGCGCAAAGCACAGCAGTTTCGACAGCTCGAGCGGCCGACCTACCCGCACGGAGGCCGCCTGTCCTTTGCCATTATGCCAATTACCATTCAGGTGCTGGTGTGCGGAGCGGTAGTCCGCTGAGCGCACTAACCTGTTAACGGACTTTCCTTCAAATCCTGCAATCCAGTGAGGCTCCATCTTTCCCCCATTTCGCGCCGGAAGCGAATGCCTTTTCTACATCCAAATGTCTATGCGACTAATTTCCCATTCCTTTTCGGGATCTCTCCATTCATCACTCGTGTCAGCCGTAATTCTGAGTCATCCAAGTGGCGTGCGAGTACTCCGGCACATTGCCTGAGCTTGCCAGAACTTAGCAATTGGTAAATCCTTCCATGCACCGGGATGAGGCCGCCAGGATTATCGTGACTGCGATCGACCAGCACCATTCCCACGCGTAATTCTCCAATCACTTTCTGATAGAACGATTCCAGCCGTTTGTTCCGGTGAATACTGATCAAAATGGTGTGAAACTGAAGGTCGAAGCTGACGGCCCGGACCCAATCGCTCGCACTTACTGCCGCTTGATACTGCTGCAATGTGGATCGCAATTCGGAAAGAAAAGTGTCAGCGTGATTGGAGGCCGCATCTTTTGCGGCAAGCACGGCGGGTATTTCCAGCATCCGCCGTAGTTGGTAGATTTCCTGGACATCACGAACTGAAAGCTGAGAGACGGCGACCCCGCGGTGAAGATTTCGTTTCAGCAATCCTTCCAATGAAAGAATTCTCATGGCCTCGCGCATGGTGTTACGCGAAACTCCCAGCGCTGAAGCAAGTGGGACTTCCTGGAGCGATGTTCCGGGGCGCAATTCACCGTCCAGTATTCTCTGTCTGAGGACAGTTGCAACCTGGTCGGCGACGCTCACCCGGTCAATATGCACAGACTGCATACAAGTTAGGATTGCGAAAGCTAAACGGCAGGCATGTTGCGCTTAATTTGTTCAAGTTGTCAAGTGTTGAAACATTCACCAATACCGGCTGTTGAGATATTTCCGCAAAAATCGCGGCTTGCGATTCCCTTCGTGACGGCAGGCCGGTATAAATTCGCCGAGCCGCAGGTTTTTCTTCTCATGTATGATTTCACTTCCCGGCCTGATTCTGAAGGGGAATAATCTTCGTAAAGCCTTGTATTAGGACGAAGCAGACTTAACATAATTGAATCGGAAATCATGTGTTCAGCCCTGGCCCAGAAAGTTTGACCTGCCCTCCACGGGAGTCGTTTTGTTCTTGTACGGCTGAGATTCGCGCCGACGTGCCTCTCTCGCGCGAAACCGCGTGCCGACTGATTCAGTGTAGCGACGAAGAATTACCCGAACTGCTGTCGGCTGCGGTTGCGGCCAAGGAGCGGTTCAAACCCATAGTCATTACTTATTCGCGAAAAATATTCATTCCCCTGACTAATCTCTGCCGTGATTATTGTGGTTACTGCACCTTTCGCCGTGATCCGGGAGAAGCCGGCGCGCATACGATGACTCCCGACGAGGTACTCGCGGTGGTTCGCGAAGCTGAGAAATTGGGATGCACTGAAGCTCTTCTCAGTCTTGGCGACAAGCCTGAGCTGGCGTTCCCGCAAATGCGCGCTATGTTGCGGCAGCTTGGTTACAGTTCGACCCTGCAATATCTGGAAGCGATGTGCAAACTAGTTCTCCAAGAATCCAGGTTGCTGCCGCATCCCAACCCTGGTCTGATGAGCGCCGAATGGCTAAGGCGACTCGGTACCGTGTCACCGAGCATGGGCTTGATGCTCGAAACCACTAACACTTCCCTGTTAGGCCCAGGTGGGGCGCACGACAACGCTCCCGATAAAGTACCTGCGAAACGGTTACGCACCATCGAAGAGGCCGGAAGATTGAATATCCCCTTTACAACTGGATTGCTTATTGGAATCGGTGAAACGCCTGAAGATCGTGTTGATACGCTGCTTGCGATAAGTGAATTGCACCGTCGCTATGGACACATCCAGGAAGTAATCGTACAAAATTTCCGAGCGAAGGCAAAAACCCCGATGCGCGATTCTCCTGAGCCCACGCACGGCGAGATGTTACGCACGGTTGCCGTCGCGCGGCTGTTGCTGCCAGACGTCAATATTCAGGCACCTCCGAATTTGTCCGCACCTTACTATGATGACTTGCTGGATGCTGGTATCAATGATTGGGGCGGGGTTTCACCACTGACGCCGGATTTCATCAACCCAGAGAAACCCTGGCCGCAGCTCGAACAACTGCGGATGCGAACTGAGGCCAAAGGATTCCGACTGCGCCAGAGATTACCAGTGTACCCGGAATTTCTGTCGGCACTGATTTCGCGACCCGGCTTGCTGGCTGATAAAGTAAGGGCGGTTGCAGATGCCGACGGGTACGCCAGGGAGCTGGAATGATTGTTGTGCTGACCGGCGGGACGGGAGGCGCGAAGTTCGTTGATGGACTTCGCGAAGTGGTCGCACCCGAAGAACTGACGTTGATCGTCAATACCGGTGATGACCTGCTCTGGTGGGGGCTCTACATTTCTCCCGACCTTGATTCCATCACCTACGTACTCGCTGGGCTTCTTAGCAAAGAACGGGGCTGGGGCGTAAAGGGCGATACATTCTTTTGCCTTCAGGCTATGGGGCATCTCGGACAGCCAATATGGTTCCAAGTCGGTGATCGTGATCTCGCGGTGCATCTGTTGCGGTCGAGACTGCTTGCGGAAGGCAAGAGCTTATCCGAGACAACGTCGCAGATCGCTGCGCGGTTAGGCGTTAACGCACGAATCTTGCCCATGAGCGATTCACGGGTTGAGACGCGCATCGGGACTCCAATCGGTGAACTTAGTTTCGAAGAATACTTCGTGCAACGCTGGTATCAGGATCCGGTTCAGTCCGTCCGGTTTGCGGGTGCGGCAGAGGCGGAGCCTGCGCCTGGAGTCGTGGATGCAATCATGTTGGCCGACGCAGTACTGATTGCTCCCAGTAATCCCATCACCAGCATTGGCCCCATTCTGGCGGTGCCGGCGATCCGTCAGGCATTGTGCGAAACTAAGGCTCCAGTTGCCGCCGTGAGCCCGATCGTTGGCGGAGCACCGGTAGCGGGACCAGCCGGAGTATTGATGGAATCTCAAGGACTGCCGGTCTCCATTGCAGGGGTGGCGCAAGCCTATCGGGACTTTCTTGATCTGCTGGTGGTTGATTTGCGTGACGCGAATGCTGCCGAGGAATTACGCAGAACGGACGTGCGCGTGCAATGTACTAACACCATTATGCGGACTACCGAGGATAAGGTTCAACTGGCCCGCGCGGTAATGTCCTTTATTTCGGGGGAAAGCACGGCTAGCGTCGGCAGCGTCAAACGACAATGATTCTCATTCCGGTCAAACATTTGAAAGACGCGAAGCAGCGTCTTTGTCCGGTGCTCGATCGCGAGAGCCGGCTCGCGCTAGCAGAAGTAATGTTGCAAGATGTGCTTGGAACCCTTGGCAATTGGCCGAATTGCCCCGACGTAGCGGTCGTTACCGGCGATCCCTTCGCGCTGGACTTGGCGCGCAGCTTTGATTTCGAGGTGATGGTCGACGAGAGCAACCTGGGCGAAACTGACGCGATAGAAACGGCGACTCGGATTTGTGTCTCCCGCGGTGTCGAGAATACGCTGGTGATTCCAGGCGACATTCCGCTGATCAGCGCGTGGGAACTGGAAAAAATATTCGAAGCGTCCCCCAATCAGGGCGCAGTCCTTGTGCCCGCGGCTGACTGTCGCGGAACGAATGCGGTGTTCCGACGCCCGGCCGGACTATTCCCTCTGCGATTTGGCAACGACAGTTTTAAGCCGCACGTTGCCGCCGCTCGGGCGACTCGAAAACCGTGTGTGATGCTTTCATTGCCTGGAATAGCACTTGACATTGATAGTCCTGCGGATTTGAAAGCCTTGGCTATCTCCCCTGGTGAAACCCGCGCCCAGCGTCTGGTTCGGCGCTGGGATCTCGCAGATTATCCGCTGGCCGTTAATGGCTGAAAAGTCGCCACCCCGGGAACTGCGGATTATTCCGGTGCCCGTTAGGGGCGAGATCAAGTCAGGCGATTCGCTAGCCGAAAGGCTTGTGCGTGCGTTACGCCAGCACGGTTTGTCCCTAGCGCAAGGCGATATTCTCGTGGTCAAGCACAAGATCGTTTCCAAAGCCGAGGGACAACTTGTTGAATTGGCAACGATCACACCATCTGCCAGTTCGCGGACTTGGGCTCGCCGCTATCATCTCGATGCTCGGGTCACCGAACTCGCCCTGAAGCAAAGTAAACGCGTGGTCCGCCGGAAACGTGGCGTTCTCATCACTGAAACTCAACACGGCCTGGTTTGTGCTAACAGCGGCGTGGACGTATCCAATGTAGATGGTGGCAAGCACGCGCTTCTCTTGCCAGAGGATGCCGACCGCTCTGCATTGCAACTTCATTTGGAACTAAAGAAAGTTCTGAAGCTTTCAATCCCCGTGATCATCACTGATACTTTCGGGCGGCCTTGGCGCGAGGGGCTTACCGAGGTCGCTATCGGCTTGGCCGGGATGAAGGCATTACACGACTACCGCGGGCGACGCGATCCGTATGGTTACGAGTTAAGAGTGAGTCTGGACGCTGTGGCCGACCAACTGGCTTGCGCCGCAGGTCTAGTGTGCGGCAAGCTAACCCGCACTCCCGCTTGCATCATCCGCGGGTTTCGTTATCGTCCGGGACCGGGGAGTGCTCGCGATTTGATTCGTCGAGCCGCTAACGACCTGTTTCGCTGAATTGTTTTCTTGGGGTTCTTTCCCGTCGGGCGTTCGAGGAGGTCTTATGGTTCGGATGTTGTCACAATCAGAACTGGAATATTTTCCTTCTCTTGAATGGAGCCAAATCTCGTCGCAAATGACACCGGCCACGCGCGTCGCAGTCGAGAAAGTCCTCGAGAGTCAAAATGGCGACGTGCTATCGCGAGACGAGTGCCTGCTGCTGGCGAATGCTGAGGGCGACAACCTTCTCGGCCTGTTAGCCGCCGCAGACACGCTGCGACGCGACCTGGTTGGAAATCTGGTGACCTACGTCGTCAATCGGAATATCAATTTCACGAATATCTGCTTTGTGGGCTGTAAGTTTTGCGCCTTCAGCCGTGGACCACGTGAGTCCGACACGTATTTTCTTAGCCCGGAGCAGGTAGCAGCCAAAGCAGTAGAGGCTGCAGGAATGGGTGCGACAGAAGTCTGTATTCAGGGCGGGCTGCCCCATGACCTGCCGCGTTTTTATTACCGCGATATCCTTCGGGCCGTTAAGAAGGCTGTTCCGCAAATGCACATTCACGCCTTCTCGCCGATGGAAATCACTTATGGCGTGGAACTGACGGGCATGCCACTCGAAGACTATCTCAGCATGCTACGTGAAAACGGGCTAGATACTTTGCCAGGAACCGCCGCCGAGATTCTTGACGACGACGTTCGTTTTGTCCTCTCCCGGAACAAGCTTTCAACTGAGCGTTGGAAGCAGATCGTCCAGACAGCCCATCGCTGTGGCATTCGAACCACGTCCACACTGATGTACGGTCATGTGGAAACGCCTGTCCACTGGGTCAACCAGTTGCTTATGTTTCGCGACATCCAGCGCGAGACCGGCGGTTTTTCGGAATTCGTACCGCTGGGATTTGTCCACCAGAATACCCTTCTTTTCCACCAAGGACTCGCACGGGCGGGTCCGAGTCTCGCCGAGCATCTCAAAATTCATGCTCTCGCTCGTTTGTTGCTTGCCGGGGCTATCAACAATGTTCAAGTCTCGTGGGTAAAACTCAACCGCAAGCTGTCACAGCTATGCTTGCAGGCCGGCGCGAATGATTACGGTGGAACGCTGATGGAAGAGAACATTTCGCGGGAAGCCGGAGCCACTGCGGGACAGTACACCAGTCCGGAAGACTTCCAAACCCTGATAAAAGAAATCGGCCGTATTCCAGCCGAGCGCAATACCACTTACACGCGCATCAATATCAAATTGCCAATCGAACAGCTCACTAACGAGGAAGCGTTTGCCACGGAGTTTGCATGAGCCCTCCGATCGCTATCCTGGGTGGCACAGGCCCGGCTGGCATGGGCCTGGCACTACGCTGGGCGAGGGCAGGCGAGTTTCTCATCATCGGCTCGCGCGACTCGATTCGCGCTCAAGCTGCGGCTACAAAGATCAAGGAACGCGCGGGACCGGACGCACAAGTATCGGGTGCGGAAAATTCGGAAGCCTGCGCAGCCACCGACCTGCTCGTGCTCACCGTCCCCTTCGAAGGTCAGGCCGCATTGCTCAAGCAGCTCAAGCCCTCGATTCGCCCTGGCAGTATCCTGATCGATGCCACTGTGCCGCTTGCCAGCAGCGTCGGCGGCCGTTCCACCCGCACTCTCGGTATCTGGCAAGGCTCAGCAGCGCAACAAACTGCTGAGCTAGTTCCCAAAAACGTGTCTGTGGTTGCCGCTTTTCAGAATATGTCAGCAGATGAGATGAACGGCGATCAGCCCGTTGAGTGTGATGTGATCGTTTGCAGCGATGATCCTCATGCCACGCAAGTCACTTGTGAACTGGCCGCGAAAATCCCAGGTGTGCGTGCGATTGATGGCGGCAAGCTGGAGAACGCGCGCATCGTGGAGCAGATCACAGCTTTGTTAATTGGGCTCAATATCCGGCACAAAGGACACTCTGGCATTCGTATCACCGGCTTGCCGAGCACCGCATACAAGTCATAATCGCTGACCCTCGCGACAGAGATGGAAGAACATTTCTGGGGGACTCGGGCACCATTCTATGAACTCGCCCACTGGCAACGGCGTGGCTATCGAGTTCCGCAATGTTTCATACCGTCTCGATGGCGGCCGAGAACTTCTGTCCCAACTCAACCTCGAAATTCTCCGCGGAGAAACCTTAGTCCTCCTCGGCCGGAGCGGCTCAGGAAAGACCACCACGCTCAAACTCGTAAATCGCCTGTTGGCGCCAAGTGCAGGTGAGGTTTTCATTGATGGCCGATCCACCACGACGTGGGATGTAATTCGCTTGCGCCGCATGATTGGGTACGTTATTCAAGATGCCGGTCTGTTTCCTCACTTCACTGTGGAGCGCAACATTGGGCTGGTGCCGAAACTTGAGCAGTGGGCGCCAGAGCGCATTCAAAAACGCGTCAGCGAACTGTTGCAGCTAGTTGGCCTCGATTCAGAGGTTGCTTCACGCTACCCGCGCGAGCTCTCCGGTGGGCAGCGGCAGCGGGTTGGCGTGGCGCGTGCGCTGGCCGCGGATCCGCCGATCCTGCTCATGGACGAGCCTTTCGGCGCGCTTGATCCCATCACGCGCGCGGAATTGCTACGAGAATTTCTGTCCTTACAGATGCGTCTGCGGAAGACAGTAGTCTTTGTTACCCATGACATGCGCGAAGCATTGATGCTGGGAACTCGTATTGCGCTGATCGAGGCGGGGCGCTTGGTCGCGATCGATAACCCTGAAGCCTTCCTGCACTCTAAGGACCCTCTGGTCGCCGCTTACGTCGACGCATTTCGCACCGATTTAACGACTTCCGGCAAAAAAGGTGACTCATGAACTTCTGGCAATTCATGGTTCAAAACCACACCGAGGTCCTGGAGCTTACGTGGGAACATATTTCTCTGGTCGGAATTTCTATGTTGATCGCAGTGCTCATAGGAATTCCGCTCGGCATTCTGGTCGCCCGCTGGCCGGCATTGAACAAGCCCGTGCTCGGTGGAGCCAACATCATTCAGACTATCCCCAGCCTCGCGCTTTTTGGGTTCCTGCTGCCTGTGCCCTGGATCGGCGCGCGGGCCGGCCGCTTGGCGGTTCTTGCGCTGACGCTTTACGCCCTGCTGCCGCTGATTCGAAATACGTATACCGGGATCAGAGGAGTGGATCGCGCCGTAGTTGAAGCTGGCCGCGCCATGGGTATGACGGATCGTCAGCTCCTATTTCAGGTCGAATTGCCTCTGGCTCTGGGCGTGATCATCGCGGGTGTGCGGATTGCGACCGTGCTCTCGATTGGCCTCGCGACCATTGCCGCTGCCATCGGAGCTGGCGGCCTTGGTGAATTCATCTTTCGCGGATTGGCGATGGTAAGCAATCAACTCATTCTGGTTGGAGCAATTCCTGCTGCAGCACTCGCTCTCTTGGCCGACGTGAGCCTTGGATGGGTTGAGAAGCGACTTAGTCCAGGATAAACCACTGTTTTATAAACTATGACGTCTCGACTCATCGGCGCATTGGTTCTCGCCTCTGTGTTTCTCAGCTGCGGTCCTTCGCGTGAGAATCGAATAGTCGTTGGTTCCAAAAACTTTACTGAGCAGCTTATTCTTGGTGAGCTGATCGCGCAGCAAATTGAGTCGCACACGAACCTTGAGGTCGAACGGCGCTTCTATCTTGCAGGAACATTCATTTGTCAGCAGGCAATCCTCGGCGGGCGAATCGATGTGTATCCTGAATACACCGGAACGGCCCTCACGGCCATCCTGAAGGAGAAGCCGGTCGGCAACAGAGAGGATGTCTACACTCGGGTCAAAAGCGAGTACCAAACGCGATTCTCTCTCGAAACAGGTCTCCCGTTGGGTTTCAACGACACATTTGCCATGGAGATTCGCGGCGAAGATGCACGACACCTGAACCTGAAAACAATTTCCCAGGCCGCGGCTTATACGCCGCAATGGCGCCTGGGAGCCGGCTACGAATTTATGGAGCGCCCCGATGGATACAAGGGTCTCATCGCAACCTACGGGCTCCGATTCGCGGCACCTCCGCGCATTATGGACCTCGGCCTCCTGACTCGTGCGTTGAAAGAAAAACAGGTGGACATGGCAGCTGGAAATGCCACCGATGGCCTGATCCCGGCTCTCGATCTTTTTGTGTTGGACGACGATCGTCACTACTTCCCACCCTATGAGGCGGTGCCCGTCATTCGCAAAGATGCGCTCCTCCGGCATCCTGAAATCGGCGTGGCGCTCCGTGAACTCGCCGGCCAAATTTCTGATGACGACATGCGGCAGTTGAACTATGCCGTCGACGGTCAACATCACGATGCCAAGCAAGTGGTGCGCGAGTTCATGCAGCGAAAAGGATTGATACGGTGATCGCGAATCGTGATGTGGATGCTGCCTGGAAGTACCACAATGCCACCAAGCATTCCCATCTCAGCATCCGGGCACATCCTCATTTTCTCGATTGGGACAACAAGCCGCTGCCCTTCAAAATTTATCCGACCCTCGAAGTAATGCGCCTGTCGAAGGATTTCAAGCGCACAAGCATGCCCGCGCTTTCCGCCATCGCAACAACAGTAGTGTCTGCATCAGGGGATGTCATTCCAGATCTTGAAACGCTCGCGCAATTGTTATTCTTTTCGGCCGGCGTGACTAAAAGCAAGAAGTATCCGGGTGGAGAAATTTTCTTTCGTGGGGCGGCTTGCACTGGCGCGCTTTATGAAATCGAACTCTACGTCGTTTGCTCTGATCTGCCTGGGCTCGAGGCTGGCGTCTACCACTTTGGTGTCGCTGAATTCGGTTTGCGCCAACTACGGCGTGGTGACTACCGCCAGGTTCTAGTGGAAGCCACCGCCAGCGAACCCTCAATCATTCATGCGCCGCTGATCATTATTTGCACTGGAACTTACTGGCGTAATGCCTGGAAGTATCGCTCTCGCACTTATCGCCATTTTGGATGGGACAACGGCACCATCCTGGCAAATTTGCTCGCGGTCAGCTCTGCTCGGGGTCTACCCGCAAAGGTTATATGCGGCTTCGCTGACGCCCAGGTGAACAAATTGATTGACGTCGAAACGAGACGCGAAGTTGCCTTCTCGCTCGTACCCGTTGGTAATGTCTCATCTTCACCCCCAGCATCGGCAAACGTCAGTCCACTGGAATTGCCGGTCGTTCCTTATTCGAAAACTGAAGTGGACTACCCGCCCATGCGCCAGATGCATGAGGTGTCGTCATTGGTCTCTCCCGCGGAGGTGGCGAGTTGGCGTCGCGAAATTAAGGGAGGCAAGGTAGGAGTGAAAAAGAATGGGGGGATTGCCTTACAACCTTTGAGCGACGCAGAAATGCCTCACGACACAATCGAACAAGTGATACTCCGCCGAGGTTCAACTCGTAAGTTCTCGCAAGACTCGCTTACCTTCACTCAGCTATCCACCCTGCTCGATCGTGCCACACGCGAGTTGCCGGCAGATTTCCTCGACGATCCGAGCGGGCGACTGAACGATCTTTATCTTGTGGTGAATAATGTGGAGGGAATGGCGCCCGGCGCTTATTTCTATGATCGCCAGACGAGGTCTCTGCAACTTCTTAAGGCGGGCGATTTCCGTAGAGATGCTGGCTATCTTGGATTGGAACAGCAACTGCCCGCGGATGCGAGTGTAGATATATTTTTCTTAGCCGATTTGCACAGCATACTGGAACGCTTTGGTAATCGGGGATACCGAGCCGTGCAGCTTGAAGCGGGCATTCTCGGCGGTAGACTCTATCTCTCCGCTTACGCGCAGCGTTTGGGCGCAACCGGCTTGACCTTTTATGACGATAGCGTCGTGAGCTTCTTCTCTCCGCACGCGAAAGGCAAGAACGCGATCTTTCTGGTCGCCTTAGGAAAGAGCGGTGTTGCAAAAGCAGATGGATAAGCTTCCCTCGATCGATGCGGATTCAAGAGCAAGAGAGCTGGAAAGTCATTCTTTAGGAGACAAAACCGGCTTCGCTGTTGCGCGTCCACCCAATTGTTTCTAGTCCACCGCCCGCGCCGTCATCTCCTCCGAGGGCTCGCCGCCCGCTGCGGCTTGCGCCAGGATTAATTGCCGCCCCTCCACCTGAAGGCTAGGCAGTCGCATACCAAAGAGCACCGCCGCCCCAATACAAGCCACCGCCCCGATGGCGACAGTCACAGGCGCACCTAGCCTGTCAGCAAGTGCGCCTCCTAATAGGGCACCGAACGGAGCCATACCCATGAACATCATGGAATAAAGCGCCATTATGCGGCCACGCAATTCATCCGGCACCATTGCTTGAATCAAAGTGTTTGAGCATGCCATCTGCAGCATCATCGAGAAACCCACTGGAAGCAGCAGTGCGGCAGAGAGCCAAAAATTACGCGAGAATGAAAACAGCAGGAGGAACACGCCGAAGCTGCCACAGGAGAACGCCACCCAGCGCCCCAAACCTTTTACCCCGGACCGCATTGCCAAGGTGAGAGCGCCCAACAATGCCCCCACTCCGGTTGCGCCCATCAGGATTCCCAGTCCACGTGCGCCTCCGTACAAAATACGATCGGCAAACACCGGCATTAGCACCGTGTAGGGCATTCCGACCAGGCTCACTAATCCGAGCAGTAGAAGCAATGCTCGAATTGGTGCGGCTCGACTTGCGAAGCGAAACCCCTCCCTGATATCCGCAAGTGGAGAGGCCGTACTCGGCGCTCGCCGGGTGCATTGAATTTTCATCATCAGAAGTCCGATGATGACGGCGATGTAACTTACCCCATTGGCGAAAAAGCACCAGCCTTCACCGATCTTGGCCACCAGGATTCCGGCGATCGCGGGACCCACAATACGTGCGCCATTAAACATAGAAGAATTGAGCGCAATAGCATTCATCAAGTCTTCCTTACCTACCATGTCCACAAGGAAGGCCTGCCGCGCTGGAATATCAAATGCGTTGATTACCCCGAGCAATGAAGCAAGTACAAAAATGTGCCAAACCTGCACTTTCCCGGTAAGGGTCAGTCCCGCCAGGATGAAGGCCAATATCATGGAAAGTGTCTGAGTGGCGATGATCACGCGATGCCGGTTGGCCCGGTCGGCCACCGTGCCCCCGAAGGGAGCGATCAGGAAAACCGGAAATTGACTGGCAAAACCGACTGAGCCCAACAGCAAGGGGGAACCGGTAATGCGATAGACCAGCCAGGCTTGGGCGACGCTCTGCATCCAGGTCCCAACCAAAGAGATGAGTTGTCCGCTGAAAAAAAGCTGGAAGTTGCGATAACGAAGCGCGCGCAGTCCCGTCTTCAGTCTCCCCTGACCCCGGGAGTCGAGCGATTGAACCGCCCTAGGTTGATTGCTGATTTCGCCATGATTGGCCACGTCGTCGTTTTTGATGCCGCCAACCATGCTTATGGTCCCTATAACTTGCGACGGTGGCGATCCCCCATCCCCGGTCGATTCGGCGCCCGACAATCGACTCCGAGTAGGTTTGTCCCGCCGGTTGCCACACTAGCGCCAATTTAGAACTTCCCATGCGTACGAGACTGCGCTACAGTCTTCTTGTCTACAAGCTTTCGAAAACGCTATCCTGGGCCGGTTTATCTAGTATAGAGGCTCGGCAAAATCCAGAACACTCAACCCGCTCCGCACTGCCAAGGAAAGCAGGGCTTGCGAGGGAACCATGAGTATCAGCGAAGTTTGTCTCGAGCGCCGAGCGGCGCAACGCTTCGATTTTCAGTTGCCATTATCCATTCGATGCTACAAAGATGCCGCCGAGGGATTCGGGGTCACCCAGAACCTCAGCGCGTGTGGAGTTTTCTTCTATACGGATTTTGCGATGCGGCAGGGTGCAGACGTAGAAGTCACTCTTTCGATGCCATCTGAAATTACTCTTTCTGAAAACATGCGGGTTCGGTGCCGAGGTAAAGTGCTTCGTGTCACTCTGCTGCCAGGCGAAAGCAAGATCAGCGTGGCCGTTCATCTTGAGCATTATGAGTACCTGGCCGAGGCGGCGGCCGCGACTTCCGCGGATTACGATCGCGTCCTGGCCCTACACCAACATACAGTTCGAGAGGACGCCTAAGCTACGAATTCATTACCCCGGGACTTAAGGGGTCTTCCAACCCCTTGAGCAGCACGGCATCAGCCGAAATTTTTTTAGGAATGCTCCTTTTCAACCCGACGAACTTCGCTTAGAATATGAGACCATTGAGGAATTGTTGCTTCGCAGTTCCTCACGTAGTTCGTCCTTCGTTTGTCCTCACTTCAGGCTCGGGATCTGCAGCCGCGAAGCTGCTTTGGTCTCGGGATCGAATAATGACAGATTACGAAGGTCACTTGGCTGGGAGCAGGCTTCCCTCATACCATGCAGATGTCTAGGAATACCGGCGAGAAACCAATTATGCATGGCGTTGCGGCTGCCATTTTGAGCGAAGACCGGGAACGGTTAGCGGTCCTCCAGAGCCGATTAGAAGAAACGAGCCTGGGACGAAACATCTATAGCTCTGTGGGCTTTCCGGCTGGCGCAACCGATCCCATCCTGCGGCAAATTCAGGATCTCCGGGCTGAAGTGGTGCTCGTCGACATCGATCCTGGTAATCCGCACCGCGCAATTGCTGCTATCGAAGTGCTTCACGCGACCACCTCCGATATTGCCATATTTGCCGTGGGTGAGATGAGCGCGCCATTCGTCATCGTAGCAGCCATGCGGGCCGGGGCTCGCGAATTCCTGGATCGTGCTGCCGCTCGAGAAGCTTTGCTGGAGGCTCTCACCCGGCATACAGCCACTCGCAGTAAAACCCGGAGTCACGCCGGAAAAGGACGAGTTTTCAGCGTAGTGAACACTAAGGGCGGTTCGGGCGCAACTACCGTCGCCGTAAACATTGCGATAGCGCTACAACACACCCACGACAAAGTGGTAGTGGTCGACTTTGCTCCGATCGGACATGCTGCGCTGCATCT
>WNFF01002806.1_pt1 | contig 16958 bp, 10 predicted proteins | sample 5400441 | NCBI WGS metagenome assembly WNFF01 (sample SAMN13153345, study PRJNA577476) | soil metagenome | isolation source: 120 cm saprolite under Douglas fir tree site 2 hole 3 replicate 1 | place: USA:California | collected 2015-04-18 | reverse complement strand
TGGTCACCGCCCGGTCATAGGCGGAGATGCCGGTCGTCACCCCGCGCCGGGCGTCCACGCTGACCGTGAAGGCGGTGCCGAGGGGGGCGGTGTTGTCGCTCACCATCATCGGGATCTGCAGCTCGTCGAGACGCTCGGCGAGCATGGGCATGCACATGAGGCCGCGCCCGTGCATGATCATGAAGTTGACCGCCTCGGGGGTGACCCGGTCGGCGGCCATGAGGAAGTCGCCCTCGTTCTCGCGATCCTCGTCGTCCACGACCATTATGATCTGCCCCGCGCGAATGTCCTCCACCGCGGCCTCGATACTCGCGAACTCTCGTCGGCTCTCCATGGTCACCGTGGCTCCCCTCTCACGCTCAGCACGCGCAGCACGTACTTCCCGATCACGTCCATCTCGAGGTTGACCCTCCGTCCGGGCTTGAGGGCCCCCAGAGTCGTGCGCTCCAGTGTATGCGGGATCAGCATGATCTCGAAAGCCCCCACCTCCAGCGCCGCTACCGTCAGGCTGACGCCGTCCACGGCCACCGATCCCTGGGGAATGAGCAGGGGCGCCAGGTCTTCACCTCGCCACTCGATCCTGAGTCGCGCCGTTTCCCCCGCCCGATCGAGCGCGATCACTGAGCCGACCCCGTCGACGTGCCCGAGCACGAGGTGACCACCCAGGAAACCGTCGAGCCGCATGGGACGCTCGAGATTGACCGGGTCGCCGGGGCCGAGATCGGCGAGGGCCGTGCGCGACAGGGTCTCCGGGCCCAGATCAAAGGCGAGGTGTCCGGAGCCGATTCCCACCGCGGTCAGGCAGACGCCGTTGACGGCCATGCTCGAGCCGATCTCGATGCCGCCGAGCGTCGCATCGGCTTCAACGGTGAGACGCGATCCATCCCGCTCGAGCACCCGTCCGCACTCCTCGACGATTCCGGTGAACATCCAGCCTAGCTCCTCCTCGATGCTTCCACGTCGCCCTCGAGCATCCAGTCATCGCCGACAGGGCGTGCTTCGAGACGCCCCACCCGGACCGCCTCGGGCAGCCGAAGCCCCGGGCCCGCGAGAGGCCCCGGGGCGGAACGTCCGCCCAGGAGCACGGGAGCGACGAAGGCGACGATGCGGTCGACCAGTCCCGCTCGCAGGAAGGAGCCTGCCAGCTCCCCGCCGCCTTCGAGGAGGAGACCCGTGACGTCGAGGGCGCCCAGGCGCGCGAGAAAATCGACCGGCCCCACGCGGCCGTCCTCCTCCTTGCACCGGAGCACCGTGACGCCCCGTGCCTCGAGGGCGGCCACGCGCTCGGGATCGGCAAGATCGGTGACGGCGACGACGGCGCGTGAAGGGCGCCCCGCGGCCAGGACTCTTGCGTGGAGGGGGAGGCGGGCGCGGCTGTCGACCACGACGCGCAGCGGCTCGCGCGGCCAAGGAGCGGCCAGGCGCACGTCGAGGGCGGGATCATCGGTGAGGGCCGTGCCGATCCCCACCACGACGGCATCGCTCGCGCTCCTCAGCCGGTGCGCTTCGGCCCGCGCGCCCGCGCCCGTGATCCAGCGCGAGCGCTGATCGTGGTCCGCCGTCTTGCCATCCAGGGTGGCGGCCCACTTCAGCGTGACGTGCGGTCTCCCGAGACCGGCGACCGTGAAGAACGCGCGGTTCAGGGCGATCGCTTCCCGCTCCCGGCAGCCCAGGGTGACGGCGAGTCCCGCGGCGGCCAGCGCGCGGGCGCCGCCTCCGGTAACTTTCGGATTGGGGTCGGCAACGGCCGCGACGACGCGGCGCACTCCCGCCCGCAGGATGGCGTCGACGCAGGGCGCCGTCCGGCCCGCGTGATTGCACGGCTCGAGGGTGACGTAGAGATCGGCGCCGCGGGCGAGGGCTCCCGCCGCGGCCAGGGCGAGGACCTCGGCATGAGGCGCGCCCGCGCGCGCGTGGAAGCCCTCGCCGAGCGCCCGCCCGTCGGCCACGACGACGGCGCCCACGGCGGGATTCGGCGAGGTCACGCCCCGCCCTCGCTCCGCGAGCTCGAGCGCGCGCCCCATCCATCTGATGTCCGTCGGGCTGATGTCGGTGGGCCCGATGTCTGTCGGTCGGATGTCCGGCGTGCTCGCGGTCATGGTCGCCCTCATTCCCCCGCGAGGCCCGCCGCGAAGATCTTCGCGTCGAAGGGCTGGAGATCCTCGATGCTCTCACCCACTCCGATCAGCTTGATGGGCACGCCCAGCTCCTTCCAGATCCGCACCACGATGCCGCCCTTGGCGGTGCCGTCCAGCTTGGTCAGCACGAGCCCCGTGAGCCCTATCGCCTCGTGAAAGAGCCGGGCCTGCTGGAGCCCGTTCTGGCCGGTGGGCGCCTCGATCACCATGAGCGACTCGTGGGGCGCCCCCGGAAGCTGTCGCGAGATCACGCGCTTGAGCTTCGCGAGCTCGTCCATGAGATTGCTCTTGGTGTGGAGGCGCCCCGCCGTGTCGACGAGGAGGACGTCGATACGGCGGGCCATGGCCGCCTTCACGGCGTCGAAGACCACCGCGGCGGGATCAGCGCCCGTCCCCTGACGGATGACCTCCGTGCCGGAGCGCCGGCCCCATTCCTCGAGCTGCTCGACGGCCGCGGCCCGGAAGGTGTCGGCGGCGGCAAGCAGCACGCCCTTCCCCGATTGCCTGAGGGCGGCCGCGAGCTTGCCGGTGCTCGTCGTCTTGCCCGAGCCGTTGACGCCCATTCGAGGGGCGCCGCCGCCCCCGCGAGCGTCTCCTCGAGGAACTGTCTCAAGAGGGTTCGAAGATCGGCGGCCGAGAGGGAGCCGGTCCGCTTGGCCTCGGCGCGCACCCGGCTGACGAACTCCTGGCTCGTCTCCGCCCCGAGATCCGCGGCGAGCAGAATCTCCTCCAGCTCGTCGAGCATGGACTCGTCGACCTGACGCCCGAGGGCAAGGAGACCATCGAGCCCCTGGTTCATGGCCTGGCGGGACCGCTCGAGCCCCTGGCGGAAGCGATCCGCGATCCCGCTCAAGAAGCCCATCACGAAGCCTCGGGCCTGTCTGGCGGAAGCACGAGCCGCTGGATCACGGCGCCCCGCGCCCCGAGTGGCAGAAGGCGGCGCCCGTTGAAATCGATCTCGAGCCCCCCGGCATTGCCGACCGTGAGCACGAACCCGCGAGCGGCGGTCCACTCGCGAACGGCACCTGTCGGCAGGAGCTCTTCGGCGACCGCGCCATCGTCGATCTGGACGCGGACCCAGGTCGGCTCGATGGCGCGCATGACGAGTCGATGGGACCCCGTTGGCTTAGCTTCTGCGGCGGCGGTCGCCGGGCTGGGCGCGGGAGACGAGGACGCGGCAGGAGTCGCGGGGGCGGCGGGGGCGACCGCGACCGGCTCAGGCGCTCGGGGGGTGACGCTCGACGCCTGAACCCTCTCGCGGGCGGGACCCTTGAGCCCGAGGTGCAGGGCGAAGAGACTCCCGCCCAGGGCCAGCACGAGGATGGCGCTCACGAGGAGCGGCCCTCCGCGACGCGGCCGCGCTCCGAAGGAGGGCCGCGATGTGGAACGCTCAGGCCGTGCGGGCTCGCCCGCCGTCTGGCGGAAGAGATCGAAGGCCTGGTCGGGAGGCGCCTCGAGGGTGTCGCAGTAGGCGCGGATAAAGCCCTTGACGAAGACCCGGGCGGGGAGATCCTCCAGCTTGTCGCTCTCAAGGGCCTCCAGGTGGCGTCGCCCGACGCGGGTGGAGCGCGAGATGTCGTCCAGCGACACCCCCTTGGCCTCGCGCAGCCCGCGCAGATACACCCCTAGAGAGCTCATGGTTACTCACGCGGAGTCTACGCCCCCGCGTGGCGAACAGTCAATTCGGAGGGATAGTTACGCTTCGGTCAGCTTGACGGAAACGAGCCGGGAGAGACCCGGCTCCTGCATGGTGACGCCGTAGAGGACGTCGGCCGCCTCCATGGTCTTGCGATTGTGGGTGATGACGATGAACTGAGTCTGGGTGCAGAGCTCCCGCAGCACCCGGATGAAGCGGTGGATATTTGCGTCGTCGAGGGGAGCGTCGACCTCGTCGAGCACGCAGAAGGGGCTTGGGCGGTAGTAGAAGATCGCGAAGAGCAAGGCCAGGCCCGTCAACGCACGCTCACCTCCTGACATCAGGGTGACGGCCTGCAGGCGCTTGCCCCGCGGCTGGGCCATGAGCTCGACTCCCAGCTCGAGCGGGTCCTCCTCGCCGTCCTCGGGCGGCACCATGCGGAGCTCGGCCCGCCCGCCCTCGAAGAGACGGGAGAAGATCTCCCCGAAGTGCCGGTTGATCTGCTCGAAGGCCTCCTGGAAGCGGTCCTGAGCCGTGCGCGTCATGCCCCGGAGGGCCTTCTCGAGATCCTTCATGGACTGGACGAGATCGTCGTGCTGGCTCCGCAGGAACTCGAGCCGCTCCGTCAGCTCCCGGTACTCGTCGTCGGCGACCAGGTTGACCGGGCCCATGCCCTCGAGCTTTTCCGCGAGCTCCAGGTGCCTGGACCGGGTTGCCTCGAGATCGCGCGTGGGGTCGTATGCGGCCAGGAGCCCTTCTGCCCCGGACACGGCATGGCGCCGACCCGCTTCCTGGAGAAGCTCCTCGCGCCGCACGCGCCCTTCCGTCTCCCGGATGTCGATCTCGTGGATCCGTCCCACGAGCGCGTCGAGCTGGCGCTGGGCGTCACGTAGCTCCGTCTCCGTCACCTGACGCTCCTCGAGCCGGTGGTTGTGCTCCTCGGCACGCAGAGCGACGTCCCGCTCCATCCGGTCGCGCTCCGCGCCGACTTCCCGGGCGTGGTCGTCCGTGCGTTCCTGCTCGCGCGCGAGCTCCTGCCGGCGCTCGATGATCTGCGCCCGGCGCGCTCCCGACTCCTCGATCCGCGTCTCGAACTCGCATCCCAGCGAGGCCAGCCGCTCGATATCGCGTCCCAGCGACTCCACCCGCTCGAGCACCGTCGCGAGCTCCACCCGACCGGCGGTCGCCCCAGACAGGAGCAGGCCCTCGGCCGCCTGGTCTGTCTCGAGGAGCTCACGGAGCGTGGCCATCTCGCGCTCGAGCGAGCCTTCGCGGGCTTCGATATCGGTGAGTCTGCCCTCGAGGCTGACGAGCTCCCCGTCCGTCTCGACACTCTCCGCGCTCACGAGCCGCGCTTCCGCTTCGAGCGTCTCGAGATGACGGAGCACCCGCTCGGACTCGCGCCGGGTCGCCTCCAGGTCCTTGCCCCCGCTGAGACGGGCCGTTTCCTGGGCATGCACCGACACCTGCAGCATGCCCTGCCGCGCGCGCAGCGAGTCGACGGCGACCTCGAGCGCGTGCAGGCGGCGCTGGCTCTCCTCGACGTTGCCCCCGATCACGCCGACCTCGTCGGCGAGCTGCCGGATGGCGCGCTTCCGGCCGAGCAGCGATTGCTCGTTGACGTGCCGCTCGCCATCGCGCCGCCCGCCCGTGAGAGCTCCCGCCGCCGACAGCACCTCTCCCGCGCGCGTCACGTAGGTCGCAACCACACCATTGCGTCGCCAGAGCGCCTCGGCGGCGTCAAGATGCCTGACCACGCCCACGCGGCCGAGGAGGTGGCGCACGAGCTCGGGACGCGGGCCGCCGATGAGCCGGTCCGCCCACATGATCTCGGGATCGTCCTCGAGCGGCGGGGGTGCCGCGCTTCCCCTCAGCGTCTCGAGCGCCAGGAGCGTGGCCGCTCCCGCGCCTTCGCGCTCGAGGTAGGACAGGGCGGCCCGGCCCTGCTCGAAGCGGTCCACGATCACCCACTGGAGACGGTCTCCCAGCACGGCTTCCACGGCGGCCTCGAGGCCCGCGGGCACGTCCAGGAGATCAGCCACGGTGCCAATGATTCCCGCCACGGCGGCCGCCCCGTGCCCCGAGAAGAGGGAGCGCACTCCCGAGCCGTAGCCCTCACGCTCCCGCTCGAGGCGAAGGAGGGAATCGAGCGCGGATTCCTTGGCCGCGAGGCTCACGCGCAGGAGGGCCAGGGCCTCTTGCGCCCGCACCCTCAGCCCCTCCTGTCCTTGAAGCTCCTGGTCGACCTGCTCCCGCTCCCCCGTGAGGAGCGAAAGCTGAGCGCCCGCCTGCTCGAAGCTCGATTCGAGCCGGCGCCGCGCGGCGGCGAGGAGATCCGCCTCGGCGCGCGCGGCCGTCGTCTCACCCTGGAGCCGCTCGCGCCTCCTCTCGACCTGAGCCAGGCGCTCGCGCAGCTCGCCGACCGAGCGGGTCATCTCGGCCCGCTCGCCCGCCGTCCGGATCTGCTCGAGGCGCAGGCCCTCCAGGGCCTCGCGTCGCCGGCCGAGCTCCCCCCGGCACGCCTCGAGATCCGCCTCGAGCGCTCGCACCTGTCGCTCCCGCTCGCCGAAGCGCTCGCGCGCCTCCCCCAGTCCGCGGATCGTCTCCTCACGCTCCACGCCGACGGCGGCGCGCCGCTCGCCGAGGGACCGCACCTCCTCGGCGAGCCGCAGCTCCTCCTCGCCGAGCTCGCGGATCTGCGCGCCCATCTGCTCGCGACGCTCGAGGAGGCGCTCGAGCTCACCCTGGAACTTCTGCGCCGACTGGCGGAGGTCGGCGAGCCGGTAGTCGCTCTCCTGGATGGTGGCGCGCAGCGTCGCCTCGCGCGACTCGATCTGCGCGATGGTCACCCGCTGTGTCTCCTCCTCCCGCCGGAGCCGGCCCATCTCCTGCTCGAGGGCTTCGTGGGCCGCCGTGAGCCCCGCATAGTCGGCAGCCATCATGGCGAGGTCGAGGGCCTGACGCTCCTGGTGGAGGGCCTTGTACTGCTGGGCCTTCTTGGCCTGTCGCTCGAGGGAGCCGACCTGCCGCTTGACCTCGTCCATCACGTCGCGCACGCGGAGAAGGTTCTGCCGGGTCGCGTCGAGCTTGCCCTGCGTCTCCGCGCGTTGCTGCTTGTACCGGGCCACCCCGGCCGCTTCCTCGATAAAGATGCGCCGCTCCCACGGCTTGGCCGTGAGGACGTGGTTGAGCCGGTCCTGATCCATGAGGGCGTAGGCCTTGGGATTGACGCCCGTGCCCGCGAACAGATCCTGCACGTCGCGGAGACGGCACACGCTCTTGTTCAGCAGGTACTCGCTCTCGCCCGTGCGGTAGAGGCGGCGCGCCACCCCGATCTCGCTCCACGGGACGTTGAGGTCCCCCGCGAGGCTGCCGTCATTGTCGAAGACGAGGCTGACTTCGGCGAGCCCCACCGCCTTCCTCGAGGCCGAGCCGTGGAAGATGACGTCTTCCATCTTGTGGCCGCGGAGGGTCTTGGGGCTCTGCTCCCCCAAGGCCCAGCGAATGGCGTCGGCGACATTCGACTTGCCGCATCCGTTGGGCCCCACGATGCACGTCACGCCGGGGAAGACCTCGACGTCGGTTTTCTCAGCGAAGGACTTGAAGCCCTGGATGAGGATGTGCTGGAGTCGCATGGTTTGCGCCGTCAAAGCGCACTTACTGATACCACGGGGTGCCCTGGACCGCCAAAGAAAAAACCCTACACGTGGGGGACGGGCGGCCGCCGGGCACTAAATGCGGGGCTGTACGCTCGCTCAGGCGCCCTTCAGGAGACAGCATTTCTTGTACTTTTTTCCCGAGCCGCAGGGACACGGGTCGTTGCGACCCACCTTCGCCGAGGCCACGACCTTCGGAGATGAATTGGCCGCGCCGGCATCCCCGTGGATCTCGCGCCACCGCGGCTCGGGAGGCGGCGTCTCCGAGGCGCTCGGCGCCCCCAGCTCCGCGGGGCCGATGCGCACCTTGAAAAGCTGCTCGAGGACGATCTCCTTGAGCCGCTCCATCATCTCCTGGAACATGTCGAAGGCTTCCTTCTTGTACTCGGTCAGCGGGTCGCGCTGCCCGTAGCCGCGGAGACCGATGCCTTCCTTCAGGTGGTCCATGTTCAGGAGGTGGTCCTTCCAGAGCTGATCGATGCCGCGGAACTCGCCGTCCTCCCAGCGCAGCCCGAGCATGATCCAGCGCTCGAGGCGGTGGAAGAGCTCGGGGCCGACCTGTCGCTCCCGCTCCCGGTACACGCCTTCGACGGCCTCCAGCACCTTGGCCTCGAGAGCCTCCGCCGATCCCGATTCCACGGCGGCCTCCGCCTCGTCGGGGGCCAGCCGCACGTCGAACTGGCGGTAGAGGGCCTCGTTGAGCCCCGCGAGGTCCCAGTCCTCGACATGAGCGTCTCGCGGGGCAAAGCGGCCGGCCATGGCGCTCGCGACCTCGCTCGTCCACTCGAGGATCTGCTCCTCCTGGCTCTCGCCCTCGAGGGTCTCCCGGCGGAGCCCGTACACGATCTCCCGCTGCTTGTTCATGACGTCGTCGTACTCGAGCAGGTGCTTGCGGATCTCGAAGTTGCGCGTCTCCACGCGCTTCTGGGCCGTGGTGATGGCGCGCGTGACGAGCTTGTGCTCGATGGGCTCGCCCTCTTCCATGCCCAGGCGCTCCATGATGCGCTGGATGCGCTCGGAGCCGAAAATGCGCAGGAGATCGTCCTCGAGGGACAGGTAGAAGCGCGAGGAGCCGGGATCGCCCTGGCGGCCCGATCGACCGCGGAGCTGGTTGTCGATGCGACGCGACTCGTGGCGCTCCGTCCCGATGATGTGTAGCCCGCCCAGCGCCACCACGCGCTCATGTTCGGGATCCGTGAGCCGACGCGCCTCCTCCCAGGCCGTCTCGCGCGCCTCGGGGGGGGCGAGGGCGGGATCGAGCCCCTTCTTCCTCAGGATCTCCTTGGAGAGAAAGTCGGGATTGCCACCGAGCAGGATGTCCGTGCCCCGCCCCGCCATGTTGGTCGCGATGGTCACGGTCTTTTCGCGGCCAGCCTGGGCGACAATCTCCGCCTCGCGCTCGTGATACTTGGCGTTCAGCACCTGGTGGGGGATGCCGCGCTTCTTGAGGAGGCGGGAGAGATGCTCCGACTTCTCGATGGAGACCGTCCCCACGAGGACCGGCTGCCCTTTCTCATGGGCGGCCACGATCTCGGAACTCACCGCCTCGAACTTCTCGCGCTCGCTCTTGTACACGACGTCCGGATAGTTGACGCGCGACATGGGCTGGTTGGTGGGGATGACGGTGACGTCGAGCTTGTAGATCTTCGCGAACTCCTCCGCCTCGGTGGCGGCCGTACCCGTCATGCCGGCGAGCTTGTCGTACATCCTGAAGTAGTTCTGGAGAGTGATCGTGGCAAGGGTCTGATTTTCCGACTCGATCCTGACGCCTTCCTTGGCCTCCACGGCCTGGTGGAGGCCGTCGGACCATCGCCGCCCGGGCATGAGCCGTCCCGTGAACTCGTCCACGATGATGACCTGGCCGTCCTTGACCACGTAATCCACGTCCTTCCTGAAGAGGGCGTGGGCCTTGAGCGCCTGGCTGATGTGATGCAGGTGGTCCATCTGAGAAGGATCGTAGAGGTTGTCGATGTTCAGGAGGCGCTCGCAATGCGATATCCCCTGCTCGGTCAGCGACACCGCCTTCGACTTCTCGTCCACGATGTAGTCCCCGGGGGCCTGGGCTTCGATCTCCGACAGCTTACCCTCGACGATGGTGGCGGCCCGCTTGAGCTTGGGGATGATGCGGTCGATCTTGTAGTAGCGCTCCGTCGAGCCCTCCGCGGGTCCCGAGATGATGAGCGGGGTCCGCGCCTCGTCGATCAGGATGGAGTCCACCTCGTCCACGATGGCGTAGCAGTGCTCCCGCTGGACCATGTCCTCCAGACTGAAGCGCATGTTGTCCCGGAGATAGTCGAAGCCGAACTCGTTGTTGGTGCCATACGTGATGTCGGCCTGGTAGGCCTCGCGGCGCGAGCAGGGGCGGAGGGCCTGCAGCCGGATGTCCGGCGAGGAGTGCGAGGGGTCGTAGAGGTACGAGACCTCGTGCTGGATGACCCCCACCGAGAGCCCGAGGGCGCGATAGATGGGACCCATCCACTGCGCGTCGCGCCGCGCCAGGTAGTCGTTGACGGTGACGATATGGGTGCCCAGGCCCGGCAGGGCGTTGAGGTAGGCCGGGAGGGTGGCCACGAGGGTCTTGCCCTCGCCGGTCGCCATCTCCGCGATGGTGCCGCGGTGCAGGACCATGCCCCCCATGAGCTGCACGTCGAAGTGGCGCATGCGCACGGTGCGGCGGGCGGCCTCGCGGCAGACCGCGAAGGCCTCGACGAGCAGGTCGTCCACTTCCTCGCCATCGCCCAGGCGTTTGCGGAACTCGTCCGTCTTCGCGGCGAGGGCCGTGTCGCTCACGCGCTCGAGCTCGGGGCCGAGCGCATTGATCGCCTCCACGGCCGGCCGCATGCGCTTGACGTCGCGCTGGTGCTTGGTCCCGAAAACGGCGCGGAAGAGAACGGAGAGCATGCGCTGTATCTTACACTACTCGCCCGAGCGCGCGGCCTTGAGCAGCTCGCGCGCGTGACGCCGCGACGCGTCCGTGATGCGCTCGCCGCCCAGCATGCGGGCGATCTCCTCGACCTGGCCCCCGGCGTCGAGGGCGGTGACGGTGGTCTTGGTCGCTCCCTTCGCCACGCGCTTGTCCACGAGCAGGTGGTGCTCGGCGTATGCGGCGATGGGAGCGAGGTGCGTGACGCAGAGGACCTGCCGGCCCGCCGCCGTCTGGCGGAGCTTGTGGCCCACGGCATCCGCCACGCGGCCCCCGATGCCCGCGTCCACCTCGTCGAAGACCATGCTCGGCACGTCCTCGCTCGCGGCAAGGATGGTCTTGATGGCGAGCATGGTGCGCGAGAGCTCTCCGCCCGAGACGACCTTGGCCAGAGGCTTGAGCTCTTCCCCCGGGTTGGCCGAGAGGAGGAACTCCGCGCTCTCCGCCCCCCGCACGCCGAGCCGCCATCCGTCGGGGCCGCTCGCGAGGTCCGCGGCGCCCGCGGTCTCACGGCGAAAGGCCACGCGGAAGCGGGCATGATCCATCCCGAGGGTCCGGAGCTCGCGCTGGATGAGTCGCTCGAGCCGCGGGGCCGCCTCCGCCCGCGTCTCCGAAAGCTCGCGCCCCTGACGGCTTGCCGCCTCCCCCGCCCGCGCGACCTCGGCCTGCGTCTCCTCGACGATGGCATCGTGGCGCTCGATCCGATCGAGCGCGCGCGCGATCTCTTCCCGGTAGGCGCTCACCGCGGCCGCCGTCTCGCCGTACTTCCGCTTGATGCCGGAGATGGCGTCCAGGCGCTCGTCGACGAGGCGGAGGCGGTCGGGATCCATGACCGCGCGGTCGCGGAGCGCGCGCGCCCGGGCTACCGCGTCCTCGACGTAGGCCTGGGCGCCCTCGAGGGCCTCGATGGGCGCGCCCACATCGGGATCGAAGCGGGAGAGCTCACGCAGGAGCGAAACGGCGCGCCCGAGACGGGCGCTCGCGGCCTGGGCGTCCTCCTGCAGGAGATCCATCACCTCCTGGAGGCCCGCATAGATCCGCTCGGCGTTCTGGAGGCGCCGCCGCTCGCCGCGCAGCTCGTCCTCCTCCCCGTCCCGCAGCTGGACCGCGTCGATCTCCGAGAGCTCCCAGCGATAGAGCTCCTCCTTGCGGGCGCCCTCGCGCGCCTCGTCCCGGATGCGCGCGAGCTCCGACCGCGCCGTGTCCCAGCGCCGCCACCCCTCGCCCAGCCGGAGCCTCGCTTCCTCGCAGTCCGCGAAGCGGTCGAGGAGGTCGAGCTGCCGGGCGGGCTCCATGAGCCGCTGGTGCTCGTGCTGCCCGTGGATTTCCACGAGGACATCGCCGAGCCGCTCGAGCAGGCTCGCCGTCGCCGCCGAATCGTTCACGAAGACGCGGTGGCGGCCCGATCGCGACAGCTCCCGCTTGATGACGAGCTGCCCATCCGCGGGGGCGTGCCCCGCCTCGTCGAGGACGGCGGCCACCGGTCCGGTCGGGGGCACCTCGAAGACCGCTTCCACCGAGGCCGTCTCGGCGCCCGTGCGGATCAAGTCGGCCTGGACCCGCGCTCCCCGGACCAGGAGGAGAGCGTCGATGACGATGGACTTGCCCGCGCCCGTCTCTCCGGTGAGCACGTTCAGACCCGCGGCGAAGGCGACCTTCGCTTCCTCGAGGACGGCGAGGTTGCGGATGGTGAGCTCGCGAAGCATGTCGGCCGCTATGCTACGTCGCGAGGAGCGCCAGACTCAAACCGTATCCCTCCGGACACGCCAGGTGATCCCGGGGCGGCCCGCTCAGCGCTCTCCCCACTTGAGCTTGGTCCGGAGCACGGAGAAGAAATGCTTCTGGGGGAAACGGAGGAGACGGATGCGTGCGGCGGCCTGGCTGATGGCCACCACGTCGGCTTCCTTGAGGGCGAAGCCGACCTGGCCGTCCAGGGTCAGCATCACGTCCTGGTCGGACTGCAGGGTGACCTCGATGCGCTGGTCCGCGGGCAGCACGATGGGCCGATTGGTCAGGGTGTGAGAGCAGATCGGCGTGAGGACGATGGCGGGCATAGTCGGGAACACGATAGGGCCGCCCGCCGAGAGGCAATAGGCGGTGGAGCCCGTCGGCGTCGAGATGATGAGCCCGTCCGCCCGATACGCGGTGGCGAACTGGCCATCCACCGACACCGCGAGGTTGATGATCCGGCTCATGGCCGACTTGGTGATGACGACGTCGTTGAGGGCCGCGTACTCCGACAGGCGCTCGCCCTGTCGCCACACCTGCGCGGCGAGCATGATCCGCTCCTCGATCACGAGACCACCGGCCAGGAAGGCCTCCAGAGCCGGGAAGAGCTCTTCTTTGGTCAGCGCGGTGAGGAAGCCGAGCCCGCCCAGATTGACGCCCAGGATGGGCACGCCCAGGTCTCCCACGAGGCGGGCCATGGACAGGAGCGTGCCGTCTCCGCCCAGCACGAGGAGGAGATCGACCTGCCCAGGCAGGTCGGGCTTGCGCGCGGTGGACGCCTGCGCGTCCGGACAGAGCCCGGCCGTCTCCTTCTCGAGCACGGGCTGCAGCCCGCGCTCGGCGCACCAGTCGAGGAGGCGGGCGACCACTCCGGCGGCATCCGGCCGGTCGGGCTTGGCGACGATGCCGATGCGCTTCATTCGGGCTCGGGCGTCTCGGCCGCGCGGGCGATGAGCTGATCGAGATCGGCGGCGGTGCGTCCGGTGCGCGTCAGGTGGAGGAAGAACTCGCGATTGCCCTTTGGGCCCTTGAGGGGCGACACCGCCACTCCGCGCGCGTGCCACCCGTGGAGCACGCAGTAGCGCGCCACCCGCGAGACGACGGCTTTGTGATGGCTCGCGTCACGCACCACTCCGCCCTTGCCCACGAGGCCCTTGCCAACCTCGAACTGCGGCTTCACGAGCGCGATGGCCTCACCGTCGGGGGTGAGCACGTTGAAGACGGGCGAGAGCACCTTCTCCAGCGAGATGAAGGAGATGTCGATGGTGGCCAGAGTCGGTGGGTCCGGGAAGGCGTCGGGCGCGAGCTGGCGCGCGTTCGTCTTTTCCATGACCACGACGCGTCCATCAGCCCGGAGCGAAGCGTCCAGCTGGCCCTGTCCCACATCCACGGCATACACGCGCGCGGCACCGTTTTCCAGGAGACAGTGCGTGAAGCCGCCCGTCGAAGCCCCGACGTCGACGCAGACGCGGCCCTTGGGCTCCACCCCGAAAGCCACGAGGGCGTGGGCGAGCTTGTCCCCGCCCCGGCTGACGAACTTCTGGCGCGCCGTCACCTTCAGCTCGGCCCCGGGGGCCACGAGGACGCCGGGCTTGTCCACGCGCCGGCCGTCGACGAGCACGGCGCCGGCGAGGAGAAGCCGGGCCGCCTTCTCGCGCGTCGGGGCAAGCCCTCGGCTCACCAGCGCCACGTCGATCCGCTCCTTGACCTTGGCCTGCCCCCCGACGGGCGCGCGGCCCGGGGCGGGGCGCGCGGGTCCGGGGTTCGGCTTCTTTGCCAGCGATTTCTTCACGCGGGCTCCTTTCTCCAACCCGTGATGCGTTCGCGGTACTCGTCCGCCAGGCGCTGCGCGCGATCTCGATCCGAGGCTTCCGCGACGACGTGAAAGATCGCCCGGTCCGCATCGGGAATGGCCGCCACCCAGTCCTCGTCCGTGTGCACCCGGACGCCTTCGATCAGCTCCACCTTGAAATGCTTGGTCGCCTCTATGAGCCGCCGCATCACCGCCCCCTTGCGTTCGTCTGGGCACGGGACCTCGAGCCGCACCATGTGGCTCTCCGGCACCGCGCGCGTCAGCTGATGGAGCCGCACGTCGAGACGGGCCATCATCTCGAGGACCCGCACCACGGCGGACATGCCGTCGAAGGCGGGGTGGAAGGTGGGAAAGATCAGGCCGCCGAGCTCCTCACCCACGAAGGCCACGTCGGGAGCGAGGGCGGCCTCGGTGAGCGCGCGCGACGTGCCGCGCGAGCGTGTGACCGTGAAGCCGTGCTCCTCCGCCATCCGCTCCACGGCCCGCGAGGCGGTGATGGGGACGACGATCCGGCCCGGGGGCCGCGTGCGCATCACGAGGAGGGACACGAGGGCGAGGGCGAGGTCTCCCGGCAGGATCTCGCCCTTCTCGTCCACCAGGAAGACCTTCTCCCCGCCCGTGTCGAGGAGGACACCCAGGTCCGCCCCCAGGGTGCGCACGATATTCGAGAGCTGCTGGAGCGAGCGCGCGAACTCCTCCGCGGTCTTCGAGATCCGTGTCTCGTCCAGGTATGCGTTCAGCGCGATGACCTCGACACCGAGGGCGCCCAGCACGGTGGGGAAGATCGAGGAGGCCGAGCCGAAGGCGTAGTCGAGCACCATCTTGAGCCCCGCCTTGCGGACGATCTCTCGGTCCACGGATTCGAGGAGACCGTCCCGGTAGCGGTCCGTCCCCGCATGCGGGAAGGACAGGGTGCCGATCTCGTCCATGGGGGCCCGCTCGAAGTCTTCCATGTAGAAGAGCCGCTCGATGGCCTTCTCCCGGTCGGGAGCGATCTCGAGGCCGCGCGCGTCGAAGAACTTGACGTCGGCGAGCTGCGGATCGTACGGCGACTTGCGGACATGGGTGCCGCCGGCCAGACCGAGCGCCCCGACCTGGTAGCGAACCACCGGAATGGGCGCCACCCCCAGGTCCTGCACCTCCACGCCCACCGAGAGGAGGCCCGACATGAGCGCTCTGTTGATCATCCGGGAGGCCTTGTGATGGTCGCGGCTCGTGACCATGACCCGGTGGCGCCCGACGGTGGCACCGAAAGCGGCTCCGAGCTTGGCCGCGAACTCCGGGGACACCTCGATGTTGGCCAGGCCGGAGACCCCGTACCGCCCGAAGAGCGACCGACTCCACCGCTCGCCCCACACGAGGCTCATGGCCAGGGTGGCGCCGTCCTCGACCTCCTTGTAGGGCCAGACCTTGACATTGGCCTTGACCACGCTGCCTTCCCCGATGCGACAGGAATCCGCGATGACCACGCCCTCGGCCAGGAAGGCATTGGGCCGCACGATCGTCTTGCGCCCGATGATCGCCTCCTTGATCACCGCGCCGGCCCCGATCTCGACTCCATCCCACAGGACGCTGCCCTGGATGTCCGCCCCGGCGTGAACCAGGCTGTCCGCGCCGATGACCGAGTTGCCCACCCGCGCGCCCGGAGCGATGTGGGCGTTACGTCCGACGATGACCGAGCCGGTCAGTCGCGCGGAATAGTCCACACGGGCTCCCTCGTCGAGCCAGACGGTGTGGCCCGCGCCTTGGTGCCGTTTCCCCGGGATGTCCACCCCGACGGCGCCCTGGAGCAGATCGATGTGCGCCGTCCGGTACTCGGTCAGATCTCCCACGTCTCGCCAGTAGCCGCGGGCCACGTGACCCCAGAGGGAGCGTCCGGAAGCGAGGAGAGCCGGGAACAGCTCCTTGCCGAAGTCATACGGCCGGTGCGGCGGGATAGCGCCGAAGACCGAAGGCTCGAGCAGGTAGATGCCGGTATTGATGGTGTCGCTGAACACCTCGCCCCACGCGGGCTTCTCGAGGAAGCGGAGGATGCGACCCTCCTCGTCCGTGATGACGATGCCGTAGGCGAGCGGCTGCTCCACCCGCGTGAGCACCATGGTCGCCTCGGCGCCCTTGGCGCGGTGGAAGGCCACGGCGGCCTCGAGGTCGAAATCCGTCAGCACGTCAGCCGACATGACGAGGACAGGCTCGCCGGACTCCTCCGCCGCGAATCGGACAGCCCCGGCCGTGCCCAGGTCGGCGGCGGGGGTGATGTATGTCATGTGCACGCCCCAGCGGTCGCCATCCCCGAAATGAGAGGTAATGGTCTCGGGCATGAAATACAGGAGGACGACGAGATCGCTGAACCCGTGGCGTTTGAGCAGGCGGACCGTGTGCTCCATGATCGGCACATTGCCTACGGGCACGAGCGGCTTGGGCACGTGGGCCGTGAGCGGTCGGAGACGGGTGCCAAACCCGCCCGCCATGATGACAGCCTTCATTCGATGCACTCCAGGCCGGTGCCTGGCCCGGGGATCGCCTCCGGAGCAGCCTGGGGCCCTTCCGAAGGATCGCCGGGCATGGAGAAAGTATAGCGGAAATCCCCGCGGAGACAGAACTTACCAGGACCGGCGTGCCCCACCCGTCGCGGGGCGTCTCGGGTGGAGCGCGTAGAGGAGCGCCATGCCCACCAGAAAGCCTCCGATGTGGGCAAACCACGCCACGCCGCCCCCCGCCGTCTCCCCTGACGCGCTCGCGCTCCACGTCACCAGGCCACTCAGGAACTGCACGGCGACCCACAGGCCGAGGACGATGACGACAGGAATCCGGACGAGCCGGATGAAGAAGCCCAAGACGATGAGGGTCAAGACGTTGGCCCGGGGAAAGAGAAGGAGATAGGCGCCGAGCACCCCCGAGACCGCCCCGCTTGCTCCGATCATCGGCACGGTCGACTCGGGTCCAAACCCGGTCTGTCCGAGGGCCGCGCCAACCCCGGAGGCGAGATAGAAGAGGACGAAGCGGGCGTGACCCAGCGTGTCCTCGACACTGTTGCCGAAGATCCACAGGTAGAGCATGTTGCCGG
>WNFF01005028.1_pt1 | contig 16963 bp, 16 predicted proteins | sample 5400441 | NCBI WGS metagenome assembly WNFF01 (sample SAMN13153345, study PRJNA577476) | soil metagenome | isolation source: 120 cm saprolite under Douglas fir tree site 2 hole 3 replicate 1 | place: USA:California | collected 2015-04-18 | reverse complement strand
CCAGCGCGGCGGCCGAGGCGCTGCGCGCTATGGCAAACTGCGTCCAACCGTAGATGAATCCCCAGGGCCGCCCGTAGGCGTCGCGCATGATGCCGTACTCGCCGGCAGCGCGCGGCATCATCGCCAAAAGCTCCGCGTACGTGAGCGCGCCAGCCAACGAAAGCAGCCCGGCCGCCAGCCAAACCGCGAGTGCCTTTCCCGGCGTGCCCACATTGCAAGTCATCACGCGGGCTTTTAGAAAGACGCCAGTGCCGATTACATTTGCGACATTGACCGAGATCGCCGCGATCAAGCCAAGACCGCGAATGAGCTGGCCATTAGTAAGCTGCGGTTTTGGAGGTTCGAGTTTCGAGTTCATTCGTTGAACTATCCACAGATTACACAGATTACACAGATAGAACTAAGCACTGTTAGTTTCGGTATTGTCTGCGTAATCTGTGTAATCTGCGGATAGACTCTTACCAAACGTCGCTAACAATCAAGTCTTCATAAGTGTCTCGTTTGCGAATCAAATCCGCCATACCACCATCCCTAACCATGACTGCCGGAGGCAGAGGCCGCCCATTGTACGGAAACATTTGCGCCAGTGAGTACGCGCCGCTATTCAAGAGCGCGAGCACTTCGCCCGGTTTCACGTCGCGCGGTAGCAGGCGATAGTCGGGCAAACGCCCGTGCCGCTCAATATCGAAATAAACATCGCCCGAATCGCATAGCGGCCCAGCGACTTTATATCGAGCATCAGTCGGTTCAGTAGCTCTCGATGCGGAGATCAGATGGTAGTACCACTTGTAATTATTCATCGAGAGCAAAATGTTGTAGCCCGCATCTGTCAACAACCACACGTCATCGGTTTCCGGCCGGCGTTTGATGTTGCGCACGGTCGTGAGCACCACCCCCGCGTCGGCGATAACGCTGCGACCCGGCTCGAGCAGAATCGTCACCTGATCAAGCAGATGCTCAGCTTCCGCGTCGCGCGCCGATTCGCGTGCCACGCGCAAAGCTTCGGAGAGAACGACGGCAGGCTCAAGGTTCGCGCCCAGCATGTCGCGCTCATGCTCGGGAAGTTGATCTGCCTGAGAACGATCGCGCAGATAGTTCACCGGGATGCCGCCACCCAGGTTGATGTGCTCGAGCGTGTATCCGGTCTCGCGATGAATCGTCATCAGGTGGGTCCACATGCTCTTGAAGGCTTCGGCGAACGGCTCGACGTCCGGCGTCTGCGAGCCGACGTGAATGTGTATGCCGCAGACGTGAATCAGTTCGGGATGCTGTAGGCCGCGGCGAAACGCATCGAGGACTTCCGAAGAAGAGATGCCGAATTTCGAAGTCAGCAGCGCAGTCTGCAAACCGAGATGCGAGCGCGTGCCGATCTCCGGCACCAGACGCAGAGCGATTCGCGCCGGCGGTAATCCGGCGTTCAGCTCCGCACGGGCGCGCCGCACGGCGTCTTCCACCAATTCGATTTCATAAATCGAATCGACGTTAATCGCGTAAATGCCCGCGCGCACGGCTTCGTCAAGTTCTTCATTCGTCTTGCTCGTGCCGTTGAAAATGATCTGACTCGGCTTAAAGCCGACGCGCAGGGCTTTGAAAAGCTCGCCACCACTGTTGACTTCGACATCGATGCCCGCGTCGCGCACGACTTTCAACACGGCCATGTTGGAATTCGCTTTCGACGCGTAACAAAACTTGATGGGCCGATCGACTTGCTTAGCTGCGGCTTGCAGGCGAGCAATGTTTGAGCGAATGCGCGCCTCGGAAAAAACGAACAGCGGAGTGCCGTACTTGTAAGCAAGCGCCGTCGCGTCCACGCCGCTGATAAAGAGATGATTGTTGTCGCGCGCTTCGAGGAATCCAGGGATAGTCCAGGCCGGCGCAGCGGTCATGACTTGTGACATTTGAAAGAAACCTTCATCGAATTTATTGTGGAGGCTGAGATTAGACTGGTAAGCAAATAGCGTCAAGACCTAGTTCCATTTGCTTCTTTTGATTTGAGCAAGTCGCGCTTTGCAGTTTTTTGTAACGTGGCGCGTAAGCACATTCTTGAACGGCCCCATAAACGGATAAGGGATCGGAATTGAGCGACTGGCCGGCTGGAGAACGATTCTAAACTCGCCTGCGTATCCATCATGTCTCCAAATCACTCGATTCCAGGGAACACCTCGGTGCTCGACAATGTAATTCTTAGCCCGCACCGCACGCGCTTGCGCTTCCCCAACGCACACGTTCTCACCATCGTAAACAAAAATATAGCCAATTGAGTCCGACTCGTTAGTTACTTGAATTGCGAAGTTGTCGAGGCGAGCCTGTTCGTCTTCCCACCTTATTCGCCCGTACTCGTCAAATAATCGGTCGGGAGTTGCATAGTTGTGAAGCGCCTCCGCTCGGGACGCATCGCTCTCGAATACGATCGCCATACATAGCGCAGCTATGATCAATTTCACGACTCTCATCGTTGCAACCAGAAACTGCAACTTCATAATTGCGCAATCATCTCCGCCGGATTCCAGTAAGCGCGCACGGTTTGAATCTTGCCGTCTTCGTTCACTTCAAAGACATCAACGCCTTCGAACTTCACTTCTTTTCCGCTGGCGCTGGTGCCCTGGCCGGTCCACTTCACGGCCGCGCCGTTGCCGGCCACGAAAACGTAGTCTTCGGTCAGGCCGACGGTTTTGAAGCTTTTGCAGATGTTCTGAAGGAATTCGCCGATGGCAGCGCGACCGGAGATTCCCGGCGTGCCTACTGGATCGAAGGTCGTGCCGTCCTCGGCGAATGTATTAGCAAAGGCATCGGCATCCATCGCCCGAATCGCCAGGAAGTAAGCGCGCACGGCGCGCGAGATTTTGTCAGGTGAAATTTGTGCGCTCATTTATTCAACCTCAATACGGAATGTGCAAGTTAACCGCGAAGCGGTTCTGAAACAAAGCCCAACGTTGCCGCCTGGCGGCTACGTTGGGTACGGGCCAGGAAAAGACATGCCGCAACCCCATCGGGGTTGCGTCCCTTTCGAACCAATTAATCCCCAGGGTAGCCGCGCAACGCGGTAACCCTGGGCTTTATTGCATAACCGCTTCGCGGTTGAGACCGCTCCCTGAATCTGACTCAGTGAAAGCTTCTTAGTGCGCCACCGACTTTGCCCGCGCGCGTTCCTTATCCACCAGAACGCGGCGCAGGATCTTTCCGGACGCGCTTTTCGGAATCTGGTCGATGAACTCGACGAAGCGAAGTCTCTTATGCGGCGCGACGCGCCCTTCGACAAACTCCATGATTGCCTCCGCGGTGGTTTCGCCTTTCCTTACCACAAAAGCTTTCGGAACTTCCCCGGCTTCATCATCCGCGCAAGGAATTACCGCCGCGTCCGAAACGGCGGGATGCGTCAGCAGAATCGCTTCCAGTTCTGCCGGCGCAACCTGGAAGCCTTTGTACTTAATCAGTTCTTTGACGCGATCGACAATGAAAAAGTGACCGTCTTCGTCAGCGTAACCAATGTCGCCGGTGTGCAGCCATCTGTCCGCGTCGATAGTGCCCGCCGTTGCCTCCGCGTTATTGAGATAGCCTTTCATGATTTGTGGCCCCCGCACCCAGACCTCGCCTTCCTGATTGGGACCAAGCTCACCGCCCGTCCCCGGATCGACCAACTTGCACTCAGTGTTTGGCGCCGGCGGGCCGACAGATCCAAGTTTCATCTTTGCGGGATCGGCGGGGCTGCTGTGAGTGACGGGACTGGTTTCCGTCATGCCGTAACCCTGGCGAATACTGCACCCGATCCGTTGCATGCACTCGCGCGAAAGCCTTTCGCCCAGTGGCGCCGCGCCGGAAAAGATCATCTTCAAGCTCGACAGATCGTGTTCCCCAACCAGAGGATTCCGCGCCAGCTGCAAAACGATCGGCGGCACGATATGCGACAGGGTGACGCGGTACTTTTCAATCAAACCAAGAAACTGTTCGAGATCAAAGCGCGGCATGGTAACGATCGTCGCGCCCAGGTGCAGACCCATGTTAAGCACGACAACCAGGCCGTAAATATGGAAAAGCGGCAAGACGCACAGCAGGGTGTCGTCTTGATGAAAGTAATCCAGACCGTCCATCTGGCACATGTTCGCGATCAGGTTGTGGTGCGTGAGCATCACACCTTTCGGCAAACCCGTAGTGCCGCTGGAATATGGCAGCGCTACCAGATCTTCAAGCGGATTGATCTCAATGCGCGGCACATCGCCGTCACTTTCCAGGAGCGAATCGAATGGAGTGGCACCGGCATCCTGGCCAAAGACGAATAGCTCTTCAACCTGCGAAGCTTGCGCGGCCTCGCGAGCCTTGTCGGCAAACTTTGGCGCGCTGACAACAAACTTTGCTCCGGCGTCTTTCAATTGTTGCGCCGCCTCTTCTGCGGTGTAGAGTGGATTCAAAGTAGTGTTGATACCGCCGAGCATCGCCACGGCGTGAAAAGCAATCGCGTACTCAGGACAGTTCGTGCTGAAGATGCCGAAGACGTCGCCTTTCTTAAACCCTTTCTTCGCCAGACTCGCGGCTGTGCGTCGCACTGAGTCCTCAAGCTGCGCGTAGGTCCAGGCGCGGCCGGTTGGGCCGTCGATCAGCGCCGGCTTGTCCTGAATCCCGTTCGCAGACTGAAAAATGAAATCAGTCAGCGAGACTTCGGGAATCGCAACGTCGGCGTATGGGCCGCGAAAGATCATTCTTTGATTTCAGATCTCAAATTTCAGATCGGATAAATCGTGGGAACTCGGCCGGCACGGATGCCGGCGAACCGCAGGCACGGATGCCTGCGCTCCCACGCACTCTAAATCGCGCGCCAGTGTACACGATTCTGCTGATCAAACGACACCAAAGTTGTATAGTGACGCAGTTTCGGAGTTCAAGCTTTAGCTTGGCCGGTCGAAGTCCACAGCCTAAAGGCTGAACTCTAAACTTCCGGCGCGTCATGGCACCACAACCACTTAACATCATCTGCTTCGCCACTTTTTTCAAGGGCGGAGACTTCATGCGCGAATGCCAAGCGCGCGGCTGCGACGTTACTCTGATTACCAAAGAGAAGATGCTGGAGGAAGACTGGCCGCGTGAGGTCCTGGCTGATTTGTTCGCCGTTCCGAACGATTCACCGGTGGAGTTGTTCCTTGATTTGGTGAGCCATATCGCGCAAAGACGAAAAGTCGATCGGATCATCGCACTCGAAGAATTCGATGTGGTGATCGCGGCGCTGGCGCGCGAGCACCTGTGCCTAAAGGGAATGAGCAGCGTCACCGCCAAGACCTTTCGCGACAAGCTGTCGATGAGCGTCAAGGCGCGAGACGCCGGTATCACAGTTCCCGATTTCGTGCCGGCGATTAACAACGATGAGATTGCCGACTACCTGAATCGGGTGCCGCCGCCGTGGGTCTTGAAGCCGCGCTCAGATGTGTCCGCGATCGGGATACGAAAGCTGGGGAGTGCTGAAGAGGCCTGGGCGGTTATTGAAGAGTTGAATAAGCGCGAGAGTTTGCGCGAGCGCGCGTCGTACCATCTGCTGTCGCGTTTCATTTCGGGCGAGGTCTTTCACGTCGATTCGCTCGTTGATCAAGGTCGCGTGGTTTTCGCCGGCGTGAACAAGTATGGCCGGCCGCCCTTGCAGGTGGCGCATGGCGGCGGCGCTTACATCTCGCAAACAATCGCGCACGGTTCAGCAGAGCAGCGCCGTCTTTTAGAGATAAATCGCCGTCTGATAAAGGCGATGGGGCTGCAATCCGGCGCAACGCACGCAGAGTTCATTAAGAGCGAAGCTGACGGCGAGTTCTACTTTCTGGAAATCGCGGCGCGCGTTGGCGGCGCCTACATCGCCGATGTTTTGGAAGCTGCGACAGGCATCAATCTTTGGCGTGAATGGGCGCGCCTGGAAGTAGCCGGTGACCGCGCGCCCCGCGAGAGATTGAAGCCGCGAAAGGAATACGCCGGCATTATTCTTTCGCTGGCGAAGCAGGAATATCCGGACACTTCCGCTTACGACGACCCGGAGGTTTTCTATCGCGTGAAGAAGCGTCATCACGCCGGCTTGATTGTGCGCGCGAAGAAACTTGAACGCGTGAATGAGCTGCTTACAGATTATGGCCGGCGCTTCGCGGAAGATTTTATCGCTGTGCTGCCGCCGCTGGAGAGACCGGAATGAGTTCTTCTCTGTGTATGACGATTCCCTCCAACTGGTACGAAAACTTTTTTCACGGCCTCGCGCTCGATTTGTGGCGGAAAGCTCTTCCGCCGGAGCACACAAAAGCCGAAGCAGATTTCCTGGTCCAGGCGCTTCAATGCGACGCCGCATCTCACTTGCTCGATGTGCCGTGCGGCAATGGCAGATTGTCGCTGGAGCTGGCTCGGCGGGGTTACCGCGTGACGGGAATGGATATCGCGGAAGAGTTCATCGAAGAAGCGCGCGCGTTAGCGACAAAAATGGACGAGACGCCTGCGCCACAGTTCATTCTCGGCGACATGCGCAGCATCGAAGGCAGTAGCGTCTACGATGGCGCGTATTGCTTTGGCAACAGCTTCGGATTTCTGGAGTATGCGGACATGGAGAAGTTTCTCGACGGTGTCGCCCAGGCCTTGAAACCCGGCGCGCGCTTCATCGTCGAAACCGGAATGGCGGCGGAATCGGCCATCCCCAAGTTTAAGGAACTGGAGTCTCATCAGATCGAAGACATTCTGTTCACGATCAAAGAGCAGTATCTGGCGACGGAGGGCTGCATCGACACCGAATATGTTTTTGAGCGCAACGGCGTCAGCGAGTCGCGGCTGGCTAAGCATTGGATTTACACCGCCGCCGAGATCCGGCGGATGCTCGAGCGCGCGGGGTTTGCCGTCTTGAATCTTTACGGGTCGTTGAAGTGCGAACCATTCGTGTTGCGTTCAGATGAGCTCTTTGTGGTGGCGCGGCGCGCTTTTGGAGTGCGCTGACTTGTCAGCGCTTTGTGAGGCCGCGCCTTGTCGCGGCCTCGGCACGTTGAGTAATCTCGATGGCGAAAGCGGCGACAAGTCGCCGCACTCCAAATTTCACGCCTTCCCCAGCGGCCAGATGTCTACCGCGATCGATTCGGCGTAATGCAACAACGGTTCGCCCGCTGGCTGTGGAATTCCCAAAGACTCGATCATCGTCGAGCGGAAGGAATCGAGCGTCGCGCCTCTCAGCGGCCAGGACGAATGAAAGATGCGTGAGCGATGGAGTTGGTGGCGATGGTATGAATACAGGCAATAGCGTTCAGTGAGAAAGAATTCGAGCGACTCGGGCGTGGATTGCGGCAACGGCTCACCGATGTTCCACGTAGCTTGAAACTCCGCCGGCACTCCTCGCGCGTCGATTCGTCTTGAAGAATAGTTGATCGTCTTCCCATCCTGATCCAGGGACATCTCCGCGTTGAAGTACGGCAAGTGATAAAACGTGCGCGCGCCCCACACGTCGAGGCGGTGCGCTGCGTCCAGCGAAAAGAACCAGACTCCGGGAACGCCGTTGAAGTGCACGTACGTGCGCACGTTCATTTCATGAAAGGCGCTAGTGCCCGGAATCGCTGGCAGGAACGACGCGCGAATGCCCCACATTGTGAACGGCACCACACCAATCCACGCCGCGCCGTCGAAGGTGTCAATGGAAAGTTGGGAAGGAATCAGCGGGCGCAGAATCTCGGCATCGATCGCCCAGTGCATGAACAGGAGCTTGCCCCAGTTCTGGCGCATCAAGGGAAAGCCGCTCGGGCGTGTGCGAATCAATATACGATCTGCAATCGAAAGTTCAGAACTCAACCGGTTAGCGTATTCAGGCTCTCACAACAACCCCAGCTGGGGCAGATCATCCGCCCAGCTGCGGGTCGCTGGCGCTGGCCCGCTGGCCAGAGTTGACGCGAATCGTGCCATCGGTTGAGTCAAGGTAGAAGTGGTTATTGCCGGTGCTCTCGCTCTTTGGGTCGGCATTCAAAGTATAAGACGTCGGTTGGGTGGCGGACTTTGGAATCACCTTCAGCGTGAAGATGTAGCCGTCAGCGATCGGCGGATTGCCTGAGAGCTTCATGCTCAGCAGTTTTTCCTGCACCATCTGGTCGAACGTTCCAAATGCGCGCTTGTGGGAATTGTAATACTGAATCTCCACAGCCGCGATCGTCTTCAGGTCTTGGAGCGTCGCGGCCTCGTTGCCCGCGCGCATCGCTGCTTTCCAGCCGTAAGAAGCCGCGCCAATCAAGATACCGATCACCGCGACGATGAGAAGCACGACCACGGCAGCGACGATCAGTAATGCTTTAAGCCAACCTGGCATGACTCACCTCCGATCTCGCGAACGAAGCCGCGGATTAACGCGGATTGACACGGATCAGAACCAACAAAGGAAAAGGGGCTTTCATATCTGTATGATCTGCGTAAATCCGCGGCTAAGGCTCGTTCAATAACTATTCCTGTTACTGCTTTCAGATGACTTGCGCGGCCCTCTTTCGCAAAACTGCTGCACGGGCTGGAAGAGTTGCTGGCAATAGCTGTCGGACGAAAGATCGATTTTGCGACATTGATCCACGCGCCATTGCGCGCTCTTCATAAACTCAGTAGCCTTTGGCACGTCAGTGCAAAAGTTCGGGGTGGGACGGCTCGCGTCCAGACACGACTGCATGAAGATGCTGTTTGAGATCGCGCTGCCCAAACCGGGTTCCTTCTTGTAACGCGATATCGATTCGTCAACACAACCCTGGTTGTCGCTGTGACGGCCAAAGTCCCGGCCTTCGGTAGCCACCGCCTTGCCCCTGGCGAGCCAGGCATCTTTGTTACGCGACACGTAGTAGATGCCCGCGCCGATAACTCCAATAACGAGCACCACGATCACCACCGCGACGATCAGTAACGCTTTAAGCCAACCTGGCATGATGTTCCTCCAATCTCAAACCGAAACCACAGATTCACACGGATTGACGCAGATAGAAAGAGCCACCAAACTCGGCCAGTCAGTTTTGTCCTATCTGCGTAGATCTGTGTTCATCCGTGGCTAATTTCTCTTCACTTCAAATGCTTATCAAGCCAACCCAGCACCGTGTTGTACCAGAAATGCGAATTCGCGGGCTTCTGTACCCAGTGGCCTTCATCGGGAAAGTCCACCAGTTTTGATTCGACGCCCATGCGTTGCACGGCGGTGAACAACTGCATGCCCTCGCCTTCGGGCACGCGATAGTCGAGCGTGTTCGTAATGATCAGAATCGGCGTGTGGAAATTCTGGACGAACTTGTGCGGCGACCAGCGATCATACATCTCGGGATTGCTCCACGGCGTGCCCTTGAATTCCCAATCGGTGAACCAAAGCTCCTCAGTAACGCCGGTCATGCTGGTCAGGTTGTAAACGCCGTCGTGCGAAACCAGCACTTTGTAACGGAAGCGCGGATCGTTGTTGTGGCCTTCGATCCAATCGATCATGTAGCCGCCGTAACTCGCGCCCGCCGCGCCTATGCGTTCTTTGTCGACATAAGGAAGCCCGGCCGCCATGGCGACGCCGTTGCTGATGTCCGTAAAAACTTTGCCGCCCCAGTCGGCGGAAATTTCGGCGACGAATTGCTGGCCATATCCGGTCGAGCCCCGCGGGTTCGGCATGAACACCACGTAACCATCGTTCGCCCAAATCTGCGGATTCCACCGGTAACCCCAGTTGTCGTTCCAGGCGCCCTGCGGGCCGCCGTGAATCAAAACCACCAGCGGATATTTTCTCCGCGGATTGAAGTTCGCCGGCTTGACGATCCAGCCCGCAACTTTCGCTCCCGCTGCGCCGGTCCAGGTTACTTCCTCCGCGGACTTGAGATTGAACGGCGCCAGCGCCGCTTCGTTGGTCGTCGTCAAAGCTTTGGCGCCGCTGCCATCCGCATTCGCGCGATAAATCTCGCTCGGCCGCGTCATGCTGCTGCGCGCGAAGACCAGTGTCTTACCGTCGGCAGTCACGTTGATGTCGCCATTGAAACCTTCGGCGACGATTTTTTTCACTGGCCCGCCGCTCGTCGCAACTGAATAGATGGGCTCTTTGCCGCGCTCTTCCGCAGAGAAATAAATCCATTTGCTGTCAGGACTGAAAGTGAATTCATCTATCCAGGAATCGACGCTTTCGCTGAGCGACTGTGCGCGGCCAGTCTTTCGATCGTAGAGCATCAAGCGAAATCGATCGCTTTCGTAACCCGGTGTTGCCTGTGATCGATAAGCAATGAATCTACCGTCGGCAGAAAAGCGCGGCGAGCCATCGTAACCGTGATTTGCGGCGGTGATGTTCTTGGCCGCGCCGCCGTGCACTGAAAGGATCCAAATATCGCCGTTAGTAGAAGTTGCTTCGACCTTGTCGTGATTGCTGGCGAAGGCCAACTCTTTTGAATCAGCCGAGAACGCGTAATCGGTCATACCGCCCAGACTAAATGGCGGCGAGTCGTAATCGCCCGGTGTCAGATCGCGCGCTTCGCCGCCGGCCGATGAAACGACAAAGACGTGGCTGCGAATTCCGTCGAGCCAAAATTTCCAGTGGCGATAAAGCAGGCGATCCGCGACGTGCGCCTTCACTTTGCTTTGCGCCTTCTCTTCGGCTTTGCGTTTGTTGCACGCGTCGTTCTCGCATTCGGGATAAACGTCGGAAGTGAACGCCAGTAATTTGCCGTCGGCAGACCAGACCGGACCACCCGCGCCGGTTGAGAGGCTGGTAATTTTTTTCAGCGTGCCGTTGGAAACATCGATCGTCCAAATCTGATCTTCGCCGTCGCGCGCCGAAACAAAGGCGAGCTTCTCGCCGTCCGGCGACCACCGCGGCGATGCCGACGAATGCTCGTCGTTAGTCAGTTGGCGCACCTCGCCGCCGCCGAGTGGCACCAGATAAATCTGAGTCGTGCTTTTGTTGGCGACTTTGTCCACGTCGGTGATCGTGAACGCAACCAAATCACCCTTTGGCGACACCTGTGGATCGCTAACCCGGCGGACCTTCAGAAGGTCGTCGATGGTAAACCGGCGCTCCTGCGCCACCACGAACGACGCGAGCGCAAGCAAACTGATGGCGACGGCAAAGAAACGCTTCATAAAATAACCTCTCCTGAGTCTCAGTAAATTTGTTTGGGAAAGCGTGCGTATTATGTCACTTTTGGATTGGAATGGCGACCGCGAGCTCAGAGTTCAACCTTTAGGTTGCCATTACAAAACGCAAGCTAAAGCTTGAACTCTGAACTGGTTCGATTAGAATCACGCACTATGACTCAGATCCGCAACTGGAACTTGATCAGCCTGCGACCGGCGACCGCAGAAGACGGAGGATTTCTGCTCGAACTGTTCAAGAGCAGCCGGGGAGGCGATCTGCGCGAAATCGGCTGGGACGAAGATCGCATCGGCGAGTTTCTCGATATGCAGTTCGAGGCACAACAGCGTCTTGACCAGAGCGAGTACCAGCAGGCGGACGATCAGATAGTCTTGCGCGAAGGACAATCTGCGGGTCGCTTGTCGGTGGAGCGGCGCGATCATGAGATTCGCTGCGTCGATGTGGCCTTGCTGCCGGCGCACCGGAACACCGGCATCGGAACGTTTCTTATCCGCCAGTTACAAGACGAAGCCAGACTTGCGAATAAGCCGCTGCGTTTACGCGTCATCAGATTCAGCCAGGCGGTCAGTTTGTTTGAGCGCCTGGGATTCGTCCGCACCAGCGAGACCGGAACGCATTTTCAGATGGAGTGGCTGCCGGACGTTTAGGATCAACAAGCCCGAGGGGTGTTCAGAGTACCGACTTTAGTCGGGCTGTTCACGTGAGAATGCCCAACTGAAGTTGGTACTCTAAACGCCGTCTGGCTGACACAACATGATCAGGCGAATCACCTGCGCGATTCTCAAATTCGCCCTGCGCGTTTATTTTCGCCGCATTGAAGTGGTCGGCCTCGACAATGTCCCTCGCGACGCACCGGTAATCTTTGTTCTCAATCACCCAAATGCGCTGGTCGATCCCGTGTTCCTGCTGTGTCTCGCGCCGCGCCGCGTTTCCTTCGTCGCCAAAGCGACGCTGTTTCGCATGCCAATCATAAGTTATTTCGTGCGCGCGCTTGATTCCCTGCCGGCCTATCGCCGTCAGGACGAGGGGCAGGATGTATCGCGCAATCTCGAAACCTTCGCCGCGGCGCGGCGGCTGTTGGCGCGCGGCGGCACGATTGGAATTTGCCCGGAAGGCGTTTCGCACAACGAGCCGCGCTTGAAACCTTTGAAGACCGGTGCGGCCCGCATCGCGCTGGGCGCCGTCTCGTCCGGCGAAGCGATCGACTTACAAATTGTTCCTGTCGGACTTTATTACACTGAGAAGACGACGTTTCGCAGTTCGGCGCTGTTGTATTTCGGAGAACCTCTGCCGGTCGCGCCGGTGGCGCTTGAGCCCGACGGCACTCCGCCGCGCGAAGCGGTGCGCGAACTTTCAGACCGCGTCGAGAATGCTTTGCGCGACGTCATCCTGCACGCTGAACAGGAAGAGGCTTTGTCGTTGATCGAGAGAGCCGAGCGAATTTTTTCTGCCGCGGAAGTCGACGAGCCTGACGAAGAGCAACTCCTGACGCGCTCGCTTGAATTGCGGCAACGCTTTGTCGAGGGCTATGCGTTTTATCGTAGTCGGGCTCCGAAACGAATCGACGCGATCGAAGCTCGCATCGCGCGCTTTGAATACGAACTGAAGGAAGCGGGAATCGATCCTTCCGATCTGTCACTGCCTCCGACAGCCGCGCACACTATTCTCAGGCTGATCGCCCAGATGGTAACTTGCGCCCTCCTGGCTCCCATCGCTTTGTTCGGCACGGTAATTCACTATCCGGCTTATCGCTTAGGGGGGTTCTTGTCGCGACGCCTGGCCAGACGTGAGCAGGACGTGCTTTCGACCTTCAAAATCATCTCCGCGATGCTGTTTTTCCCGCTGACCTGGATTGTCGTGGCGCTGATTTCGTGGAGGTTTGCAGGCTGGCTGGCGGCAGTGGCTTCATTGATCCTGAGCCCTGCATCCGGCTTTATTGCCGTTCGGTTTTTTGAAAAGATAGAAGAGTTTGCCGGCAGCTTTCTGGCGCTGGCGCTGTTTGTCATGCGCCGTCGATCCTTTCTGCGTTTGCTGGGCGAACGCGCGGCGATCCGCAGAGAGATTCTTGCGCTGGGTGACGAAGCCGCGCTGCGAACCACTTAGGTTGAAAGTTTTCGTTTGACTGATCGTCGGAGCAACCGGACGGAGTTAGCGTTTCTTCGCCACCTTCTTTGAGAACTTGCTCGCAGCCTTTCTTCGCGCAGGCGCGGCGCGCACCCTTCGGCCCTTGTTTCCATTCCGCTGCACGACGCCGGCTTTCTCAAGGTACTCGTAACTTCCGCGCACGACGTTTCGGGCGACGCCCAGCAATTCTGCCAGGGTGCGCTCACTCGGCAGCGCGCTTCCGACAGCGAGCGTGCCGCTGCCGATCAAAGTTCGGAGCTGTTCGGTAATCTGTCTGGTCATCGAGTCGACACTTTTTCGGTCGACGCGGATCTTGAAAGTCACCTCGATTGTCCTCCGTGTTCTGGGGTGGCGCGTATTCTAGTGACTCAGTGATCGAGTGTCAACGAAGATTTGTTTAGAGTTCAATCTTTAGATTGTGCCCGCGAACAAACGCAAGCTAAAGCTTGAACTCTCAACCAGGATGCTTACTTCGAGAGCGCGCCATGCTTGCGCAGAATTTCCAGGGTGCGATCAAGCGGAAGTGCCTCCACCGTGTGGCCACGGCCGCTGGTCGTCGTCGCGGCAAACAGCGAATTGTAAATCGCTTCCTCGGTCGCTTCGATCACCGCAAGAAACAACGGTGACATGGCTTCGTTCGAGAGCAGCGCTACGGTTGATTTCGATTTGGGGTCAATTGCCGTGGTGCGTATGCGTAACTCCGGCGCGGTCGAGAACGCGATCGCGTAATCGCCGCTGCCATTTGAACCCGCTGCACCCGTGCGCGCCAATCCCATCATCGAGCGGGCCGCCAGCCGTTGCAGATTGCGGTGATCGATCGGGGCGTCGGTGGCAATCACGATGATGACTGAGCCGTCGGCAAGATTCGGGCCGGCGATCGGCTTGCTTTGAGAGGCGCGCGGATCCATCACCAGGCCACTCTTGTTTTGAGCTCGCTCCAGCTCGTCCTTTAGAAAATATCGCCCCAGTTCACGCCCCACCGGGGCCCCATTTATCGTCAGAATCCCGCCAAAATTCGTCTGTACCAGCACGCCCACGGTGTAACCGCCGAGCGACGGAGGCAGCTTGCGCGAAGACGTCCCGATGCCGCCTTTGAAGCCAAAGGCCACGGTGCCGGTACCAGCTCCGACCGCGCCTTCATCAACCAACCAGGCGCCGCGCGCATTCTTGATCGCGGCGAAGACTTCGTCGCGGCCCACGTGTCGTCCGCGAATGTCGTTCAAGTAACCATCGTTGGTCTCGCCGACGAGCGGATTGATCGACTGCACACCTTCATTGCCCGGCAACGCGAGCATGTAATCAATGACTGCGTCGGCCACGCGCGGCACGTTCAGCGTCGACGTCAACATGATCGGAGTTTCAATCTCGCCGAGTTCATTCACCTGTGTCGAGCCGGCGAGTTTGCCAAACGCGTTGCCGATAAAGACCGCGCCCGGAACTTTTTCGCGAAACAGATTTCCCCCATGCGGCAGAATTGCAGTGACGCCGGTGCGCACGTCTTCGCCGCGAATGACGCTGGTTTGTCCGACCATGACGCCGGCAACGTCACTGATCATGTTGCGGGGTCCCGCCGGCAGGATACCGACGACGACTCCAGCTTCACGCGCGCGGGGTCGAGCGGTGCTGCCGACATCCCGGCCCGCACTCCCAACTTGAGCAGAAGCGCGCTCGGCCATCGTGATCGAAGTGCCTAACATTGCGAGGCACGGCAGCATTGCGGCCAGAAATATTCTTGAATTGTGTTTACGCATTCGTTTCAATCCAGATGGTATTGGAAAGCTGATCGGGTTTGGCGCTAAGCAGCGAGCGACAGAAGATGTAGATCGCCCAGCATTCGATCGCGAACGGCGGAAAGCCCAGGAAGCCGAGCACCGGCATCTCAAAAATCTTGACGTCGCCAAGGTAAGGAACAGTGTAAGTCCACTTTGACAGCGCCCAATAGTTCCAGAACTCCCACAGCACGCCGCACACCAGACCGCTCGCCAGCAAAGACCACAGCCGTCGCCAGTCGCCGCGAGAGAGATCGCCGGTGATCGACGGCCAGCCGCGCATCGCATTCAGAGGATCGAGCAACAGAATGAATGACAGCCAGATCACCGGCGCCAGCCAGGCCGAAGGGTAAACCAGCGGTGCGATCGCGCCGATTGCTCCCAGCAACACGAGCACGATCAGCGACGGTTTTGAAAGCTTTATGGCGACGCCTCGGTTTTTCTGCTTGAAAACCAATGCCCGAAACACCTCGGCGGTCAAAAACAGCAACGGAAAGATGGTCGCAAACGCCCAGTCGTAACCGACGCGCCGCAAAAACAGGTTCGGTTCGAGGTTGTGATAGTGCCACCACAGTTCGAGATCGGATTTCCAGAAACGCGGCGCGTTGTAGAACTCGCACAGCCACCAGGCGCCAATCGAAACCAAAACAATGATGACGAACTCCAGCCGTTCACCCATCAACAGCGATCGCCCTTTGAGCTTGAAGACGAGCGCGTCCGCGAAAAGAATATAACCGGTCCAGACCACGGGCGTGAACCAATGGCCGACGAACTGATTCCCGCCGAATAGCAGTCCCTCGGCACCAAGCATGATCGCGATTCCAATGTATCCGTACGGCGGAAATCGCGGTTTACTGCTGGCCTTATCCATGGTTCATAGTATTATGTGCCCCGCGCCCAGGCGACAACAACCAAGCCGAAGAAGGATGATAAGAATGAAAACCCAAATGAAACTGATTCTTTTTTCTCTGACCATGGTCTTTCTGTGCGTCGCGTGTGTGAAAGGCCCCGAAGGCAACGGCAGCAAGAGAGCCAAAGGCACCGGCCCGGTGCGCATAGGCTTTTCCATGGACACGCTGAAAGAGGAGCGCTGGCAGCGCGACAAGCAGTTGGTCGAACAGCGCTGCAAGGAAGTCGGCGCCGAGTGCCAGGTGCTGGTCGCGGACGGTAGCGACTCGACGCAGGTCAACCAGTGCGAAACTTTTCTGACCCAGGGCGTCGATGTTTTGATCGTCGCGCCCCACAACGGACAAATCGCCGCGTCGATCGTCGAAGCCGCGCATAAGCAGGGCGTACCGGTGATCAGTTACGATCGTCTGATTCGCAATGCCGACGTCGACCTCTACGTCTCGCACCAGGTCGTGAAGATTGGCGAGATGCAAGCGGCCTATGCTTTGAAGTACGCGCCGAAAGGAAATTACGTTCTGATTGGCGGATCGCAAACGGACAACAACGCGATCCTGCTGGTGCAGGGTCAGATGAACATTTTGCAGCCCGCCGTCGATCGCGGCGACATCAAGATCGTGACCATGCAATATGCGCGCGAATGGCTGGCCAGCGAGGCGCTCCGGATCACGGAAGACGCGCTGACGAAGAACAACAACAACATTCAGGCGATCGTGGCTTCCAACGACGGCACTGCGGGCGGCGCGATCTCGGCTTTGCCGCCCCAGTTGGTCGGCAAAATCCTGGTGACGGGACAGGATGCCGCGCTCGACGCCGTGCAAAGAATCGTCGAAGGCAAGCAGACGATGACGATTTACAAGCCCATCAATCCGCTTGCCTTCAGCGCAGTCGACTCCGCCATCAAGCTCGCGCGCGGCGAAAAGATCGAAGCGAAGGACAAGGTGAACAACGGCAAGAAGGACATCCCATCGATCCTGCAGGAGCCGATCGTCTTAGACAAGAACAACGTGATGCAGACTGTAATCAAGGACGGCTATCACAAGTTGGAGGACGTTTATAAGAACGTGCCGAAGGATCAGTGGCCGAAGCCGTAGGCAGTAGA
>WNFF01005856.1_pt1 | contig 16967 bp, 24 predicted proteins | sample 5400441 | NCBI WGS metagenome assembly WNFF01 (sample SAMN13153345, study PRJNA577476) | soil metagenome | isolation source: 120 cm saprolite under Douglas fir tree site 2 hole 3 replicate 1 | place: USA:California | collected 2015-04-18 | reverse complement strand
GAACTAACTTGAAGTCCTTGGCGTGGCGGACGGTGGGCGCGAATGCGCGCCCACGCTGGCGAGAGGTCCGCTCGGCCGGCATGCTGAACCGCCGCCCCGCCCCTCGAGCAGCCTTTGCTCGGCCAAGCGTTTTACGACCGCTCAGTAGTAGCCGTAATCGTAGTCACAGGCCCAAACTCGCTGCCACCCCCACGGTGTCGGCTGCCAACTCCAGCACGAGCCGCCATAGAGACCAACGCCAGCGACGAACGGCACGGCCGCGAAGGCGAAGCGGCGGTGGTGGAACCGATTGAACCGGGCGAACGCAAACCGATTGACGCGTGGTGCAAATCCTGGTCGGAACGCAAAGCTGCGTGACCCGACGAACCCACCGCGGAAAGCGGCACTGCGGAAACCTCCACCCACCACTCCACCGCGGAAGGCGGCGCTGCGGAAACCTCCGCCCACCACTCCACCGCGGAAAGCGGCGCTGCGGAAACCTCCGCCCACCACCCCACCGCGGAAAGCGGCGCCGCGAAAGCCACCGCCTACCATTCCGCCGCGGAAGCCGCCACCTATCGCCGCACCGTGAAAGCCCCCGCCGCGAAAGCCTCCGCCCATCCGGGCATCCGCCGGCGTCGGCGCCGCCATCGCGCCGGCGAAAGTGACGGCGGCCAGCGCGATTATGACCTTACGCACCATGGTGTTTCCTCCATTTGTCGCAAGCACTGGGCTCCATCCGATCATCGCTCGTCAGCGATGAAAGTCGCCCGCAGGGATCGTCTCGGCATCTGCGGCGCAGCTTGGCCGCGACAACGGTGGGCACGGGACAACTCTGTCAGGCGCTTTTGCATCGACTCTCTAATCGGATCTCTGCTGGTGGAACTCATGTTGGCTGCCGGTTGGCTGCCGGCCGCCGCCGCCAGCAACAATCGCAATGACGAGTAAAACCGGCAGACCGCCATAAACAATCGAGCCGGACTATTCAAATTACTAATGCGTCAGTTTCTGACTTGTAAGTTAGTAGTTTGCGGGTTCCGGTATGATAAGATCACACGCTCGAATGCCCTTTGCACATCGATTTGGAGATGCGAGATCATGGGAGGAGGGCGACGGCGCCTTCTCGTCATTGAAGACGACCCGGAAACGGCTGAGCAGCTTGAGGATTTCCTCTCGACGAGCGGCTATCAGGTTGATCTGGCTGGCAACGGCAGCGACGGATTGAGCCGTGGAAGTTCTGCCGATTATGCCGTGATGGTAATCGATCGCATGCTTCCGGATACCGATGGGCTCGCGGTTATCCGACGTCTTAGGGAAGTTAGGATCGTCACGCCCGCCCTGATCATCAGTGCCCTCGGCGAGATCGACGATCGGGTGCGCGGCCTCCGTGCTGGTGGCGATGATTATCTCGTCAAGCCATTTGTCTTCACGGAATTGCTGGCGCGGATCGAGGCTCTCGCCCGACGCAGTGCTACCGTCGTTAGAGAAACCGTGCTGCGCGTCGGCGACCTCGAGCTGGACCTCGTGGCACGAACAGTGAGCCGCCGTGGCCGGAATATCGAACTGCTACCACGAGAATTTCAAGTTCTTGAGTACTTGGTTCGCAATGAAGGCCAGGTTGTTCCCCGGGCAATGTTGCTACAGCATGTATGGGATCTCCATTTTGACCCCACGACCAACATCATTGACGTCTACGTCGGACGCGTCCGCCGAAAAGTCGACGGTCAGCAGGCCTATCCGCTCATCCATACCGTCCGCGGCGTCGGGTTTTGTGTCCGTGCTCCTCGCTAAGACCCTACGTTCGTCTACGTTCAAGTGGGCGCTGATCTGGATCACGATTTTCGGCGCCGTGGTCATTGCGCTTTTTAGCTATGTCTATTGGTCCACTGCAGCTTATGTCCATGGAAGATCGGATCGTGCCATCGCGGCGGAGCAGATCATCCTGCAAAAAGCCTACGCCAGCACGGGACGCGGTGGTCTGATAGCCGCGATCGAGGATCGAATCGCCAATAGACGTTTCGAAAGCGGCATTTACATGCTCGCCGAACCTTCCTTCGCCCCCCTAGCGGGCAACCTTAAGGCGTGGCCATCGACGCTGAAAGGCTCCAAAGGATTGCAGGACTTCGCTGCGCGGGAGTGGAAGCCGGATGCGGCGAACCCTCCGATGCTGCGAGCGATGTTTGATACGCTCCCAAACGGTGATCATCTGCTGGTCGGAAAAGAGATCGACGATCTCGATGAGTTCGCGAAGAAAATCAAGACGGCCCTGCTATGGGGCGTCGCTTTGATATTTGTTCTTGCGGCGGTGGCCAGCGTCTCCGTCACGCGGCGCACGGTGGGACGGATCGAAGCCATTAACGCGACCAGCCGAGCCATCATGCAAAGTGGTCTTGGCAAGCGGATACCCCTGCGCGGGACGCGGGACGAATGGGATCAACTCGCTGAGAACCTCAATTCGATGCTCGAGCGCATTGAAACGTTGATAGTCGAGGTGAAGCAAGTCTCCGACAATGTAGCGCACGATTTGCGGACGCCTCTGGCTCGCATGCGCGGACGGCTGGAGAAGGCCTGCGCGCGCCAACGTAACGGCGACTATGATCAGTCGTTGATCGACGACAGCATGGCGGACCTCGATGCCGTCCTGCGCATGTTCTCCTCGCTTACGCGAATATCTCAAATCGAGGCCGGCGATCGAACTTCCGCGTTCCGCACCGTAAACTTGTCGGAAATCGCAAGCGAGGTCGTGGAGCTATTCGATGCCGCCGCGGAAGACGAGCGTGCGCATCTCGATGCCGTCGTGGATCAACGAGTACTCGTAGCGGGCGATAGGGACCTTCTGTTCGATGCCGTGGCAAACCTCGTCGACAACGCGATCAAACATGGCCGTGAAGCCGGTCGGGTGACCGTGGAGGTCACTCAGAACGATGGCAGTGCCGTCATTTCTGTCGCCGATGATGGACCTGGAATCCCCATCAATGAACGCCAAAACGTCTTCAAGCGTTTTTATAGGCTGGAACAGAGTCGCCGCACTCCAGGCAACGGGCTCGGCCTCAGCCTTGTCGCTGCCGTCGCCCGTCTCCATGGGGCTGGTATCGAGATGATGGATAACGCGCCGGGCCTCAAATTCCGACTTCGGTTTCCGTCGCCCGCGAGGTCGTGACTGCGAACGGCATCCGCGGGGTGTGCCGAACGCCCGACAGCCCCTTGCGGTCGGTCTACCGCACGCTCAGCCTACGGCATAGCGGCCGGCAAGTCCTTGGGGCAGATCTGAAATGTTCTGAATCGGGCCTCTCCACCCAACGCAGTTACGCTGTAATCCCAATCTCGGCATCCGGGCGTAAGCCTCGAAGCCGCCCCTCCCGCGCGCCAAGATGACGCCGAGACGGCTTCCATCATCGTAAACGGACGCAAAGGGCTCAACGAGTACAGCCATCGCGGTGCCCCTGCGGTCGCGCTAAGCAGCGCGCATCCTGCCATAGGTCGCGTAGCTTGCCCTTATTGGGCAACCAGGCGGCACCTCGCTATGGTGCCTCGGATTCGTACTCGGCGGCAAGATTTCATGTCAGGCCAGCGCGAAGCATTTTCAGCAACGCGCTGAATTTGTGCCGCTCCGCAATCGCGGCCTTCGTGCGCTCGCCGTGACGGTATTGCCCATTCCGCTCGCCAGGAGGGCCGCCGCTACCGCTTGCGCCGCCATGTAATCGGCTTCGTCGTAAGCGAACCGTGATGGTATTCAGGGCCACCCAAGGAGGATTTTTGATGGCTACCTACGACGCATCAGTCAAGAAAGCTCTGACCGCGTCTCAGCAGGACCTCATCGACCACAAAGAGCATTGCTCGGCCGATCCCGTGAAACTCGCGACGGTTGGGCGTGAACGGGGACATCAGGTTCGGATCAAGCGCAACGACTCTGAGTACGGGCTGTACACGGTTAGCCAGGTCCGCCAGGAGAGTCCGGACAACATCGTTCGCATGGGCTCTGCTGGCCGGAAGCGGCTCGGCACGAGCGACGAATTCGCCGGTTCGCTCGATTCGCAGGTACCACATCCCACCTTCGATGACGCTGACGCCGAAGCCAACAACGAGTTCGTCGAACGGCTGAAAGATAACGGCACGCATACCGGACTCATCGTCATCGCACCTCACGGAGGTGACATCGAGCCCCATACCGACCAACAGGCCGAGCGTGTGGCGTCGCGACTCGCGGCCAAGGGGGTCAGCTTGTGGCGGTGCAAGGGCTTTAAGGGGGAAGCCGCCTTTGGTCGCTGGCACATCACCTCGACCGACATTCACGAGGCAAGTTTCCCGCTCCTCAACACGGTCACCTCTCGCGGCTTCTCCTATGCCGTCGCCTTCCATGGGTTCGACGACCCCGAAATCCCCTTCGACATCCTCATTGGCGGGGCTGCGCCCTACCCCTTGAAGCAAGAGATCGGGACTGCCATCAAAGGCGCGATCACTGGCTCAGACATAACAGTCCACATCGCGTCCCCAGACGAGAAGTTCGGCGGTGATAGCTTGAAGAACATCGTCAACCGGCTCACCGCCGGCGGAGCAAACGGCTTCCTCGACACCATTGCGCCCGACCGCAGCGACGATCCCGTACTCGGCAAGATGGGCGCGGATCGCATTGATCACTGCGGTCTGCTGGCGGATGAACAGATGGCGCGTGCGGTGGAGCATCAGGCAGCTCTGCTGCTCGGGCGTCTTGGTCTCGACGAACCGCATGTTTGCCCTGGTGACTGCCTCGCAAATGGCCTCGGCGTCGGCAGCCTGAAAGGCTGCGGACGAATCCCCCGCTCTTGGCGCACTACACGTCAATTCACGTTGCCGAACAGATCATAAAGAATGAAGAAATTTGGCTCTCTCACCCATTCCACATGAACGATCTGGAAGAACTAAGATTCGGGATGCTGCAAGGTGTCCAGCAATTCCCGATCTATGCGCAGGCTGCCGCGTGTACACCGTCCAGAGCGAAAATTCTTCTCGATACGTTCAGTCATTACGTCGGGTACATGAGCGAAAATACGCTTGTGGACACGTATATTCTGTGCCTCTGCGAACACGCGCCGGATGACAAGGACGGGGTCCTGTCCATGTGGCGTAGTTATGCCAGCCAGGGCCACGGCATCGCTCTGGTCTTTAACACGCGCAACATCCCTGATCCCCCGCAAGCCCCGCTTGGAATCGCAAAGGTAATCTATGGCGCTGGCCGTCCTCTTATTCGGATAATCGACACACGTTGTCGCAACACGCCAAGCCAACGCTTCGCCGATGTCATCACGCAAATCTACGACGCGATCTTTGAAGAAGGGGAAGCACTATGAAACCGCTCGATAGATGTTTGCTGGTCGTAATCGCGATCATAGTAGCGTGGAGGCGGCCGTGACGGGACAATGGAAAACTATACGCGACATCGTTCTCATTGGCCCGCTAGGGATAGTCGGCTTGCTCGGCGGGGTGTTTGCCGTGCCGTTCATGGTTATGAGGGTGATGGCTTGGTGTTGGGGGTCGCAGGATCGGTGTATGTGAGCGAACGCGCAGCGAGCACGGCCGCCTTCAGCTTCTCGGGCGTCGAAACGTCGGGGACGGGGCCGCCCTGCTTCACCACCGCACCAACACCGACGCGCGCGAGCGCTACGCGGCTGATCGGCACGAGGTCGCCGGCTTCGTCGTGATTGTCCATCGCCGGCACCGAAAGGATGACGGCGTCGAACGTCTTCTCCGCGAGTTCCTTGTCGATGTCAAACGGTGGTCGGATAGTGAAGGTCACCTGATTGCGGGTCTGCTTTTCGAAGTCAGCTGCGATCGCTTTCGCCGCGGCCTGCGTTGAGCCGACACTGAGCACCCGCACCTCGGCAGCGGGCGCGAGAGTCGATGAGATGATCAGCGTGAGCGTACTGACGGCTATCGTGCGAAAGGCTAGGTGCATGATGTCTTTAAGGTGTGGTCATTGCGCGCGTTGATTTAACGCTAGGGCTCTGCAAATGCCGGTCTCACTGGTCGGCCTGAGCCCGCTTATTCTTGGTGCTGCGAGCGGGCGACGCCTCTGCCTGCCGGACGGGCGGCGGCGGTGCCGATTCCTCCGCGGCAGGCTCGATCTTGGTTTCGGTGAGCTGGCGCCGCAGGTCTGCTGAGAGTCCCGCATAGGTGCTGATGGGCGTGAAGGTCGGGCCGTTGGCCCCGCCGCTATAGACCATCAGTCCAGCCTTGGTCGCGACAATGTCACCGGCACGCAATGTCGGATCATCAGCAACAGGTGTGGTGACGAGGCCGAAGGCATCCCTGTCGTTGCAGGTGCAGCCGGGGACGATCTTCTTCCGGTACGCGAACGCGGTGGCAAGCTCCGAGTAGCGCTTGCCGTCTGGCGCGACCGCGTGATCGATGCCGTTGCCGATGTAAATCTTGGTTGCGCTCGCCGGACAAAACGAGCTGCAGGTCTGCGCCGGACTTACCCCGCTATGACGTTGAATTGGGAAATAACGTCCGTCGCATAGGCGCACGCAATAGGCGAGGCCTTCCTCGGAACGGGGCGCTTCTGGGGTGCGCAGTGGGGCGTTCGTATCCGCATAACCGGTGACAGGAGAATTCCAGAGGCGGCCGAACAGCGCCTCAAAAATGTTTTGGGCGGAAGCCGCTGATACCGAGGTGGCAAGCATCGCGACGGCAATGCCGGTCACGAGTATGCCTTTGACGCCGCGGCTCAAGCGGGTCTGGCGACGGATCAACAAACCGAATGGCTCCCCGCGTCGCGCGCCGACGATTCCCCAGGCGCACCATTTAACAATATCTTTAGCCTCTGGACAGAAATATGACTTAAGGGTGCCAGGAGTAAGACGCTCGTGCGGGCCCGCTCCCGTGGGGCTGCGCCGCGCATACCCCGGTGGAGAGGACTTTCGCAAAAGACCGATCGTGCTGGGGTACTGCCCATTCCTTTCGCCAGCAGGGCCGCCGCTACCGCTTGCGCCGCCGTGCAATCGACAGCGGCCCTTTTTTGTCGCTGGTGACCGGCAAGGCTTCCCGCTTTTGGTCCGCGCCCCGCACTGCCGGGCTGTCTGAAATTGCACGGGTTGTTGGTTTCTCTTGCGCGCGTTCATAGGCTCGCTGCTCATTTTTTGCGGTACCCCTCCCCCCTCGATGGCTCACATTGCCAACGATCGCCTCTCCGCCGGCGTACACATGGACATGCTTGACCCTTATGTTTTGTTCCCCCTTGCGCCTTTTCCTCGTCAATCCTTCGACTTGTTTGATGTACGTGCGCATAAATTTATTCGTCAGGTTGCCGAGCCCGTCCAGCCGTTTGATGCCGTCGCCGCCTTCGTACTTATGATTTGCGATGGAGCCCCGTGTACGTGCGACCAATTCGAGCAGGGCAATATTCGTGACGGCCATATGGGCTGCAAGCATCGCCTCGATCTCATCCTTCGGCTGCACCCCACTAATGACGGCAAGTGCGGCATTCATTGCGACTTGATTGGAACGTCCCGGACTAAAATCGTAGTCCAGTGAATGGTCGGCGGTCGCATTTCCTAAACCGTTTAGCATCGCGCGAACGAATTCCAGCGAGCGGGTTCCGAACGTGTCGGCGAGCCGGTATCGGTGTCCTTCTTCGTCGCAATGATCCGGGTATAACGCGCGTCCTGCTGTCCCGCGATCCTCTATATTAATAGCAATACGTGGCGTGCGGGCTTTGGTTCGCCTTCTCGCCTTTTCGATCTCGGCACGTTCGACTGGATTCGGCGGCGGTCGCTTCGCCAGCTTGTCCGCGAATGCCTGCTCCTCGGCCGCTTTGCGTTCCGCTGCGGCCCTTTCGTTTGCTTCGGCCGCGGTCGGATTGAGGTCTTCTGATAGGTCGCGGCGGTCACTTGCCGAGACAGCGGGCTCGATCAAACCCTCAAGAACACCCGCCGTCTCGTCCAGGGTAACAGGCGCGCGCGGCCATCTGCGACCGCCGTTTGCGTAAACCGTTCGCGAAACGGTCAATGATCTCCGGCCTGAACGGTTAACCCCCGTTCACAACACGGTTCCGTGACTGGACCAGGTAAGCACACCCCAACTACCGCGCCCCTCGTCAATTCCTGCGAGTCGCCGGCTTGAATTGACGCGACGCTCGCCGCCACCGTCGACACCCAGGCCACCGCTGCGTGCCTCATCCCGTCTCTGAGCGCCCCGCGACGTAGCGCGAGCCGCGGTGCCATCGGCGATCATTGCCTGCGGAGGCGATCCCGCCGCGTTGCCTGTAGCCTCCCGGTGCTGTTGAGGAACACGCATTGCGCCTGACCGACTGCACTTCCAAGGCGGCCCGAAACCGGTTTCGGGCGGTCTCGACTGTCGCTGCAACTTGGTTGCGGGCTCTGTCACAGAGCCTGTCACAGGCTCTGTCACAGAGCCTGTCACAGAGCCTGTCATAGAGCCTGTCATAGAGCCTATTATTGAGCCTCCCACAGCGCCTACCACAGGATCGCTCTCGTGAACGGTTCACCCCGGTTGAACGGCTGCACGAGAAGATCGTGAGCGCCCAAGGCGTCGGCCGCGTCGAGATGACATCCGCGGCACGGGAGCAATGGGAGACGGTCTACAGCGACTTGTCGGCGGCCCAGCCCGGACTGCTCGGAGCGGTGGTCGCCAGAGGCGAGGCCCAGGTTGTGCGGCTGGGGTTGATCTACGCGCTGCTCGACGGATCCGGGCAGATCGACGTGCCGCACCTTAAGGCGGCTCTTGCGTTCTGGGAGTACTGCGAGTCTTCCGCTGCTTTCATCTTTGGCGACCTCCTGGGCGACCCAGTGGCCGACGAGATTGCACGCGCCCTGCAGCACGCTGGGTCCGAGGGCATGACCCGGACGGCGATCCGCGACCTGTTTGGGCGGCACCGCCCTGCTGATCGTATCGGCGCAGCACTCGCCCTGCTGACGACGAAGGGGCGCGCCAGGTCAGAAAGCAGAGACACGGGCGGTCGCCCCGTCGAGCTCTGGTTTGCGACGCGGGGGCAGCCCAATGGGTAAGTATCTCGCCATCCTGGACGCTCTGGAAACCAAAAGCAGTAGCGACAAAAGCGCAAAAAGCGACAAAAGCCCCCCCTTTGGTCGCTTAAGCCGCTTTGGTCGCACCTTCTCTGTTCTCGAAAGTCGCCGTCCCGACTACGTCCCGGTTGAACGATGGCAAAAGGCGGTCGAAGACGGCCGAGCCTTCTTGGCCAAGTGGGGCGAGCAAGCCCAAGCGCTCGGCTGGACGTCGGCAGACCTGTTCGGGCTGCACACCCCGCCAGAACAGCCACACCCAAGCTACAGGCGCTTGTCCCGATACGACTGCACTGGCCTGGTTTGGCTGCTCGAGGGGCGTGAGGTCGTGGCGCTCACCGAAGCCACGGCCGCGATCGAGAACCCGGCCACCGGCAGCATCACCACCTATCGCAAGGACAACAAGCCAGCGCTCGGGCCGGTGGCGATAGACCTGGACGATTTCGAAGAGATGTTGAAGAATCGCGATTGACTCTAGAGTCGTCTGGCATGCCCTACGGGGGCTTGTGGGATGTTGGATGTGGATCGCCGCAATCATAGAAAGCGAGGTTTTGCAGCCATGAAGGACGGAAAGAAGATTGTCGAAAAGCCGGAGGTCGAGATTACGCCCAAGATGATCGAGGTCGGTGCGCGTGCGATTGAGCGTTATGCGCTCGATCTCAGATCGGATCCGTCGAACGAAGTATATGAGGAAGTGGCTTCCGTTGTTTATCGGAAGATGAATCAATCTCGACCCGAATCTTGTGGCTGATAACGTCAAACGACTCCATAAGATTTTGAACCTTTGCACGAAATTCGTTCAACGATGCGATTGATTCCGGTTCTACACCGAATTTCAGCTTCCGCTTTGCACTCACCTGGAACCGAACCACCTCCTTGTTTCTCCACTGTATAAGACGCTTGTCATGAATAATTCTGTTACGTGTTTCCGCAAGCCCTACAGCCTTTCCGTCAAAAGTTCCAAGTTCATCCATGACGGGCTTGCTAATCTCCCACAACTCGGCCAGCGCACGAAGAGCCTGAAGGCGCGGATGAATCGAAATCATCTGCGAAGTAACGCAGGCACCAAGTGCCTGATTTGTTCCTAACAAGTGCCAAATGAGACGGTCAACTTCAAACTCTAGGTCAGCCCAGGCGTCGGCGACCTTGCCCATCGCCGCGTAATGGGCATCGGGAATGGGGATGTACTGATCGTCGGGAGGCGGTTCGTCTTCCGGCTCAAAATGGGTCTTATTATTCTCAACGGACACGCTACGAATTCCCGATTGATATTTGCATCATGCGCTAACCCGCATTGGGTTGCAATCGCACGGGCAACGTGCGCAGCATTGAAAGAATAGACAGAGCCGGGGGGTGGAAGGGGAGAGAGCAATACCCTTTGGAGCTATTCGTGCAACACAACCCTTTCTTTGATGCTTTCTGGGGAGCCTTCTGGGGAGGAGTGGTCAGCGTTCTCATCGTGATCGTGGTCGAGCGATTACGACGCCCAAAACTCGTGCTGTCCATTCGCGATCCATTGATCGTTGCCCTCGGAACTGGGCAAGCGCAGCAGATGCAAGCAGATGCAGCAGATAGGGACATCGCTTCGGATTGGCGTTCATAACAAGCCTCTGTCGTGGGCTATGTCGCGGGCCCCCGGACTACAATGCAAAGGAGAAATTACGTTCTGCCATCTTGATGGTCAGAATCGGTTCCGCAGACCAATGGCCGCGCGGTGGAGCGAGTCAATTCAGCCAATCTCGATGCGGGGCGTATTTCAGGATGGCCAGGAATTTCAGATACACGATCCAGCAAGGTTTACCCTAGACTCGCGCATGGATATCTTCCCAGGGGAGCACAAAGACCTAGATGTGGCCATTCGGTTTTCGGATGATCAGGACTGTTACGGCTGGAACAATGAGACGTATTTTCGCTCAACTGATGGACGGCATCCGGATTGGAAATTGGAGCACGACCGTTATCTCATCAAGGTGACGATCACGTCGTCGGGACAAGAATTCGTTGATGTCTTCCGGCTAGTCAATGGCCTGCACCCGGTTCCGAAGACACCGAGTTAGGTGTTTTGATGGAACTGGAGGTGGGTCATGGAGAGACGGAAGTTTACCCGCGAGTCTACGGTTTTCTGAGCGGATTCATCACGGGGCCGCAGTACCACCGTTTCAGCCCGCAAGAATGCAGCAACTTCTTTCGCCATGCCGGCTATGCTCGAACATGACCGGAATCCGCTCTAAGTATTCCTGCTTTTGCCACCGCCGGCAAAAGGTTTCGCGTTAAAGCTTGCCATAGCCTAATGCAATGTCGCGAATTTGCCAACAACTTTCCCGCCCACAGCGGACAAACATGCCCCCGCGCAGTTGCACCGAGCCCAGTGTGGTGCGGCCGTCGGCGACGCTCCAACTAGCGCCGTGGCAGGGCGCATGCGCATGCGTAATTTGTTCATCATTGTAGTTCGAGTTCGTCCTCCGGCGGGGGCGGCAGCCTATGAAGGAAACAATCCATGCATATGTGCTCCTCACCATTACCATCGCTCTCAATGATGTGGGCCTCCCCAAACTTATGGCCTGATCTGCGGAGAACCTTCCCACAGTCATCACAACAAATGTCACTCATCGCTCTCTCCCATCATGCTGCCGGATACCGTCCGGCGCGGTCGTTTTTGTTTACGAACACTGCGTAACTTCCGCCACCGGATGCGCTCGTTCCTCAGCCACTCAATCGTTGCAGCATGTTTTTTGTCAGCAAAAAACGTGGAATTTTCGCTGATGAAGTCTTCCAGCACAGTTTCCAGCGCGATCACGCCAGCGATCTTGTCGTCGTGGGAGCGAACCAATTGCAAGATGTCAGCTTCCAGCTTGAATATCGGAAGCCAAATGCGTTTTGTTTGCTCGTTCAGTTTTCGCAGCTCTTCTTCTGAAACTTTTTTCTTCTTCATTCGTCAGCTCCTCATCATCATGCTGCCGGTGCCGTCGTTGTGCCGGCGGCACGGTCGTTCGTTATGCACTCACCTGTAGGTGGCACCAGTTGATGACGTTTCATGGTGTCACCTGACCTAGGAGTTGAACTTGCTCCGTGCGTCGACATGAAGCTTGTAGCTCTGCGGACCGATCTCGATGTCCACATCAAAGCCGGTGTTGGCGGCATAGTCCCCGATTTTGCCGGGGCGCTCGGCAAGACCGGTTTCGGCCGTCAGAATGCGCCAAATGACGCCCATCATTTGCATCTCCTGCCCGACCTGGTCCTCGGCCAGGAGCGAGCCCTTCTTCAGATGCACAATCAAGTTGTCGGCAAAGGCCTGTGGGCTCAGCCCGACGCCCTGAGCTCCGCTGGGAAAGTCATCCAGGATGTTCAGAACGGCGGCCTCGTCTCCGTCCCAGGTGAAGAACGGCTTGCCGCCTACGGTGATGTTCATCGTGCTCATCTCGTCATGCTCCTGCTTGCGCGCCAAAAATTCCTGTTGCTCTGGTGTTGGGGAAGAGACAAAATCATCGCCTCAACATCATGCTGTAGTTCGGGGGCGGGCTCAGACCCGCCCCGTTTTTTTTGCGTTCACTCCACTTGCTTCGCTAACATCTTGAAAGCTCGTGAGAGCTTTTTGCATGCTACACGGTCGCTTTCGTGCGCAAGCGCCCCAATAAATAGCTCGGAAGCCGGCGCGGTGCCAACGGATCACCGTCTCCGGTTTGAGAGTTTTCACAGCATCCAGGATGCCGGGGACAAGACGATACAGCCCAGCAAACACCAAGCGATCGATGCTCTTGAAGACCGCTCTTTCGGCCGATTTGCGCCGCAGGGTGTTGAGCTGATGGCGTAGAGCCTCTCACTCCTCCACCTACGCCGGCACCGGGACCGTGCGCTACGCGTGGTGACTTATCCTTCCTGCGCCCGCTTGTGGGACTTTCTGGCGCAGCTTGACTTATTGCTGACCTAAGTCGTGATGCCGCGCTCATCGAGGGGCTGCCGATCTGCGCGTCACGCCGCAATCGCATCGACTATACGGTCCAACGCGCCAACAGCGCGCACGACATTCGGTGAAGGGCAACCTGACCTCGCGTTTCTGGGTCGCACCAGGCCATGTGGAGGGATCCGGACGAGCATAAGACAAAGGGATTGAACGAAGCCGCTTGCGCGGCAGTTAAGGGGCGGTCGCAGTCGCCTCCTGTCTGAAAGGATCCTGGGTTTTTCGTGCCCAACCCTTCAGACAGGAGGTTTTCCGATGGCTGAGATCAGCCCTCTTCGCCGCCGCATGATCGAGGACATGACGGTCCGCAATCTGTCGCCGGCGACGCAACAATCGTACCTCAGCGCGGTATCGAAGTTGAGCCGGTATTTTGGCCGTTCCCCTGATCGTCTGGACCTAGAAGATGTCCACGCCTTCCAGGTTCATCTGGTTGCAACGGGGATCTCGTGGCCTGCACTGAACCAGATCGTCTGCGCGCTGCGGTTCTTCTATGGCATGACGCTCGGCCAGGCCATCGTGCCGGAGCGCATCGCCTATGCGCGTGAGCCGAGCAAGCTGCCGGTTGTGCTCAGCGCCGACGAGGTGGTGCGCTTTCTGGAGGCGATCCCGAGCCTCAAGAGCCGCACCGCGCTGACCACCGTCTATGCCGCCGGACTGCGCGTGTCGGAAGTCGTTCTGTTGAAGATTGCCGACATCGACAGCCAGCGGATGGTGATCCGGGTCGAGCAGGGCAAGGGCGGCAAGGACCGCTACGTCATGCTCTCTCCGCAGCTCCTGAGGATTCTACGCACCTACTGGCGGCTCGCCCGTCCGAAGCGATGGCTGTTTCCCGGCCGCGACGACGAGCGTCCGCTCGTACCCAACGTCTTGCACGCTGCCTGCCGTTCAGCTTGCGCGGCGGCGGGCTTGAGCAAGCAGGTGACGGTGCATACCTTGCGGCACACATTCGCGACCCATCTCTTGGAGAGTGGGGCGGACGTGCGCATCATCCAGGTCCTGCTCGGCCATGCCAGCCTCGCGAGCACGGCACGCTACACCCGAGTCGCCACCAAAACGATCAGCAACACGCCGAGCCCGCTCGATCGGCTCCGCTTGGAAGTCGTGCCGCCCGGCTGAGCGGCGGCTATGGTTTCGGCTCTGGAGGTGGCGGATATCTTCCGCCGCCATGGCGAAGCGTTTCGACAGGCACGCGCCGGTCATCTCGGGGGCATCGAGCGACGGGTCATGGGCGCCATCACGGCGTGCCGGACGGCGGTGCTCGGCGGCCATGTCGAGCAATGCGACGATTGCGGTGCAACCCGCATCGCTTACAACTCGTGCCGCAACCGTCACTGTCCCAAATGCCAGGGGCTGACGCGGGCCCAATGGCTCGCGGATCGGCAAGCCGAACTGCTGCCGGTGCCGTACTTTCATGTCGTCTTCACACTGCCGGCACCGATCGGCGAGGTCGCGTTCCAAAACAAGTCCGTCGTCTACGCGATCCTGTTCCGCACGGCGGCTGAGACACTCGCCACCATCGCGGCCAATCCCAGGCATCTCGGCGCCAAGCTCGGTATGACCATGGTTCTTCACACCTGGGGCCAGACCCTGCAGCATCATCCGCACGTCCATTGCGTCGTTCCCGGCGGCGGGCCCTCACTTGACGGCACCCGCTGGGTCGCTTGTCGTCCCGGCTTCTTCCTACCGGTGCGGGTGCTCTCGCGGCTGTTCCGCCGGCTGTTCTTGCAGGAGCTGGAGAACGCCTTCGCGGCCGGCAAGCTGCGGTTCTTCAGCAATCTCGCCAGCCTTGCCGAACCGCAAGCCTTCGCACGTCGTCTCGGCGAACTCCGGCACCTCGACTGGGTGGTCTACGCCAAGCCACCATTCGGCGGCCCCGAACAGGTGCTGGCCTATCTCGGCCGCTATACCCATAGCGTTGCCATCGCCAACAGCCGGCTCCTCTCGCTCGCCGACGGGAAGGTGCGCTTCACCTGGAAAGACTACCGACAGGGCGGCATCACCAAGGTGATGACACTCGATGCCGATGAGTTCATCCGCCGCTTTCTGCTGCACGCTCTGCCAAATGGCTTCCATCGTATCCGCCACTATGGCTTCCTCGCCAATGGCGACCGCGCCGACAACGTCGCTCTCTGTCAGCGGCTGCTCGATGGCCGTGACACTGGTGCCTGCGAGCCTGCCGACAATCGCAGCAAAGGCGTTCGCCCGCTCACCACCGACTTCGCAATCTGTCCCGATTGCGGCGGCACCATGCGGCAGATCGCAGCCGTGCCGCGCTCCTGCAACCCTCAGCCATTCTCCTGTGACACGTCATGACTGTCCCGCTGACGTCTACGATCATCATGCTCGGCCCCCGCGCTGCGGACAGCAATGCCTGCACCGGTACCGCGTTGCCAATCAATCTCTCTCATCGGGAATACCAGCCGTTCCAGCTTTGGAGATTAACGCAATCGTGGCGCACAGCTCTCGAGCACCGGCAGTGCGCACGAACAAATCGCCTTCCGCTCGCAGCCGCCAAGCCAGCTCCAACATCAACCGTCAGCGAGCCATTGCCACTATTCCCATAGTGCCAAACCTCCCGCGGCTTCGTTCAATCCGGCTTCTGTGAGGTCGCGCTCACGCCCGCGTTCGAGGCCTTGCTCTGCCACGCGACCTCACAGAACCCTCAAGATTCCCAAATCAGCAGGGTTCTGATTCAAGATGCTGGCTGGGGTTGGAGGCCAGCATCCCATGGCCCGAGCCTATTCGCTTGACTTGCGAGAACGCGTGGTAGCGGCAGTGGCCGAGGGCGAGAGCTGCCGGGCGGTCGCTGCAAGGTTCAAAGTTAGCGTTGCCAGTGTAGTGAAGTGGTCACAGCGGTTCCGTTCGACAGGCAGCGCGGCGGCGCGGCCGGTCGGTGGGCGAAAGCCTTTTGCGCTTGCCGCGCACCGCGAGTGGCTATTGGCCCGATTGGCCGAGAAGCCCGATCTGACGCTGCGAGCATTGGTGGCCGAACTGGCGGAACACGGCATTACGGTGAGTTATTACGCGGTCTGGAACTTCTTCGAGCACGAAGGTATCAGCTTCAAAAAAAAGCCTGCGCGCCAGCGAACAGGATCGTCCCGACGTCGCAAGGCGGCGGGCACAATGGAAAAGGTATCAAGACAAGCTTGATCCCGCGCGTCTCGTCTTCATCGACGAGACCTGGGCCAAGACCAATATGACCCGCAGCCATGGACGGGCGCTGCGCGGCAAACGGTTGGTCGCCAAGGTTCCCCAGGGCCGCTGGCGAACGCTGACCTTCCTGGCCGCGCTGCGCCACGATCGCGTCGACGCGCCCTGCGTCATCGACGGCCCAATCAATGGCGAGGCCTTTCTGGCCTATGTCGAGCAAGTGCTCGTCCCCACCCTTAAGCCTGGCGATGTCGTCATCATCGACAACCTCGGCAGCCACAAAGGGAAGGCGGTCCGCCGCGCAATCCGCACCGCAGGTGCCAAGCTCTTCTTCCTCCCGGCATACAGTCCAGACCTCAACCCGATCGAGCAGTTCTTCGCCAAGCTCAAGACGCTTCTGCGCAAGGCCGCCGAACGAACGGTCGAAGCCACATGGAAGCGCATCGCCACTCTGCTGAACTCCTTCACCCCGGCAGAGTGCGCCAACTATTTCACCAATGCCGGCTACGCTTCAAAGTGACGCAATCATGCTCTAGTCATTTTATTGACCCCTTTAGTCTGGATTGGGCTAGGGGTGCCGATAAGAAGGCTACGAAAGATGCAAAAGGAAGGTTTAGTTGTCTCTTCGAAATTTCTGATGTGCAATCGATCGTTACAAATGCTTGGGGTGGCGTCACTAAGCTATTTGAAATTCATCCGAGCCCATCTCCAGTGGTAGCGGTTACGGCCGGCCTAGCAAAACTAAAGAACCGTCCAATCGCGAGTTGGGCCGGCGACTTTTGTGCGCAACATAAAAATAGAACCTTGGTGGATGTGGACGTGATCGCGAAGCATTTCCTAAGATTCATTCGGACCAAGTATCT
>WNFF01003189.1_pt1 | contig 16971 bp, 11 predicted proteins | sample 5400441 | NCBI WGS metagenome assembly WNFF01 (sample SAMN13153345, study PRJNA577476) | soil metagenome | isolation source: 120 cm saprolite under Douglas fir tree site 2 hole 3 replicate 1 | place: USA:California | collected 2015-04-18 | reverse complement strand
GTCAACCCGGACAATGCCGGGAATACCCAGACCACGCTGCGCGACGTGGAAACTGCGGCTCGCTCCATCGGCTTGCAAATCCTGGTGTTGAACGCCAGCTCAGTCGGCGAGATTGATGCCGCCTTTGCGAGTCTGGCGCGGGCGCGGGCCGATGCCGTCTTCGTCGGCGGCGACACCTTTTTCAACAGCCGGCGCCTCCAATTCGCTCTGCTGGCGGCGCGCCATGCGCTGCCGGCGAGCTACACGAACCGCGACTACCCGATAGCCGGCGGATTGACGAGCTACGGATCGAACGTCACGGATTACTTTCGTCAGGTCGGCGTCTACGCGGGCCGCATTCTCAAGGGTGCCAAGCCCGCGGACTTGCCGGTGATGCAGTCGAGCAAGCTCGAGCTGGTGATCAATGCCCCGGCAGCAAGGGTCATCGGCCTCACCGTACCGGACAAGCTGCTCGTTGCTGCCGACGAGGTGATCGAATAAGCACGGATTTTGTTGCGCTGCATTCGGTCGCGATTGGCACAGCACGCCAGTTCATTGCGACGCACCACTGCGGTCGCTTTCGCAGGTAAGCGGACATACGGTGTCGGTTTGTGACAGCAGAGACTCGAACGGCATGGGAGATCGCGTGCTCTTCCACCGCATGTTGAGGATGTTCGCGGCCGCCGTCGGCCTGGCCAGTGGCCTCACGCTTGCGCAATCCGCGCCATTCATGATCGTCGGGAATGACGAGAAGCTTTTGTGGGACGATCAGTTCAAGCCGTTGCTGTCGCCTCCGGGTCGCGATTCCGTGCTGATCGTCGATCTTGCCGATCCGATGAACCCTAAGATCGTCGCCAATCTTCCGCTGAAGAACTCAGTGATCGGGCCGCCGGTCAACCTCGACATCGATCCCTCCGGCTCGATCGCGCTCGTCGCTGACTCCGTCAACGTGATCAAGGACGGCGAGAACTTGAAGCAGGTGCCCGACGACAAAGTCCATGTCATCGACCTCAAGGCCAATCCGCCCAAGGCCATCGGCACGATCACGGTCGGGAAGCAGCCGTCAGGGCTGAGCATCAATCCGGCTGGCACTCTGGCCCTCGTCGCCAATCGCGAGGACAAGTCGATCAGTGTGCTCTCGATCAAGGGCACCGAGGTCAAGCTGATCGACACCATCGCAATGGGCGACAGCGTCGCGCACGCAACCTTCATGCCCGACGGCAAACGCGCCATGGCGGTCAAATTTCCCGCGCACAAGGTATCATTGCTCGACGTCGCCGGAGACAAGGTCACCTACGAGAAGCTGGATCTGCCGACTGGGCTGTGGCCATTCAACGTGGCGGTGGCGCCTAGCGGCAAGATCGCTTTGACCGCCGATAGCGGCAATGCTGCCGGCTCTGACGGCAGCGTCGATACTGTCAGCGTCGTCGACCTCGAGGCGCAGCCGCCGCGCATCATCGATCGCGTGGTGGTCGGCGACGGCCCGGAGGGGCTTGCCATCAGTCCGAAGGGCGCCGTGGCGGTCGCCGTCATTTTGGCCGGCTCCAACAACAAGCCGGCCTATTTCTACCACCGCAACGGTTCGCTTGCGGTGCTGCGCATCGACGGCAAGAAGGTGACGAAGATCAACGACATCGAAGTCGGCGGATTGCCGGAGGCGGCGGCGTTCACGCCGGATGGCCGCTATCTCCTGGTCGGAAATTATCTCGATCAAGACTTTTCGATCCTGCGGGTCAACGGGACCACGATCACGGACACCGGCAAGCGCTTCAAGGTGCCGGGCCATCCGGCATCTGCGCGCATGAGCCCGCGGTAGCAGGACGCTGGCCGGGTGATCGAATAACTGGTTCCAAGATGCTTGGCCTCGACGTGCCGCGGACGCTCGCGCGCGCCGACTAGGTGATCGAGTAACATCACGGGAGCTGGTTCCAAATTGTCAGGCGTGATGTCCGAGTCTGGAGGCGAACCGGAAGTGAGTGGAGGTGCGGCCTCAGCTGACCTCGACGCTTTTGACCCGAACCGGCCATACGCCGATCTGGACAGAATAATCGGTTGCATGCCCGCTGACTGATCCCTGCTGATCCGATATCCTGCGACCTTGCCCTTGGCTGGCAGGCGACTAAATGGAATTCGGTCAAGTGAAACGTCGCGAGTTCATCACGCTGCTCGGCGGCACGGCCGCTACATGGCCGCTCGCTGGACGCGCGCAGCAGGGCGAGCGGATGCGGCGCATCGGCGTGCTGGCTACTACAATTCATGAAGATGCGATCCGGCAGGGGCTTCACGATTTACACTATATTGAGGGAAAGAATATCTTCATCGAGTACCGCCCTGCCGACCGAGCGGATCGGCTTCCTGATCTCGCGGCTGAGCTCGTTGGTCTGAAAGTTGATGTGATTGTTGCGACGGGCTCACAAGCGGTTCGTGCAGCCCAGCAAGCAACCCAAAGTATTCCCATTGTGATGACCGCTAGCAGCGATCCTGTTGGGAGTCGATTTGTAACCAGTTTGGCACGGCCAGGCGGGAATATCACGGGCCTGAGCCTGCTATCCCCTGAGCTGAGTGGAAAGCGGCTGGAATTTCTCAAGGAGATTGTTGTCGGTGTCTCGCGTGTGGCCGTCCTCTGGAATCCAGACGACCCACCCGCTGTGCTGTCGTTAAAGGAGACGGAGGCTGCGGCCGGGCAATTGGGACTCGAGCTTCGGTCCGCGGAGGTACGCAGCCTGGACGATTTCGACATCGCATTTGCATCTGCCAGGAGAATACGCGCTGGAGCGATCGTCATTTTGTCGGCACCGGTTATGACTCTTCATGCAGGACGGATTGCGGAATTGGCTCTGGAGAGCAGGCTACCTTCGATCTCCAATGCCAGTGAATTACCGAAAGCCGGCGGTCTGATGTCGTATGGACCCAACATCAACGATTTATGCCGGCGCGCTGCCATTTATGTCGACAAGATCCTGAAAGGAACAAATCCTGCCGATCTCCCCGTGGAGCAGCCCACGAAGTTCGAGCTGGTTATCAACCTTAGGACCGTCAAGGCACTCGGCCTGACCCTGCCATCGACGCTGTTCGCGATCGCCGACGAGGTGATCGAGTGAGAGCCGCGAGTTCATCGGGCTCTTTGGCGGCGCGCGCAGCACGATTAGCTCAATCCTGTCCTTTCCGAAAATCATATCCGGACGGTGTCCGGACAAGATCGGGATGGCTACAATGGCACCGTTCCGCCGCACCGCCCGACCCAGGGGCGCGTCCTACGGCAACCTACTGATTTCAGAATGACTGGCGCTGTGACATATCTGCAAATTTCACGCCTTCGGATCAATGATGCGCCAAACGTTCGCGGCCTATTCGGCGTATCTTCCGTTTACGAAGTTAGGTTATCAACCGAGCTTATGGGGCGGATCGGGGGCCAATGAGATGCTGACACGAGACAAGCTCACGAAAGCGCTTAAGCAAACAGCCGAGATGGCGAAGTCCGCACTCGCTCAAGGTTGCACCACCGACCGAGGGATCGCAGCCCAAGAAGCACTAGAGGCGTATGGTTTGTTTTGTTTTGCCAGCGGGAAACTGTGCGACAACCACGCGTATTGGAGAGAGAGGTTCCGGTGGTTGTATTCCGAGCAGGAATAATTTTGAGACCAGACCTTGGGGCATTTTTCGACCGATTTCTACCGCCGCGACTAGAATGTTGCCGCCCTGGACCGGGCTGCGGCGGGCTGCCACCTCGCCCTGGTCCGTCGACTCGCGCTCGCCGACGAGGTGATCGAATGACCGCTGTGTGAAGGTTTTCGGATGCCGGCCCATCACCGGCGGCGCCACGCACACCGAGGGCCGGCGTCCGAAAACCTCCAAGGGAGGAAATCGCGGGAAGGGATACGTCCTGCGGCGCGCTCTACGGGAAATTAGGCGCGCGGAAGTTCGAGACCAGGCATCCGCAACTTCGACGTGATGGCACGAGTATTGCTAAATGGGGATTCGCCTGCCGGCCTTGCCGGCTTCGGTCTGCTCGTTGGTCGAGGTCATGACGTCTCCTGGCGGTTCGAGGCTGTCGTAGAAGGCTCTGAGATAGTCCGCCCCCGCCTGCGCGAGCTCCGGGTCGTCTTCGTAGAATCCGAGTGCGCTATTGCATTTGTGGCAGAGCAGACCGCGCACCTTGCCGGTCAGGTGGCAATGATCGATGCAGAGCGGCCCGTTGGGCTTTTTCTTGCAGATTGCGCAGGCGCCATTCTGCAGAGCGAGCCTGAGCTGGTACTCCAGCAAGGACATGCCATAGCGCGTGAGTAAACTTGCCCGTCGCGCTTTGGCGTTTTCGGCAAGGCATCGTGCGCGGTATTCCGGATCAGTTGCATATCTGCGGCGCCTGCGCGCGGTGATTTCCGCCTGGTGAACGGTGTGGTAGCGCAGCTGGTTCTTTAGCTGCCTTTCACGGTACTCCGGATCCTCTGCGTAGCGCTTTCTTCTACGCTCGTTCGAGGCAGCACGTACCTCTTCGGGCGACCGATCTCGGCCACCGCCTCCCTGCTCTTTTTCCATTTGCGTACCATGTTGTCGGCTAATGGTCTTTGTCACCGTCAGAGCCGGTGTTATTTGGCTCTCGTGCCCCGGGCTGAGCCCGGGTCACTCGGCCGGAATGACAGCGGTGGACATGCTCGCCAGGACGGGAACGAGCCACCGCAAGAAAATCGGATGCTGGCGGGACGCCCGCGCGTCGGCAGCCGCCGGGGGACCGCGGCGCAGACTTGAGTACGACCCGAATTTGTTTATTGTGCACGAATTGTAGATGATTTTCGTTACATTGTCAAGCACAAAATGCACCAGCGGCGAAAATTCAGTGACGCCCGCAGGATAGCGCCGCGTCTGCCCGGCTCCGGATCTTCCCCAAGCGCGTTACGCCTTTCCATAATAAATACGTTACGCGTGGAAGATCAAAGCCTTGGCTCGCATGAGTGCGCCCAGCGCGGATGCGGTGAATCGGGGTCAGGCCCGGGGACAAGGGCGCCGCCGGTCGCGCGGCCTCGATCCATGGGCTCATGGCACGCGATGGAGAGGGCCCTTTCGCAGCGTCCGAGCAAAGCGCACGGAACGCAAGGCCCCGACAATCGTTCCTTCGAACGGGGCTCGCCGGACGAAACGGACGAGGCGGCGATGGCGACACCGGTCACGGACACCGCGCGCTCGCATGTCGATGCCGCCATCGTCGAGAGCGACATCCCGGCCCGGCTCGATCGGCTGCCGTGGGGCCGCTTCCACACGCTCGTGGTGGTCGCGCTCGGCATCACCTGGATCCTCGACGGGCTCGAGGTGACGCTCGCAGGCGCGGTCTCGCCGGCGCTGAAGGAGAGCCCGCAGCTCCATTTCTCGAACGCCGACGTCGGGCTCGCCAGCAGCGCCTATCTCGCCGGCGCGGTGCTCGGCGCCTTGTTCTTCGGCTGGCTCACCGACCGGCTCGGGCGCAAGCGGCTGTTCTTCATCACGCTTGCGGTCTACCTCCTCGCCACCGCGGCGACCGCGCTGTCGTGGAATCTCCTAAGCTTCATGCTGTTTCGCTTCTTCACCGGCGCCGGCATCGGCGGCGAGTACACCGCGATCAATTCCGCGATCCAGGAGCTCGTGCCCTCCCGTTACCGCGGCTGGACCGATCTCGTCATCAACGGCAGCTTCTGGATCGGGACCGCGCTCGGCGCGGCCGGCTCGATCGTGCTGCTCGATCCCGCCGTGCTGGCGCCGGACTGGGGCTGGCGCTTCGCCTTTCTGATCGGTGCGCTGCTCGGCCTCGTCATCTTCTTCATGCGCCTGTGGCTGCCGGAATCCCCGCGCTGGCTGATGACCCACGGTCGCGGGGAGGAGGCCGCTGCGATCCTCGACCGGATCGAAGCCGAGCTCCGTGGGCGCGGCCATCGCTTCGCGCGCGAGCCGCTGCCGGTCCTGCGGCTGCGCGTGCGGCGCTTCACGCCGTTGTCGCAGGTGTTCACCACGCTCTTTCGCACTCACCGTCTGCGCACCTTCGTGGGCTTGAGCCTGATGGCGGCGCAGGCGTTCTTCTACAACGCGATCTTCTTCACCTATGCGCTGGTGCTGACCGACTTCTACGGCATCCGCGCCGACCACGTCGGCTGGTACCTGCTGCCGTTCGCGGCCGGCAACTTTCTCGGGCCCGTTTGTCTCGGCCGCCTGTTCGATACGGTCGGGCGCCGCCCCATGATCGCTCTCACCTACGGGCTCTCCGGGGTGCTGCTCGCGGGTGCCGGCTACCTCTTCGCCATCGGAGTCCTGTCGGCGGCCGGCCAGACCGCGGCGTGGATGGTCATCTTCTTCGTGGCCTCGGCGGCGGCGAGCTCGGCCTATCTCACGGTGAGCGAAACTTTTCCGCTCGAGATCCGCGCGCTGGCCATCGCTTTCTTCTACGCCATCGGCACCGGCATCGGCGGCATCGCGGGCCCCTGGTTGTTCGGAGTCCTGATCGACACCCACTCGCGCTTCAGCCTGTTCGGCGGCTATCTGCTGGGCTCGCTCCTGATGCTGGCCGCGGCATTGGTCGCGGGGCGCTGGGGCGTGGCGGCCGAGCGCAAGCCGCTCGAGGCCGTGGCCCGCCCACTGGCGGCGGCGGATTGAAGAAGCGTCTCGGCGACGAGGCTGATGCGCGGGTATGATTCGAGCCTGCGCAGCGTCCGGCGACTATGCTACTTTCCAATCCGAACGAACTGGATATTCGCCCCACGGCGGGTGGAAGATTCCTCATCATGAGACGACGCGAGTTCATCACGCTTCTCGGCGGCTCGGCGGTTGCATGGCCCCTCGCTGCGCGCGCGCAGCAGGCGGGAAAGGTCTACCGCGTCGGCTTTCTGTGGGAAGGTCCGGACGTGTCTCCAGATGATCTCGAAGCTTTCCGCCAAGGGCTTCGCGACCTGGGCTACGTGGAGGGTCGGACCATCGCCATCGAGTACCGGTGGGCGGAAGGGAAGCCAGAACGGATGCGCGAACTTGCGGAGGAACTTGTCCAGCTCAAGGTCGATGTCATCGTGACACCGGGTTCCCTCTACACCGGGGCGGCCAAGCAAGCGACCGCGACGATTCCGATCATATTCATCGGCCACGCGGACCCGCTCGCCACCGGCCATGTGACCAGCCTCGCGCGGCCGGGCGGCAACATCACCGGGCTCTCCATCATGATGACGGAGACAAACGTCAAAGGCTTGGAGCTGCTGAAGGAGGCCGTTCCTGGACTCTCGCGCGCTGCTGTTATCTTTGACCCCGCCACGCCTTCGCACGGACCGGGCTTGAAGGCTGTCGAGGATGCGGGCCCGGCGCTAGGGCTCCGAATTCAGTCGGTAGCCGTGCGCAGCGCGACGGAGTTCGACGGTGCCTTTTCGGCCATCGTCCGGGAACGCGCCGACGCGGTTCTGGTCCTTTTAAACCCCCCGTTCATTGGCGGGGCAAAGCGGCTCGCGGAACTCGCGCTGACGCACAAACTGCCGTCGTTGTTCGGGCTGAGGCATCACGTGGAGGCCGGCGGCCTCATGAGTTACTCGCCTGACCGTGCAGATATATGGCGCCGCGCCGCGACCTACATCGACAAAATCCTAAAAGGCGCCAATCCAGCTGACCTGCCCGTGGAGCAGGCTTCCAGGTACCAGCTGGTCATCAATCTCAAGACCGCCAAGGCGATCGGGCTGACGATCCCGGAGTCGTTCCTGTGGCGCGCCGACGAGGTGATCGAATAGGTGCGCTAGTCGATTATCACTGAGGAGCAGCAATGGTTCCGATCCATCCCGGCCGTATCCTGAGACGCGAGCTGCAGGCACGGCGGCTTTCGGCCAATGCTCCAATCCGGGCTACGAGCTGCAGCATCGACTAAAGCAGTGGCACGATCCACCAGGAGAGCCATCCAATGCGTTACACGGTCGTTTTGGAACAGGAAGAAGACGGCGGATACGTCGCCAGCGTGCCGGCGCTGCCCGGGTGCGTCAGCCAGGGGGACACCCGCGCCGAAGCGCTGAACAATATCCGTGAAGCCATTGGGCTTTACGTCGAGGACTGCCGCGACGCTGGCGATCCTGTGCCCACCGAAGCAGGCAAGGAGTTCGTCGAAATCGAGGCCGCGTGAGGAGAGACTTGCCTGCCGCGCCACGTGCCCAAGCTTCCTACCGATCTGTCCGGCCGCGAAGTCCGCGCCGCCCTGGAGCGCGCCGGGTTCGTCTTCCGCCGTCAGACCGGCAGCCACATGATGCTTCGCCGCGACCAACCTTACGCAAGGGTCGTTGTTCCCGATCACAGGCAGCTCCGATCCGGCACGCTCCGTCGCATCATCGCCGATGCCGGACTCACCGTTGAACAGTTCATCCAACTGCTTCGACGTTGACGACACCGCCGAACGTCGCCATGTGGCTTCAGCGTGTTCGGCGGCTATCTGCTGGGCTCACTGCTGATGCTGGCGGCGGCGCTGGTCGCGGCGCGTTGGGGCGTCGCCGCCGAGCGCAAGCCGCTCGAGGCCGTGGCCCGCCCGCTGGCGGCGGCGGATTGAAGAAGCGTCTCGGCGACGTGCGCCGGCACAAGCGAGCGAACGGGGACGCGCCGCTCAAAGCGCGACCTCGCCGTCCTTCGTCACCACGTGGGCGTAGGGCATCGGAAACAACAGCTTGCCGCCGTCCCGGAGGTAATCCTGCTCGCGCGCGACGATCTCGTTCTTGAAATACCACGGCAGCACGACCATGCTGCTGGGCCGCAGGTCGCGCGCGCGCTCCTCCGAGATCAGCTCGAAATCGGTGCCGAGCGTGCGCAATCCCACCTTCTCGGGATTGCGCTCGCTGATATACGGCATCCGCTCCTTGGTGATGCCGAACAGCTGCAGCAGGACGTTGCCCTTGGTCGAGGCGCCGAGCCCGAAGACCTTTCCGCCGCTGCGAGCTTCCTGCTCGAGGAAGGCATTGACGCGGTCCGCGAGGCCACGGATCTTTCCGAAATAATCCCGGTAGGTCTGCGCCCGGTCGAGATCGAGGGCGCGCTCCCGCTCCGCGAGCGCCGCGAGATTGCGTCGTCCGGCGTCGGTGGCGGCGCGCATGTTGTCGGCATGTGCGACGAACGCGCGCAGACTTCCGCCGTTCACCCCATTGGTCGAGGCATCGACGACCGCAAGACCGTTCCTTGCCATCACCTTCTCGAGCGTATCGAGGGAGTAATAGGAAAGGTGCTCGTGGCAAATATCGTAGAAGTTCATGTTGGTCAGCATGAACGGCAGATAGCTGAGCTGGATGCACCAGATGCCCTCGGGCGCGAGGATCGACTTGACGTCCGCGACGAAGCGGTTCGGATCGGACAGATCGTAGAACATCGCATTGCATCCGACCGCCTTGGCGCGGTCGCCGGGAAAATGCTGCGCGAAGGCTTGCGCCGAGAAGTAATCGTTGATGACGGTGATGCCGCGGTCGACGCGCGACCAATCGATATTGCGCGCCGGCTCGAACCCGACCCGGCGCAGATGCTCCGGGTAGAATGCGAGCGTCGTGCAATCGTTGGCGCCGATGTCGACCACGATGTCGCCCGGCTCGAGATCGAGCCGACCGCGGATGTCGGAGACGACGTCGCGCAGGTCGTTGCGCATGGTCTCGCTGGTCGCCGAGCGGTAGAAATAGCGTCGATAGAGCAGGTCGGGCTCGACTTCCTCGCGCAGCTGCAGAAGCCCGCAGCCGGCCGGATTGCGGGCGCGATCGCACAGCGTCAGCGTCAGCGGGACGCGAATTCTCGCCAGCTCGCCTTCCTCCCGGTTGTCGCGCGTGAAGGTCGGGGAGAGAAACTGCGGCGCAATGCTGATGACGTCGGTCAGCTCGGGCGAGCCGCAGACCTTGCAGTGTTGCAACAGCTTGAACGGCTTTTGCTCGCGCGCGGTGCTCATCGAGGCTCCTGGAATGTGGACGTCGTCGGATTGCTTGCTCGCCGCGCGCCGCGGCCAGAAGGTGAAGAAGTCGCGCAGGATCAGCATGGTGATTTGCCATCCGGTCCGCAGCGGCATCATCTTGCGCTTGCCGCCGATCCGCGCCGGTTCATCGGCCGGAATTTCGGTCACGCGCAGCCCGGCCCGGGCAAAGCGGGTCGAGCTTTGGCAGGGCCAGCTCAGGCCGGGCGCGTCCAAGGCGAGCCGCAACGCGGCGGCGCGGCGGTAGGCGCGAAAGCCGACCAGCACGTCGGTGTAGCTCGTCCCGAACAGCAGGTTGACGATGCGGGTGAACATCCAGTTGCCGGCCGCGGTCAGCCAGTCATCGTCGTCGCTCTTGGCGCCGTCGCGATAGCGCGAGCCGATGACGAGATCGTATCCCTCGTGCACCTTGGCGACGATGCGGGGAATATCCTCCGGAATGGAGTTGCCGTCGGGATTGAACTCGATGACGACGTCGCCGTGCGCGAGGTGGATCGCCTCCAGCAGGCCCGCGCCGTAGCCGCGCACGGTTTGCGAATGGACCCGCAGCCCGGCGCCGCGCATGTATTCGACGGTGCCGTCGGTCGAGCCGCCGTCGACGACGATGATCTCGTCGACCCACTCCCTGCGAAGCCGGGGGACGATGATCCGAGCCGCTTCTATTTCATTGAGGGTAGGCAACAGCAGCGTTGTCGTCAGCCGTTCACTCACTCGACACCCATCTCCACCGCGACGTTCCCGCGATACCAATCGTAGGTCATTTTCAGGCCTTCCGGGATTCCGACTTTCGCCCGCCACCCCAGGCGCGCGGCCCGACCGACGTCCATCAACTTTCTCGGCATCCCATCGGGCTTGGTGACGTCGAACACGACGTCGCCGGAATAGCCGACGATGTCCTTGATCATGGAGGCGAGGTCGCGGATCGCGATGTCCTCGCCGAGCCCGATATTGACGAAGGTTCCGATGCTGCTCGCGTCGACGTTGTCCATGAAGTGAAGCATGGCGTCGACCATGTCGTCGACGAACAGCAGCTCGCGCCGGCTCGTGCCGGTGCCCCAGACCTCGACCGCGGGCAGCCGCTTTCGTTTCGCCTCGTGAAACTTGTACATCAACGCCGATACGACGTGCGACTTCTCCGGCTCGAAATGGTCGCCGTGACCGTAGAGATTGCACGGCATGAGATTGAGGAAGTTGGTGCCGTATTGCCGGTTCGAATATTCGCAAAGCTTCATCCCCGCGATCTTTGCGATGGCGTAGCCCTCGTTGGTCGGCTCGAACGCGCCGGTCAGAATTTCGTCCTCGTGCATGGGTTGCGGGCAATCGCGCGGATAGACGCAGGAGCTGCCCAGAAATACCAGCTTTCTCGCCTTGGCGATGCGCGCGGCGTGGATGACGTGCATCGCGATCATCAGATTCTCGTAGAGAAATTCGACCGGACGGCTCACGCTCGCGCCGATGCCGCCGATATGGCCGGCGAGGTGAAAGACGAAATCGACCCGGTGGTCGGAAAGAAATCGATACGCCGCCGCCTGATCGCGCAGGTCGAGCTCGCTCGATGAAGGCGCGAGAACGCTGCGGTAGCCGTCCCGCCGCAGGCGCCCAAGCAGCGCTCGGCCGACCATGCCACTCCCGCCGGTGACGAGGACTCGCGCCGTTTTTTCCATGTCGAATCTGGCGTTTAGCAACCGCGACCGCAGCGGTCAACGCCGCTCCCCGCGGGGCTTGCCGGTCCACGGAAGCGCGGTCGCCGCGCCGGCGGCGCCGGCGAGGCTCAGCGATGCTTGATGAAAGTGCCGTCGCGCAGCTCGGTGACGGCCTGCTGCAATTCCGCCTTCGTGTTCATCACGATCGGTCCGTACCAGGCGACCGGCTCCTCGATCGGCTTGCCCGATACCAACAGGAAGCGGATGCCTTGCTCGCCGGCCTCGACCGTCACCTCGTCGCCGCTGTCGAACAGCACCAGCGAGCGGTTTCCCGTCCGCTCGCGCGGGAGCGTCTCCCCGCCCGGAGCATCCCTCTCGGTCAGAACGCCGAACGGCTGTGACGAGCCGGCAAACGTTCCGGAGCCCTCGAACACGTAGGCGAAGGCATGCCGCGAGGTCTCGACCGGCAAGCGTTTGCGCCGAAGCGGCGGGACGAAGACGTCGAGATAGCGCGGTTCGGCGGCAATCCCGTCGACCGGGCCACGCTTGCCGAGGAAGTCGCCGCAGATCACGCGCACGCGGGTTCCGTCGTCGTCGACGATGTCCGGAATTTCCTTGGCCGGAATGTCCTGGTAGCGCGGCGCGGTCATCTTCAGCGAGGAGGGGAGGTTCGCCCAGAGCTGAAAGCCGTGCATGCGCCCGCGCGGGTCGCCCTTCGGCATTTCCTGATGCAGGATGCCGCTGCCGGCCGTCATCCACTGGACGTCGCCGGCGCCGAGCGTGCCCTGATTGCCCAGGCTGTCGCCGTGGTCGACGGTGCCGGCCAGCACGTAGGTAATGGTCTCGATGCCCCGGTGCGGATGCCAGGGGAAGCCGGCGCGGTAGTCGTCCGGACGGTCGTTGCGGAAATCGTCGAGCAGCAGGAACGGATCGAGCTCGCCGGTGTCTCCGAAGCCGAAGGCGCGGTGGAGCTTGACGCCGGCGCCCTCCAAAGTGGGCGTCGATGGGACGATCCGCTTCACCGGTCGAATGGACATGACGGCTCCTGCGCTGGGTGCTGCCGCCTATGTGGGCATGAACGACCGGAGCGTCCAGGCTTGCAGGTATGTAGGATGGGCTGAGCAGCCGCGCGGGCGTTCACGCTGTCGGCGGCCGTAGTCCGGAGTTGGATCGAGCCTTGCGAGACCGGGTTGGGTCTCCACGTGCGTAAAGCCCGGGATCGACCCAACCAGCTTGCAAAAATCAGCTCGCCTCGCGCAGCTTCACCGCGCCTTCGAGATCGACCGAGACGAGCTGCGACACGCCCCGTTCCGCCATGGTGACGCCGTAGAGCCGGTTCATCCGCGCCATGGTGATGGGATTGTGGGTGATGATGACGAAACGCGTGTCGGTCGAGCGCGTCATCTCGTCGAGCAGGTCGCAGAAGCGCTCGATATTGTGGTCGTCGAGCGGCGCGTCGACCTCGTCCATCACGCAGATCGGCGCCGGATTGGTCCGGAACACCGCGAAGATGAGGGCGAGCGCGGTGAGCGCCTGCTCGCCGCCGGACAAGAGCGACAGCGTGGCCGGTTTTTTCCCCGGCGGCCTGACCATGATCTCGAGGCCTGCCTCCAGCGGGTCCTCGCTCTCCAGCAGCTGCAGCTCGGCGGTGCCGCCGCCGAACAGTTCGGCGAACAGGTGCTTGAAGTGGTTGTTGACCACCTCGAAGGAGGCAAGCAGCCGCTCACGCGCCTCGCGATTGAGGTTCTGGATACCCTGGCGCAGCCGCTTGATCGCTTCGGCCAGATCGTCGCGCTCGGCGGTGAGCGAGGCATGCTGGCCCTCGACCTCGCGCAGCTCTTCCTCGGCGCGCAGGTTGACGGCGCCGAGCCGCTCGCGATCGCGGCGCAGCCGCTCGAGGTTGGCTTCCACGTCGGCGACCTCGGGCACGGGTTTGTCGGGCGCGATGCCGGCCAGGTTGGCGACCTCCGCCGGCTCGACCTCGAGCATGTCGTGAATCTCGCGCGCGACGTCCGCCAGCCGGCGCTTGCTGCCTTCGAAGCGCTCCTGCGCGCGCGCCGCCTCTTCGCGCGCCGCCGCCATCGCTTCAAGCGCCGCGCGCGCGTCACGGTCGGCCTCGGCGAGCGCGTTCTCGCCCTCGGCGAGGCGATCGGCGGCGGCGCGGCGGCCGGCTTCGGCCGTCTCGATCTCGCCGATCAGCGCGCGCCGCTTGTCCTCGAAAACGCGCGGGGCGTCGGCGAGGCTCGCGCGCTCGGACCTCGCCTCCTCGACGCGGGCCTCGAGCGTGCGGATCTGCGAGCCGGCGCCGTCGTTGCGCTCGCTCCAGGCCCGCCGATCGGCGGCGATGGCGGCAAGCCGCCGTCCGGAAATCTCCGCCTCGCGCGCGAGCGCCTGCGCTTCCGCTCGCACCTCGGCGAGCCGCGCGCGATGGCCTTCGACCTCGCCGCGCATGGCGGCGAGGTCGGCCTCGATGTCCGCGGCCGGCGCCAGCGCCGCCAGCGCGCGCTCGGCCTCGCTGCCCGCCGCGGCCGCTTCGTCGTGGCTCGCCGTCAGCCGTGCCGTCGCCTCGCCAAGCGCGGAGAGCCGCGCCGCGTTGCGGTTCACTTCGCGTTCGGCTTCGGCATGGCGATCGCGCGCGGAATCGGCCTCGTGTTGCAGCGTGCGCCAGCGCCCGCGCGCCGCAGTCTCGGCTTCGGCGGCGGATGCGACCTCCGCCGCGGCGGCCGCCACGGCGTTCTGCTTGGCCTCGACCTCGCGCCGCACCGTCTCAAGCTCCGCCTCGATGTCGGCGAGCCGATTCTTGCCGGCGAGCCGGCGCGCCGCGCCGGTCGGCGCATTGGCGGCGACCGAGAAGCCGTCCCAGCGCCAGAGATCGCCCGCGCGTGAAACCAGGCGCTGGCCGGGCTTGAGCATCGACGTGAGACCGGCGGCGTCTTCGCGCGCGATCACGCCGATCTGCGCCAGCCGCCGCGCCAATTCCTGCGGCGCCTTGACCTTGGTGCCGAGCGCTTCGACTGCCTCCGGCAGTGCCGGATCCGTGGGATCGATCACGGCGCCGGCCCACCGCATCGGCGCGGACGGATCGATCGGAGCTTCGAGATCGTCGCCGAGCGCGGCCGCGAGCGCGGCTTCATAGCCCTTGGCGACGGTGAGGTCGTCGATCACCGCCGGCCAGAGATTCTTGGTGTCGACGTGCAGGAGCTTCGCCAGCGTCTTGGCCTCGGTGTCGAGACGCTGGGCCCGGCGCTCGACCTCGGCAAGCGGCCCGCGGGCGGCGTCGAGCCCTTGCCGGGCGGCGGAATGGGCGGCTTCGGCGCGCAACGCGGCCGCTTCCGCCTCCGCGACCGCGGTCAGCGACTTCTCGGCCGCGGCCGTGAGCGCCGCCAGATCGGCGCGGCCCGCGACGTCGGTCCCGAGCTCGCGAAGCTCGACGGCGACCGCGGCAATCTCGTCGCTAAAGCGGCTCGCCCGCCCACCGTGCTCGTGAATGGCGGTCTCCAGCGCGTGGCGCCGCGCGCTCAGATCGGCGAGCTTGCCGGTGAGCTCGTCGCTCGCCTTTTCGGCGGCGGCAAGCACGGCCTCGGCCTGCGCGACGCGCTCGTCGACGCCCGCGCGCTGTTCCTCGTTGACCGTGGCCTCGCGCTGCAGGGCGTCCGCCTCGGCGGCAAGCCGCCCGAGCGCGGCTTGCGCATCCGCCGCCAGGCGCCGCTCGCGCTCGATGTCGCTTCCGAGTTGGATGAGCCGCTGATCGAGCTCGGCCATGCGGGCCTTGGCGCGGGTCTCTTCGCGTTCGAGGGTCTCCCGCGCCATCATCAGCCGTTGCAAGGCGGCGGCGGCCCTGGCCTCGGCCTCGCGCAGGGCCGGCAGCTCCGCGGCGGCGAGCGCCTGGCGCTTGGACGCGTCGGCCTGCGCGCCGGTGCGCTCGGCAACCAGCCGCACGGCCAACTCCTTCGCCTGCTCGGCCTCGGCGCGCTCGGCATTGGCGGCGGTCCAGCGCAGGTGGAACAGGGTGGCCTCGGCTTTGCGGATTTGCTGGGCAACCGCGCGATAACGGATCGCCTGCCGCGCCTGGCGTTTGAGCGCATCGATTTGCCCCGCCAGCTGGCCGATGACGTCCTCGAGCCGCGTCAGGTTCTGCTCCGCGGCGCGCAGCCGCAACTCGGCCTCGTGCCGCCGCGCGTGCAAGCCGGATATGCCGGCCGCCTCCTCGAGCACCCGCCGCCGCTGCTCGGGCTTGGCCTGGATGATCTCGGCGATGCGGCCCTGATGCACCAGCGCGGGCGAGCGCGCGCCGGTCGAGGCATCGGCAAACAGAAGCTGCACGTCGCGCGCGCGCACCTCGCGGCCGTTGATGCGGTAGGTGGAGCCGGCCTCGCGCTCGATCCGGCGCGAGACATCGAGCGCGTCGTGCTCGTTGAACTGGGCGGGCGCCTTGCGCGCGCTGTTGTCGATGTGGATCGCGACCTCGGCATTGTTGCGTCCCGGCCGGCTGCTGGTGCCGGAGAAGATCACGTCGTCCATATCGGCCGCGCGCAGCGACTTGTGCGAGGTCTCGCCCATGACCCAGCGCAGCGCCTCGACCAGGTTCGACTTGCCGCAACCGTTCGGCCCGACCACGCCGGTGACACCGGGCTCGATCAGGAAATCGGTCGCCTCGACGAAGGATTTGAAGCCGAGCAAGCGCAGTCGCGTGAGCTTCATGCTGACGCCGTTCCAAAGGTGCCGGGCAGGCCCGGACGGAATCGTTCCAGGCTCAGGCCCAAGGGGTGGGTCGAGGGATGCCGCATCGGCCGGGAGAATGAATCGACGGACGTGATTCCGCAACAGAAAGAAGACGTTGTTCCGCCAGTGCCGGCGATCGGGGCCGGGCGCGGGCGCCGGCCGGGTCCGCGGGGTCACCGTCCGAACGGGAAAAAACCCTTATCAGCCCTTGAGATAGGGGGCGACCTGCTGGTCCAATTCCTCCACCGTCAGGGCGCCGCGGTAGATTTTGCCATTGATGAAAAAGGTCGGCGTCGAATTGACGTTGAACTTGGTCGCGGCCCGCTGCCGCGTCGCCTCGATGCCGTCGAGCATCTGCTGATTCGCGAGGCATTTGTCGAAGGTTTCCTGGGTGAAGCCGGCCTGCTTGGCAATCGCCAGCATCGGCGCGAGCGGCTTCTGGACCACCCAATCCTTCTGCTGGGCGAACAGCGCGTCGATCAGCGGGAAATATTTGTCCTGGCCGGCACAGCGCGCCAGCATGGACCCGGCGGCGGCGAGCGGATCGAGTGGAAATTCGCGGAAAATGAAGCGGACCTTGCCGGTATCGATGTATTTCTTCTTCAGCTCCGGATAAGTGGTTTCGTGGAAATGGGCGCAATGGGGACAGGTCATCGACGCATATTCGACGATGGTGACCGGAGCATTGGCATCGCCCTGAATCGCATCGCCGAG
>WNFF01003593.1_pt1 | contig 16978 bp, 13 predicted proteins | sample 5400441 | NCBI WGS metagenome assembly WNFF01 (sample SAMN13153345, study PRJNA577476) | soil metagenome | isolation source: 120 cm saprolite under Douglas fir tree site 2 hole 3 replicate 1 | place: USA:California | collected 2015-04-18 | reverse complement strand
ACAACTGCGTGGCGGGGTTTGCCTGTCCAAAAGTGGACACCAGTGATGAAGCCTCCAAAAAGACGGCGCAATTGTTCAGCTATCGCGCATCCTTGCCTGAGCTAGAATGCCCGCGCTCCGATCTGCTTCACAAGTTCCTGCACATCGAATGGAAGTCCGTCCTTCACAAGGCCGATGGGCAATTTCTTCATCGGAAATGTTGCCGCGATCTGAAAGACCGCATCGTCAAGCTCGCCCCTGTGTGACCACGGTGTCAGCGGGTTTTCCGGCAGCATTTGCAACACTTCTAGGATGGATGCGCGATACCAGACGGCCAACACGTTTGCGCCGGGGCTACACGCGCCTTCATAAAGTCCGCTCCTAAGACTTCCAGTTTGACCCCCTGCTGGAGTGCGGGCCTGCGAGTCGCGCATCATTGTCCAAACACTTCGGAGGTCGTTGGGATTCACGGCGGCGACATCATTGCCGCGTGCGCCAAAAAAATCGTGGAGCGCCATAGCCCAAGAAATTCTATCGCTCATGGGGGATTCCATAGAATTCAGTTCGAACGTGGGAGCCGTGCTTCGTGCTGGCTGACCTTTTAAGCGAACAGGTAGCTTCCCATGAACAACTGAGCCGTCAATCAGTAAAAGACCTGCAATCGCCGTTCAGGTGAATACCTGAAGGAAGAGCGTGCGCCTGTAGCGTGGGAGGAAGAAGGCGAACTCAGGACACTGCTTTCGACCGAAGGCCCCAAAGGACAAGCATCGAGGAAGCGATGATTGTGATGCCAACGGTAAGAAACCCAACCATCACAAGGCCCTCCTGCCATGCCTGTCCTCTATGGCCTGCTCCAGTGATTGGAGAAAGAGCCGCAGTTCCAAAAAGTGCGGCAAGGATCGTGACAAGCCAGTTCGCATACGCGCCGTAAAGCGCGGTCCAATATGCGATAGCCTTTGTTCGCGGCAACAGTCGTACTTCGGCCCAGATCGCTCCGAGGGCAATAAGGAATGTACCGTTCATCACGCCTTCCAGGTGGGCGGCAAGTCCCATGCGCACGTTGGCGAAATGCTGCTCGGCGAAGCCGGTTAGTAGCCCGATTAGAAACAAACACATGCCATGCCACATCAGATGCCGGTTGGTATGTTCCATTTTTTGTCGGCTGCGATGACTAGCTCTTTGGGCAGTTTCTGGTAGCAAGGACTGCTAATGTTGGCCGGTGAATTAGGCGGAACTCGTTTAACTGCCCATTTGACAATTCCTCTAACTTGCGGAGGCCGTCCTCTTCACTGTTGATAGTAGCTTTCCAGACTGAAATTCCAGCCGACAGAACTTCGAAAATGTCGTAGTCGCGCTTCATATTTCTTCGCAACGCCCACGCATTTTTCGCGTTCTTCTCGTCAAGAACATTCGGGTGTAACAGGAACCTAGCATCTTTAGTTAGAAAGACCAAGCCTTAACTGCCGGTGCAACCGGGTGGTTCTCCGAAGAAGAGGACGTTTGCGAAAGAAGGTTGGGGGCAGATTGCGAACAGGAACAAAAATCCCCTTTTTGCGGGGATTCTCATTTCCCGCCCGCAATTCTAAAAGCAGTTCATTCGGCCCCCACTCTTCGCTTTCCGTGTTCCTCTTCTTGTTTGGAGGCGCGGGCTTGGCACATGTCCGGCGAGACCTCGTAAATTCCGCCGTCCGCGAATTCAGCGCAACCTGATAACCGCGTTTGCACAATTCGCTTGCGACCGCGAATTGCACGGCCCACTGGGTTTGATGCCCGGAATGCGGCGGTTTTTTGGCCTCTTTATTTTCTGGAATCAAAATTCACGTCTGAACATAGTCCCACAAGTCCATGAAGAGTTTGACCGTTCATCAGCCCGATGTGCCCTTTACGAAATGCGCAATCGTCCGCTCGCGAGCGATTGACTCCGACCTGTACGTTTCGCTTATCATTTCGGACATGAAATCCCGGTTCATTTTCCGCGCACGCTTAACCGTTCCGCCGTAATCGTGGAAATTAAGACGCCTCTGACGCCGCTGCTTTGCGGCGAATATCGCGACGACGTGTACCCGTTTTCGGAAGAACTTTCCGGCGCAATCGCCCAAGTGCTGTATCAAAGGCGCACGTTCCTTGGAAACCAAGCGGCACTCCACGCGCAATCTTCGCCAGAAACTTCGCCCGCTGGAACGTGTTGCGTTGTGATTGCCGGGCATATCGGCAGGCAGCTAGGCGACCCCACACTAAAAGAAAATTTTGAGATGCAGCGCCAATCCCTGCGCGGCGTGACCGTAGTGACGTACGACGAGCTTTTCAAGAAAATAGACGACCTGATTCGGCTGATTGAATCCCGGGATAGGTAGGACGCGGTTGCCTATCCACTGCCTAACCACTGCCTAACCACTTTTCCTGACATCCGCGACACTTTTGGCCGTTACGGATGTCAGCCGATCACGTATTTTCAATAAGTTACGCGCCATCAACACGCATTTACTGAATCCGGCTTACAGGCCCGTCCGCCACTATCTATTTTGTTTTCCGTTAGTTGTTTGTTTCTTGGTCACCGTTTGCAAGTCACTGTGACCAAAGTGTGCCCAATTTTCCAGACCTTCTCCATTCTCCATTAGTCGGCGCACCCGCTCGCGAAGCTCTCTAACAAACGGTGTGTAATGCTTCTCGATCGTCTCGATGGTGTCCCCGAGCAGTTTGGCCAAATCGTAAGGGCTGCCACCACGCGCCAGCATGTCCACCGCGAAAGTATCGCGGTACCGGTGCGGGTGGGCCTCTAAAACTCCTGCATCGCCACGCTCAAGGTTTTGCGAACGGCTTCGAAGTCTCGGATGCCCCCACAAACTCAGGGCCCAGCCTCGCCACCGCCGCTCGCAACCCTGCGTCATCCACCCCTTCTTTCGAATACACGACCTTGCCAGACGCGTCCACAAGCACGAAGTAAGGAATACCATGTGCTGGAAATGCGTCCGCTATCTCCTCCGTAAGGTGGTAATTCGGCCACGAATGTTTGCGTTTCGCCAAAAACTTAGTCACCGTTTCCACATCTTCGCCCTCATCAATACTTAACAGCACTAGCCCCTTGTCCGCCATTTCGCTGTAGAGCTTCTCCACTGCAGGCAGCGACTCGACACAGGGAGCGCACCACGTGGCCCAAAAGTCCAGCAGCACCGGCTTCCCCCGAAACGTTACAAGGGACACTACTTGACCATCCTTTGCCCCTAGCTTCACCGCCGGTGCCTGCTTCCCTTGAAGTTCACGAGCGTCCTTCTCCTCCGGATTCGCAAATTGCTTTGCAAGCTCCACCGGCTCGCTTGGCCTGAAAACGAAAAGTTCCTCCGGCGCACTCTGCGCATTCGGGTCCGATGCCTTGTACCACTCCGTGCGATTCATCGTGTATTCGACACGTGGTGCATCGGGAAAAAGCGGGCCCTCCCGATGATCAGTCTCTTTCCAAATCACCTCGTCCTTTTTGTCGATCCAGAACGTAAACGTCGCGGCTATTCTCCGCGTTGCACCCAGCACACGCGGGAGCTGGCCTTGGGCTTGCACCACCGTACAAAGAACGAACCTCCCATTCACGTCGATTCTCTCGTCGGCAAGATAAGCTGCCGTGTGAATCAACGATCGCACCCCAGAAAGACCTCTTAAGACGTACTGGGCCTCCCGAATCCGACTAAGGCCGACAATGGGAACCCTCGGGACAGGTCCAGGGACAGACGCCGGCGCCGGCTCCTTGGTGTACTGCCCAATCTGCGGAAGATAAAACCACTCGGAGACGCCGTCAGAAATCTGTACGCCCCTCCCCATGTCGGACTGACCCTCGAATCGATAGCGCTTATCCGGCAGGACCACCGCGGTTACGCTGCGCCGCTCCCAGCTTCGCCTCAGCTCGCTGTTCAGCTGCGTCTCCTCGACCATTTCAATGTGATAGGTTTTCGCAGCAGAATAGCGCTTCAGCACCCCGTCCAGAAACGCGTAAGCGTATCCATGCGCGTCAACCGTTTCCTGCGGCTCAGATCGTGTTTCTGGACCAACCACCGCCAAGTATCCTAGGAGGATAACCGCGAGCCAAACCCGACCCCATGTAGTTCTCATTTCCCCCCTGCAAAGACCTGCCCGGCGGAGCAAGAGAACCATGCCTTCGAGAACCACGCAAACGGCATGGTCTAAGCGAAATCGTAGCCCGATTTTACAGCTAGTCTCAAGATGCCTGGTTATTTGAATTATCGGCCCACTACCTGAAACTTAGGATAGCTCGGCTCGTCATCAAGGGTGATAGGCCGCCAGCACCGGACGCCGGTAGCGTTTGCCCTGACCGCGTTGTGATTAAAGATCCTCTCCCGATTGTATAACTGTGTGTACGCGAAAACACATGCCTTGAGTTGTGACACACTTTCTTTTGCCGCGTACTTAACGCTGCTTGCGTTTTTCTTGGGTTTGCGTCCATTTTCCAGTTGAAGAGTGGTTGGGGTGTGAATTGCTAAACAGGCGAGAGGAGACTCCGGGCGGGCGGCGTGAGCTGCATCGCGCGGGCGTTCCGCTCAGGGAGTCCCTTTGGTGAAGAGCTCTCGGAAAACGGGGCTGGTGATGGTGGCGATTCTTGGCGTGGTCATCTTGACGGGTGCCGTGGCGTTCTTCCATCCGGTGATGCCGGGACCCCCTCCAGGTGGCATTACGGTTGGACGCGCGCTGGAATCCGAGGTTGGGAAGGGCGACTCCGCTGCCGACCGATTTGGGGACGGAACGCCGGACTTTCTGCGGCTCGACTCGCCGGAGGACCGGGATTCCTTCCGGCGGTGGTTCGCGGTCATCGCGGAATACCAGGCGCTCCGCCCTGACAAAGAACTCCCACCTGAGATCAATGATTGCGCAGCTCTGATTCGCTATGCGTACCGGAACGCGCTACACGGGCATGACGAGGGCTGGTTCCAGGAAATGCAGATGCGGCCGCCGGAGGCGCTGCCGTCGGTAGGAAAGTACGGCTATCCGCGCACGCCACTGGGGGCGGCGCTGTTTCGGGTGAAGCCTGGAGTCTACGCGGCGGAGGATGCGCGAAATGGCGCTTTCGCGGAATTCGCGGATGCGAAGACGCTGAAGAGTTTGAGTGCATTTTTCGTCTCGCGAGACATCCGCCAGGCGAAGCCCGGAGACTTGCTCTTCTACTTTCAATTGGAGCAGGGCTCGCCATTCCATTCCATGATTTTTATTGGCCGGAGCCAGTGGCCTGTGGAGCGCGAATCCCCAGAGGTGGATGACGTCGTGGTGTATCACACTGGCCCGATCGAGAAAAAGCCGGGGGAGATGCGGCGCGTGAGAGTGGAAGAGCTGCTGCACCATCCTTCGCCGCGCTGGCGGCCGGTCGAAGGCAACAGCAATTTTCTCGGCGTATACCGCTGGAACATTTTGAAAGAGGCCAACTAGTGCGTAACAAGACGATCTTCCTTCTGCTCGTAGCTCTTCTGATGGCAATCCCGGCTGACAGCCAGTACGGAAATGTCTACTTTTCGCTATCTACGAACAAAACCTTCTTGCCGGGCGAGAAGATCAACCTGCATCTCTACGCCAATGGGGTGGATGCGCTGGAGTTCCGCGTTTACAAGGTCAACGACCCGGTGCGCTTCTTTGAGAAGCTGGATAACGTTCACAATTTCGGGCACTTCGTGCAAAAGGAGCAAGTCGAGTCGAGGACGCTGCTGGAGCGGTTTCACGACTGGAAGCGGGGGATGTGGAGCGGGATAAGGAATTTTTTTCGCCACCAGTATTCGGGCGAAGTGCGGGAGAAGATTCGCGAAGAGAGGGGAGACGCAAAGAAGAGCAAGGAGGTAGAGGCGACGGTCTTCGCGCAGACGCCCATTCTGAATAGCCAGCAACTAGTGGCGCGGTGGCAACAGAAAATGCCGCCGCATTATTACGCGCAGACGGAGGAAGTGCCGGTTTCCTCGCTGGCCAAAGGCGTCTACCTGGTGGAGGCAACAAACGGCCAACTGCGGGCTTACACGATTGTGGTGGTGACGGAAATGGGGCTGGTGACCAAGAGCGCGGCTGGGCAGGTGGTGACATTCGTAGCGGACCGCCGGAGCGGCGCGCCCGTGGCGAAGGCGAATATTCTGCTGTGGTCTGACAAAAAGGAATTAGCGCAGATGAAGAGCGGGGCGGACGGACTAGCCGAGGCGACCCTGCCGCAAAATAAGTATGAAGATGTGCGCGTGCTGGCTACGCATGGCGATGACGTTGCGGTTGTTTCGCCCTCAGCTTACAACTTGAGCAGCAATCCGGAAGAGGACTGGACGGGATATGTGTATACGGACCGGCCGGTGTATCGTCCCGGGCATACCGTGCAATTCAAGGTGATTTTGCGCACGCGGAGCGGGGAAAAGTACGCGGTGCCGGCGGGACAATCCGTGCAGATCACCATCGAAGATCCCACGAGCAAGCAGATGCTGCAGGCCAACTTCCCCGTTTCTTCGTTCGGGACGGTCCACGGTGAACTGAAACTGCTGGAGACGGCGGCGCTCGGCTACTACTCCATCTCGGTGAACACGAATGGACAACGGCGTTACAACATGAGCGGGGGATTCCACGTCGAAGAGTACAAGAAGCCGGAATACGAGGTGAAAGTTACGCCGAGCCAGGCTCGCGTGCTGCAGGGCGACTCGATTGCGGCCACGATTGAAGCGAAATATTACTTCGGCGAACCGGTTGCCGCCGCGGCAGTGAAATGGGTTGTGCACACCTCGGCGTATTGGTCGCCGTATATCGAGCGGGACGAAGATGATGCCGCCGACAATGGCGGAAACGGAGAAGGAGATGACTCTGAGGGTGGTGGCAATTCAGACCGGTACTTTGCCGGCGAACAAATTCTGGAAGAAAGCGGGACATTAGGAGCTGACGGAAAGCTGGTGATTCACGTTCCGACGCAGCTCAGCGGGCAGCATCGTGATGTGCGCTATCGCATCGAGGCGCGCGTGACGGATGCGGGCAACCGGGAAATTTCTGGAATGAATGCGGTGATCGCAACGTATGGAACTTTTCAGTTGGGAATCTCCGCCGATAGCTACGTTTATCAGAAAGATGAAACGATCAATGCGACGGCGGTGGCGAAAGATTACGACGGGCACCCCGTTCAGACGGCGGTACATGCGGAGCTGGTGCGGTGGCGCTGGTATGGCTACGGGAATGTCAACAGGCCGCCAGAAGACGTGATTGAGTCGCAAGATGTTCGCACGCAGGCCGACGGGACGGCGCGAGTAGCTTTTCAAGCGAAAGAGGCCGGAAGCTTCCATTTGCGGGTCAGGGCAGAAACCCCCGAGAAGCGAGAAGTGAACCAGATTTCATGGATCTGGGTTTCAGGTGCCGGAGAGAACTGGTGGGGCGGGGGGCAGGAACGGCAGATTCGCCTGGTGGCGGACAAGAAGACCTACAAGGTTGGAGATAAGGCGCGCCTGCTGGTGATGACTGGCGTGCCGGAGGCTTATCTCCTGGTGACCACCGAAGGGCGAACGGTGCAGAGCAAAAAGATTGTGCATGCCACGGCGCCGACGGTGACGGTGGAGATTCAGGTTCAGAGCAGCAATCAGCCGAACGTTTTTGTCTCAGCCGTATTCCTGCACGATGACAAGCTGTATCAGGCCAGCAGGAGTCTGAAAGTGCCGGCGGTGCAGCAAAAGCTGCAGATCGAAATTCAGCCGTCGAAGAAACAATTTCAGCCTGGCGACAAAGCGACTTACCTGCTGGTGGCGCGAGACGCCAACGGGAAACCGGTGCAAGGCGAACTGAGTTTCGGGATCGTGGATGAGGCGCTCTATGCCATCCGCCCGGAAGCGACGCCGGACATTCACGAATACTTTTATGGCGCGGTTTACGACCGAGTAGGGACGGAATCGTCGCTGAATTTTTACTTCAGCGGGCACGCTGGAAAACGGGAAATGTTTCTCACCAAGAACAGCGGCTTTGGAAACGGCCGAGCGCTGGCGCAATTGAAGCCCTCTGACTCGATGGTCGAGCCAAAGGTGCGAAAAGTTTTTCCGGACACGGCATTGTGGCTGGCGGACGTTCGAACGGATGCGCACGGCCGAGCCGTGGCGCAACTGACATTCCCCGATTCACTGACGACGTGGCGGGCGACAGTGCGCGGGATCACGGCGGACACGCGGGTCGGGAGCACCATCGATCGCGTCATCGTCAGGAAAAACCTGATGGTACGGCTGGCAGTGCCGCGGTTCTTCCGCCAGGGCGACGAAGTGACGGTGTCGGCCATCGTGCACAACTATCTTGCGACGACGAAGAATGTGCGGGTGTCGCTCGATCTGAAGGGGCTTGAAGTTCTTGAGGGATCGGTGCGCGAGCTGAATGTGCCCAGCAGGGGCGAAGCGAAACTCGACTGGCGCGTAAAAGCCAAATCCACCAACGAGGCAGTTCTGCTCGCGAAAGCTTTGACGAATGAAGAGTCCGACGCCATGGAGCTCACGCTGCCGGTCATTCCATTTGGAGTGAAACTGCACGATGCCAAGTCTGGTTCTCTTGGAGGGCCGGAACAACAGGAGGATTCCTTCATCACTCTTCCCGGGAATCCGGAGCAGGCATCTCCAGCGATGGACATCGCGTTGAGCTCGTCCATCGCGGGAGGGATTTTTGGCGGACTCGACTATCTGACTCACTACCCCTATGGCTGCACCGAACAGACAATGTCGAGTTTTCTGCCGAACATCATCGTCGCCAAGGCGATGAAGGACCTGCACCTCACTGCAACGGTCAACACACCGGAACTGGAGAAAAAGATTCGCGCCGGGATCGAACGGCTGAAGGGCTTCCAGCACGCGGACGGCGGCTGGGGCTGGTGGAAGGAAGACGAGAGCGTCGTGTTCATGACGGCGTATGTCGTCAGCGGATTTGGGCAAGCGCACTCTGCGGGATACGACCTCGATGCGGAGTCCATGTCGCATGCGCAGGATTGGCTGCGCCGGGCGCTCGACAGCAATCCGAACATGAGACCGGATCTCCGAGCCTTTGTTGTCTATGCGCTGGCGCTGAATGGCGGCTCCCGCCCGGAATACGTGCAGAGGGCATGGGACGCGCGCGATTCCATGACGACGCAGGGCTTATCCATGCTGGGACTGGCGCTGCAAGCGACCGGTGACGACGCGCGCGCGAAAGAAATCGCCGGCAAGGTGGAAGCGATGGCCACGGTGAGCGACCTCGAAGCGTACTGGTCGGCGACCTACGACTACTTCATGGAGTTCGAGAGCGAAAGTGGTGCGGAGGCCACGGCGCATGCCGTGCGGCTGCTGAGCTTGACGAAGCCGGAGAGTCCGCTGCTGCCAAAGGCTGCGTTCTGGCTGGTGAATCACCGCAACGGCGGCTACTACTGGGACAGCACGAAGCAAACAGCGATGGTGATTTTTGGACTGACGGAATACGTGAAAGCGAGCCACGAGCTGGAGGCCAACTTCAAAGCGGAAGTATATGTGAACGGCAAACAGGTTCTGACGCGCGCGTTTGCTGCCGCGGATGGATTCAATCCGGTGCAGCCTGAAGTGCACTTGAATGCTTCACAGCTCCTGCCTGGCAAGAACGAAATCCGCATTCACAAGGCAGGGATCGGGCGGCTGTATTGGTCGGCTAGCGGCACTTACTACTCGACGGAGAAGCACCTCGTTCAGAGTGGCAAGTACGCGCTCAATATCACGCGCGATTATTACAGGATGGTCGCGGATTCCAGCGGAGGCAAGATCACTTACAACCTGCAGCCACTCTCCAGCGAGCTTCACGTGGGCGACGTTCTCGCGGTGCGCGTGACCGTGGGAGGGAACGAATGGCGCTATCTGCTGGTGGAAGACCCAATACCGGCCGGCGCGGAGTTTATCGAAAGGGACGATCTGTACGAATTTCGCCAAAAGCCTGGATGGTGGGAATATTGGTGGACGCGCCGGGAATTCCACGACGACCGCGCGGCTTTTTTCCAGACGTATTTTACGCGTAGTCACGAATACGTTTATCTGCTGAAAATTGTGAACCCCGGGAAGTTCGAGGTCAGCCCGGCTATCGCACAGCCGATGTATCAGCCATCGCTTCTGGCGACGAGCGATGCAGCAACGATTGAGGTGAAGTGATGTCACCCTTTGAGGAACTACGACTCATTCTTGCGGGCAGCTTTCGAGGGGGCAGAGTCTGGCTGGTGCAGTTTTTCGGCAATCCGATCCTGGCAGGGTTGCTTGCAGCGTGGCTGCTCATTCCGGAGGCGAAGATCTGGCAGCTTGCCTTGAATATGCTTCTAGCGTTGCTGATCGGATCGGCCGCGCTCGTGCTTCACGCGGGAACGTTGAACTACTTTAGCGATCGGTTTCTACAACAGCCGACGGAGGTCAAGCTGGCGTTTGGGCGGGCAGTGCGGCACTTTGCTGCCGTTGCGGTGTGCGCCATCGTCTTCTATCTGGCTTGGACGCTCGCCGGCGGATTGGACCGATATCAGGAAACTTTTTCAATCTAATTTCGCTCGATCTTGCCGGCTTCCGTTCGCGGGCGCATCCCGCTCGGCGTTCTGACGGGGAGCTTCGACTTTCTGGTATTCCTCCTGCAGTGGGTTGCGGTCCCCGGGCTCCTTTTGCCTCTGATGCTACGAGCAGCGGACCGGGGATTCCGCGGCTTTAGGCGCGCGGGATGGAACACTTGGAAGACCGCAATCGCGAGCCTGCACTACTGGCTGTTTCTCGCGGTAGCAGCCTTTATCGGTGTATATGGGAGCAACTTGCTCTTGGGGTGGAGGCCCAGCTCCGAGAGCCCGACCTTTGCCGGAGAAACAGCGAATCTTGTTCTCCGGATGTTTCTCGCTTATGGCCTCGGACTGCTCTCATGGATGGTGGCTTGTTCCTTGATCGGCCGGCGCGGCGGAGCCGCGGAGAGCCTCGCCAGAGATTCCGCTGCTTAGCCAATCAAGAACGGTACTCCTCCCGTTTTTCTGAATCAGCGACGAAACGCGTGCGCGAGCCGCGGCGTAGGCCTTGTCCCGTTTTTCGCGGCTGGCCGGATTGCGCAGAATCTCCTCCATCTCTTTGTCAGTCAGTGTTGCCGACGGAGAATTCCGCTTGTCCGGTTCAGACAAATAGAGCACTAGTCCTTCGCGAAACCAGAGCGGTGTGTTTGGACGGGCGCGCGACTCGATCAGCAGATGAAAAAATTCGTGACGCAAGGTGGATTCCAGGATAGAGCGCTTGCGTAGATCGGCTAACGGCTGCAGCCGGACCGTTTGGCCGCGGGTGGTGGCGGCAACCCAACCGGGCTGGCCGGTGGTGTCGCGATAGCGGTCGAGATTGGGGAAAACTTGTAGATGGGGCCGGAACGAAAGCTGCCATCCTGCCGCTGCTTCATTTTCCTTCAGAATCTTCTCCGCAAGCGGCAAAATCGCCGAGTCTTCCTCGGGGGCCGTACTGATGAGTTCCAATCGTTCGGAAGTGCGTTTCTGCCAGTCATCCGCGGATGTTTTCGACAGATGAGTGCCCGGAAAGTAGAATTCGAGAATCTGGCGATAATCTTTTCCCTGGCGAGCCATTTCTTGCGCGCCGGCCTGGCAGAGGCCGACTCCATGGCCGGAACCGCGGCCGGAAAACAGAATGTGGTCGCCATCATTGCGGAGGTCATAGAGGTCGCTGCGGATTTTGTTCCAACCCAGCGCGCGATTTACGGCAAACCGGAAGGAAGAAGCAGACACCAAAATGTCGGGAGGAGTACCGCCTTTCAGTCGCAGACGTTGCGCGCGGCCGCTCTCCGAGCGGGAAACGATTTCCATGGCCGACCATCCTGTCGGGGATGAGAGTCCCGAGGCACGAAGAGCCGCATCGAGATCGGCCATGGAAATGCTCGATTCCCATTTGAGCGGCGACGCCGTAACGCAGTAAGGATCGGAGTGAGTTCGCAGGTAGGGTTCCGTCGCGGATGGCCACGCTTCGCGGCTGGCAGCGACCGTGCCACCGCAGTTCTGATGGTAGAACGCGGAGACAGCGGCACCTTGGAACATGAGAATTTCGCCGCGGGTCGATTCCACGGCTGCGGTGATTCGCGAAGAAGAGCTGTTCCAGGACGGAACCTGGCAATGTGTGGTGTCACAAAAGTCGAAGCCTTCACCTTTGTGCTGCCCGCGGAAGCCCGTGGTGTACGTGCGAACCACGACGGCCATGGTTTTGAGGGCCTCGTCGTTGCGAAAGTCGCCGCTCTCCCCGGCGAGGACGGCCGCGACATAGTCTTCGATGGATATTGCAGCGGTGAGAAGGAGATGGCCACCGGTGGCCTGGACTTGCACAGGGAAATTGGCGGTAATCGGTGGTTGGCCGGGAGTTTCGATCTGGATGGTGCCAGAAATGAAAATTTCGCGGCTCATACCGGCATCGAGAACGCGCAGTTCAGAGCCGACAGCCTCGAGCAAGAGAAGAGTAGCTGAAGTTCTTGGACAGGTTGCGCAAGTCCCCCATTGCAGGGAGCCTGAAGCGGCTTTGACGGTTAATTCCGTTGGGGGATGGAGCGCGTAGAGACGGATGCGCAAGTCCTGTGCCAGCGCTGGCATCGCATGCAGCACAGCCACGAGGAAGATCAAACGGCGCATCAAACTCATTGGTTCTCGCTGCTTTTCGCAAACGCGCTGAAAACGGGCTGAGCCACGGCGGCAGCATCCAATCCGCGACCCTGCGCCAGGAAAACAACGACCGCAATCTGCGGCTTTTCTGCCGGTGCGTAGCCGACAAAGAATCCGTGAGTCTGCTGCGTGTTTCGGGCGACCGAAGTGCCCGTTTTTCCGGCGATATGCATTCCATTCACGGAAGCAGCATGCGCCATGCCAAAGGCGACAGAGTCTTCCATCCCCTGAAAGACGGGCGCGTTAACGCCGAGCTCGTTCTGGCGCTTGCGAAGCGCGAGCTTTCGGTAGGCTTCCAGTAGTTCGAGCGGCGTAACCGCGATGCCGCGATAGCCAAGCGCTTCGAGCTGGAGTTCCTCAAGACTGGACGGCGTAGCGATTCGGCCGCGGGCTTCTTGCGGGACAAGGCCCGATGGCGTGTCAAATCCGGCGCGTCTCAAGAGCTCGACAAGTTCGGCGCCGTTCAAGCGCGAAGCGATTTGAGCGACGTAGGAATTGCAGGAGTAGGCGATGGCTTCGGCGGCATCCAATTGCGCAACCTCGGCGGGGTGTGTGCAATCCAATTGGGCGGAGCCAATTTTCAGCGGCCTGCGACAAATGAGCTGCTGATTCGGGTCGAGTTTGCCGGCTTCGAGGAGGGCCATTAGCAGGAACGGTTTCAGCGTCGAACCTGGCGCCTCCAGATGAGAACTTGCCAAGTCCATCCCATGAACGGCCAGCACAGTCCGGGTGGTGACGTCCACCACGATGAAAGCGCCAGGCACATTCCCCATGGCCCGATCCACTTCGCTTTGCAGTTTCGAGGGCGTCGCGGAGTCGTCCGAGTGCGGCGGCAAAGCGAGCAGCGTAGCGAGGAAAAATGCGACTACCATCGGCGGAGTTCGCGGGGTCATGGGAAACACGGGACTCAATTCTAATGCTTGTCGAGCCTGAGAAGTGATCCCGACTACAGCAGGAGCACGCGAGTTGCCGTTGCCACAATTCCGTGTATTATCTGGACAGACATCGCGTCAGGAAGTCCGCCTGCGGCGATCTTTCCGAGACCAGACGGGGGAATCCAGTTTCCAGACCCGAGGAGAGCGCTCACGTGAGCCGGGGTAGTCTACTACTCAAAATAGAATTGCAGAGCAATCCCGAGATGCTCTGCGTGGTGCGCAATGCGCTCGGCGAGCTGGCGGCGAAACTGGGATTTCCGGAGCCAGACTGCCGCGCCGTCGTCCTGGCCGTCGACGAGGCGCTGACCAACATCATTCGCCACGCCTACCTGGGAGACGCGGAACGTCCCATTGAAGCCTCCTTCCGTCGAATCCAAGTGGCGCGCGGTGGCAAGTCCGGCGAAGCGCTGGAAATCCTGCTGGAAGACCGCGGCGTGACGGTGAATCAGGAGAAAATGTGCGGGCGCGCACTCGAAGATGTCCGGCCCGGAGGTCTGGGCCTGCACTTTATCCGTGAAAGCATGGATACGGTAGAATTCAGCCGCAAGTGGGGCAGAAATCAGCTTCGGCTGGTGAAGTTTTTACATACGAACGGGCCCAGGAAAGGCTCCTGAGGAGAACTCAACTTGCAGATTGCCGCACGCCATTTGGACAAAATCACCATTTTCGACATTTCGGGAGACATCGACCTCGCAACTTCACCGCAACTGCGGAAAGCTCTGCTGCGCGAGCTACGGGAGCTGAAAATGCCGCGCGTCGTGCTTAACCTCGGGGCAGTTCGTTACATTGACAGCTCCGGCGTGGCTTCGCTGGTGGAAGGCCTCAAAGCCTCGCGCGATGTCGGTTCCCGCTTGATTCTGTTCGGGCTAAACAAAACCGTACGGGAAGTACTGCAACTTTCCAAGCTGGTGAGAATTTTTGAGATTTACGATAACGAAGAGCAGTCCGTAGCAACCTGAGCGTCCTGTCCCAGAATTGGAGGAAGCCTGGCGAGAGCACTGTGGAACTGACGACGCAAATTGGGGGATCGGTTATCGATGGGCTTGCGTATTTGGGAGCGCTGACCAGGCTTGGCGTTCGGGCTGCCTATTTCACATTCGTTGCACCTTTCCAGGGCAAGCCGCTTCGTCTGCAGCGCGCCGTCTCGCAAGCCATGCAGACCGGCGTTGGTGCGCTGCCCATTCTTTCCCTGATCACGTTTTTCATCGGCCTGATCCTGGCGCTGCAAAGCGCTTATGAACTGCGGAAATTCGGCGCACTGAATTTTGTCGCCAGTGCTGTGGCGATTTCCATGACGCGCGAACTCGGACCGTTGATTACCGCCATCGTGGTGATTGGAAGGTCCGGTTCTGCCTTCGCCGCCGAAATCGGAACGATGAAGGTGACGGAAGAAATCGACGCGCTCGAGACCATGGCCATCGATCCGATTCATTTCCTGGTCACACCGAAATTCATCGCCATGATCGTGATGCTCCCGTGCCTGACCATTTGGGCGAACTCCATGGGCATTCTAGGCGGCGCGCTCTTTGGCGTTGCGCAGGCGGATTTCACCTGGATCAGGTACATTCAGTCGTCTTTGGATGCGCTCTTTTTGCGCGACATCACCACGGGTCTAATCAAGAGCGTCATGTTCGGCGTGACGATTACGGCCGTGGGATGCCACGAAGGGCTTTCGACGGGGGCAGGCGCAGAACAGGTTGGGCGGTCCACGACGCGGGCTGTGGTGGTTTCCATATTCTTGGTGATCCTGGTGGACCTCGTCTTTACCGCGCTCTTTTTCTTTTTGAGTGAAAAGTAGGATTTGGAAATATCGCCATGGACCAAGTCAACATCGCGATGACGCAACCGGAGGCGATGATCTCGCTTCGGAACCTTCGCGTCAGTTACGGTGACCGCGAGATTCTCCACGGCATCAATTTTGACGTGATGCGCGGCGAAACCCTGGTGATTCTGGGCGGCTCCGGTTCCGGCAAGAGCACTTTGCTGCGGACGCTGGTGGGTCTCGAGAGGCCGAGTTCCGGTGAAATCTGGCTCAAAGGAAAAAATATTGCGGCGATTTCATCCGATGAGATGGATGACATCCGCAAGAAAATTGGCATGTCGTTTCAGGGCGGCGCGCTGTTTGGTTCGATGACGGTCGGCGAAAACGTGGCGTTGCCGCTGCGCGAGCATACCAAACTGGAAGATTCGACCATCGAAATTATTTTGCGGTTGAAACTGGATCAGGTCGGTCTGTCTGGATTCGAAAACTACATGCCCTCGCAGTTGAGCGGCGGAATGAAAAAACGCGCCGCCGTTGCCCGCGCGCTGGCCATGGACCCGGAGATTCTTTTCTTCGATGAACCCTCGGCTGGGCTGGATCCTATTATTGCGGCCGGAGTGGATCAGTTGATTCTGGAACTCAAGCAGGCTTTTCACATGACCATCATCGTGGTCACGCATGAATTAGCCAGCGCGTTCCTGATCGCGGATCGCATGGTGCTGATTGACAAGGGCAATGTGGTCGCCATCGGGACCACGGAAGAAATGCGTTCGAGCACGCATCCGCGTGTGCGCCAATTCCTCGACCGCATTGCCGAGCCGGCAGTTTCCGAAGAGTTGGACTATTTGCAAATGCTTACGGAAGAACACCGCCATCCAGGTCGTTAGAGGGCGGGGAAGAGAGGTTGCGCGATGGAATCGAAACGAGAACAAGCCCTGGTGGGATTGTTTGTCCTGGTGGCGGGTGGCGTGCTAGTGGCCACCGTTTTTGCACTCACCGGTGCGTTTGGAGGAACGGCGGCGACGTACCGTGCATATTTTCCCTTTGCAGGTGGACTCGAGCCCGGCGCGACAGTCCGCTACGCGGGCGGACCGAAAGTCGGCCGCGTCGAAAAATTGCAGCTTGATTCCAAAGATTCTACGCGCATTGAAATCACGTTCAGCGTGAGGTCCGGCTTGCCGGTCAAAACAGACAGCCATGTAAAGATTATGAGCCTGAGCCCGCTGGGAGATAATCATTTGGAAATTGTTCCGGGAAGCGAAAAGGCGGCGCTAGCTACAGCAGGAATGATCCTGCCGTCGGACCCCTATGTGGACTTCAATGCACTCACGGCAAAGATCAACGACATTGCGCCACAGGCCCAGCAGCTTCTGAAGACGCTCAATGAGCGCGCGAGCGAGTTGCAAGTGACGCTTGCCCGAGTCAACGATCTCCTGAGCGATTCGAACCGCGCGAACCTGGCGGCGACGCTGGCCGAAACTCGCGGGATGATTGCGGAAAACCGCGCCCCGCTGAAATCGACGTTGCAAAACGTGAACTCCGCCACGCAAAAACTGGAGCCGCTCCTCCAGGATCTGCGGAAAACCTCGGCGCAGGCGAATGAGACTTTGAATCACGTCGATTCGTTGATCGGCGAGAATCGCGCGGATGTTCGCCAGGCAGTCAAGGATTTGCGGG
>WNFF01004591.1_pt1 | contig 16981 bp, 15 predicted proteins | sample 5400441 | NCBI WGS metagenome assembly WNFF01 (sample SAMN13153345, study PRJNA577476) | soil metagenome | isolation source: 120 cm saprolite under Douglas fir tree site 2 hole 3 replicate 1 | place: USA:California | collected 2015-04-18 | reverse complement strand
ACTTGCTGCGGCGACTGCGCGCTCGGTCTCGGTCAACTCAATCTGGACGAGCTTCTGCGCCTCGGCGAAAGTGGTGGGCGAAACTTCTGGTCCGACGGCTGGTCCGGTGCCGAAAGCCGGCGGCGTTCCGGGTGGCTGATCTTCGGGATGCACATCTGCGGGACGCTGATCGGGGGGATTCTGCGCCTGACCGTCGAGCGCGGCAGCCGCGCCCAGTAAGCTGAGAGATGTGGTGGCCAGGAAATGCCTACGCGATTTGGGCATGGTTACCTCCGCACGGCATTGTAGCCGGGACACTTGCCCGACGCACATCGAGCCGGCGGCTCAGAGCGCCGGATGCAGCTCAGGGACGGGCGCCGACTGGCCTTCGGTAATCTGCCATTATTGGAGACGACAGGTCATACTTGATCAGTATTATGCCGTTTGCCCCTCAAGCGCACGCCCAACGCCGCGCCCAGCGCGTGCGGTTCGAAGAGGCCACTCCGGTGGTGCTCCGCTCGGCGGACGGCCGCCGCTGCTCAGGCCAACTGCAGGTCATTTCTGTTACTGGCGGCTTGCTCTGCATACGCCAACCGCTGCAACGGGGTTCTGTCGTCAAATTGATGTTTCTGGCGAAAACCGGTTCGGTGCTGGGCTCGGCAGAGATGCTGAGTCCGGTCGCCTGGGACCGGCAACCCTTCCGCTTCGTTGCGCTCCACGAGGATGATCAATCGAGATTGCACGCCGCAATTCAGGTTTCGCTGGAACACACCCGACGTCAGGATGAGCAGCGAGGTAAGGAACGCGAGCAGATGGAAAAGTTCCGGGCCTGGTAGGCGAAATGCCGCTGACATGGTAATCTGTGGCCTCCACAGGAGGTGTACCATGCGATACGAAGACGAACTCAGCCACGAATCCTCCTCCTTCCAAGCGAACCAGTAAACGCCGAAGAGGATTCCCATCCGACCCGCGTCAAGCGCGGCTTGAGAATCGTTCACGGAAACAAAGAGCTTATCGAGAAGCTTGGGCGGAACGATTTGTGTCCGTGCGGCTCAGGGCGGCGTTTTCAAGAAATGCTGCATGCAGTCTGGCGCGTTCGATGGCAGCCGGCCACTATTTCTTTCAGGGAATAGAGAATGTAAAGGGGGGACCTCAAGTCGCCCTTCCTCCGTGCTGCAAATCACGCGTCAGGGCTCAATCAGTGATGTGCTACGATGCGACCGATGAGCGACGACGCAAAGCCTCCGATAGGATTACCGCTGGCCCTCGATCCCAAGGCAAGGACCGCTTCGCCCACCGAACCCGCGTTCATTGCTCCGCCTGTTGGATCACCAGCGTATTACGGTTTTGCAGTTCTCGATGACGTTAGCGTCGATGGCTTTGTGTTCGGCAAGATTACAGATTTTGAAGCTGAACCTTCGAATTATGGAGATGCGTTCGTCGTAGCACCCGACGACAGCCGCGCTGGACTGGTTTGGGAGATTTCCGACAGCCCGTACTTGACTGAAGTGTGCCCGATCGACGACACCCGCTGGGGTGTGTGGGCCGTTTCCTTTCAGCTTCCAATGACCAGTCGTAAGAATGCTAGAAGTAATCTGGAGTCGATTGTGCCCCTGCTCAAACAGAAGTGGGAGGAGTGGCGCAAACGCGGCGGTGATTAGAAGCCTCGAATCGCGAGTTCACCGGTCGATGAATTCAGTCGCTGTAGATTGTTCAGATCTCTTCTTCCCGCCGCTGCTTGCGAATATCAATCCCCAGCTGTTCGGCCTTTTTGTAAAGATGGCTGCGCTCCAGGCCTAAGGCTCTCGCAGTATTCGTCATGTGGAAATTGGAGCGTTTGAGTTCTGCAAGGAGCACCTCGCGCTCGAAATTCTCGACACGGTCGGAGAGTAATCCCGAACCTAAACTGCCGCTGGACCCTTCTGCGCTGGGGGCCAGCACCGAACGAACGGTTTGTGCGTCAACTTCGTCTGCCGGCGCAAGCAGCATCAGGCGCTCGACCATGTTACGCAGCTCGCGGACATTGCCTGGCCACAAGTATTCCTGTAGAGCCGCAATGGCTTGCAGGGTAAACGTCACCGGTTTCCAGCTGTTCTGCGCGCACACTTGCGCTGCGAAATGCGCGATCAGGGCGGGGATATCGTCACGCCTTTCGCGCAGAGGCGGAAGCGAGAGTGGGAAGACGAACACGCGATGAAATAAATCCTGACGGAACTTGCCGTCGCGCACCAGTGCTTCGAGATTGCGGTGTGTGGCGACGATCACGCGAACGTCAATGCTGACGGGCTTAGACGAACCGATGCGCTCGACTTCGCCTTCTTCGAGCACGCGCAGAAGCTTGGCCTGCATGGGCAGAGGCATGTCGCCGATTTCGTCCAGAAAGAGCGTTCCATGTTCGGCCTGCTCGAATTTGCCGATGTGCCTTCCGGCGGCGCCGGTAAATGATCCTTTTTCGTGGCCGAACAATTCGGATTCGATCAACTCGGAGGGGACCGCCGCACAATTCAAGGCCACAAATGGACCGGATGCGCGCGGGCTCTTGTCGTGTAACGTGCGCGCAACCAGTTCTTTCCCGGTACCGGTTTCGCCGAGGATACAGACACGGGTTTCGCTGGCGGCGACGCGGTCCACCTGCGCCATCACTTTCTTCATCGCCTCGCCAGCCCAGACGATTTCGTGTTTGCCGAGGCGCTGGCGAAGCTGGCGGTTCTCCGATTCGAGGCGCTGCAGCTTGAGCGCGTTTTCAACCGTGAGCAGGAGCTTGTCAGTAGAGATGGGTTTTTCGAGGAAATCCAAAGCGCCGAGCTTGGTGGCGCGCACTGCCATCTCAATGTGCGCCTGGCCCGACATCATCACTACCGGAGTGGTCACTCCCTGCGAGCGCAAGTCCTCGAGCAGCGAGAGGCCGTCTCTTCCGGGCATGACGACGTCGGAAAAAATCATGTCGAAATGATCGGACTTTGCCAGATCAATTGCTTTGGCGGCATTGTCGCAGACCGTGGCTTCGTGCCCCGCCAGGCGGAACGCACGCGACAGCGTAGCCAGAGTGTTGGCTTCGTCATCGACGATCAGCAGGCTGGCCTTCACGGTTTCTCCTCAACTCGACTACTCAAACACCCGTACTTTGCGCCGCCGACAATTTGTCGCGGTTCGCGGGCAACTCGATGATAAACGTTGTACCCCGGCCCGGCTCGCTGCTCAAGCTGATTCTCCCGCCATGGTCGCTGACAATGGACTGCACGATAGCCAGGCCGAGTCCTGTACCGTGCAGTTTGCTGGTGTAATAAGGAGTGAACAGGCGCGCGCACTCTTCCTGAGAGAGACCTTTGCCGGTGTCTGAGACTTCGATGTACGCGGAGGCTGAGTCTTGGCGGGCGCGCAGCGTGAGAGTTCCGCCGTCCGGCGTGGCTTCGATTGCATTCAAGACAAGATTCGAGAGCGCTCGATGAAGCAAGTCAGGATCGGCGGCGATAGGCTCCGGAGCTTCGCTGCGCGGGACAGCCGAGAGCTTGTCCTCCGCTTGCCGAAGGAGCGATTGTCCCCGCATTTCAGAAAGTTGGAGTTGGCACGCGATATTTGCTTTTGCAAGTTGCGCCTGATGCAGCTTGACGACCTCCCGAACCAATTCGTTCAGCCGCACCGCTTGAAACTGCGGCTGAGGCATTTTGGAGAAGTCGCTGAAGCGCGCGATGATGGTCTTCAAGTTGGAAATCTCGGCGAGCAGCGTGGATGCGCTTTCCTGAAAAGTCTCGTTGAATTCGTGTTCTCCCTGCCCGCGCGCGCGCAGAAGGTTTTCCACGGTGAGCTGGAGCGGGAAGAGCGGGTTCTTGAGTTCGTGGGCGAGGCGGCGCGCCAATTCACGCCAGGCGGCAACGCGTTCGGCCTGCACCAGGCGCTCGCGCTGGTCGAGGAGATCGCGCGTCATGTGATTGAAGGAATCTGCAAGTTGACCAATTTCGTCATGCGAAGTGGAGGCCACCCGGGCGTCCCAGTTACCTCCAGCAATTTCGCGCGCGGCGTGGGCCAGCTCTTCGACCGGCCGAGTAACACGCGCTGCTGCCCAACTGCTGAGCAACACAGCCATCACCAGTCCAACGCCCGCGGCCAGCAATGCGGCCGAGCGGATTTGTCCGCGCAGCTCGGTGTAAATCTGCCGTGAACTGCCCACCAGCAGAATTCCCAGCAATTGATTGTTTTCTCCGGTCAATGGAATTGCGTTCACCGTTTCGTCGCCGCCGGAATTAACACGGGAGTTCCCGAGGGCATTCCCGTGGGCGTTCTCATGGGCGTTCTCATGAACGAGGGCGCTGGCTTCGCTGCCATCACGCAGCACTTGGCTAATCAGCGGCGCAAATTCCTGGGGATTGGTCGTCGAGTCGGCGGCGCCGATCAAATGGTCAGGCAGAAACTTTTCGTGGTCCAGATTTTCATACAGCATCACACGCATTCCCGCAGGCAGTTCGAGACTGGCGAGGAAGGTCTTATCCAAGCGAATCCCGCCGATCACGTAAAGTTTGCGGTCTCCTGCGGCGATGGTGCGAATCGCAAACAAACCGAGAGCGGGACCGGCGGGAGTTTCTTCTTCCTTCAAGAACGGATTGGCGGGCGGGGTTGGGGTGACCAGTGATTCGTTGTATCCAAACTTAGCCGGCCACTGGGCTGAGGAGATGATGGTGCCGTGATCGTCGGCGAACTCAAGAAAATCCAGTTGCTGGGTTTCGGCGATGACCTGCGCGTCGTCCAGAAAAACGCTGTAATCGGGAGCGGGGCGAGCGGCGGCGAGGGCGATCCGGCTGCTCTCGGAAGTGGCGGTGATGGCTTGAATTTTACGGCTTACTTCCTCGCCGCGGCGGCTGAACTCGCGGCGAAACTGGCCGACCAGGGCCGTCGTGCGCTCGTCGTTAGCACGGTCGAACGCGCGCCGAGCCATCACGGAAACAGTCCCAGTAACTGCCGCCACCGACACCAGGACCGTCAGCGCGAACAACACCAGCAGCCTCCGCCGGAGGCTCATGGCTTCTCTCCTGACAACCAGACGTTGCTCACCTGCCAGGTTCCGTCGGGCAGCACGCTCCAGTCATGAACATTCGGCCGCAGGGCAACCGCGCTTCGCAGGTGAAGCAAGGGGATCACTCGATGCGATTGCAACAGATTTTTTTCTGCGGAGTACAAATCGCTGACCGAACCATTGCCGAACTTGGGTTGAGGAAGCTGTAAAGCCTTCGCCAGCTCAGCGAGCGTCGCGTGCGGATCGAAAGATGCCAGCGGAATTCGCACCAGGCGCAGATCGGAACTGCCACTGCTGTTTAGTTGCAGCGTGATTCCCGCATCGCGGGCATTCAGCAAAACCCGTTCCGCAATCACGCGCGCGACCGTGTCTGATGCGTCATATCCCAGCGTCCAGGCAGGAATGTGCTTCGACTGCGCTCGCTCCTGTCGCGCACGGTCCATGTTTCCGGCGGCGACGTTTCCGGCGGCGGTATTTCCGGCGGTGGGGAAGACGAATGCATATCCCGAAATCCAATTGGGAAGAAGCGCGCCGCTTGGCTCTCCTCCGCCCTGGAGCACTACGTTGTTCACGGAGGCAGTATCAATACTGAGGACCAGTGCGTTCCGCGCGTGATTCTCGTCTTCCGAACGCGGATCGTGGGCGAAGACCAGGGAGATCAACTCCTCCGGCTCAGAACTCATCACCATGCGGTTTTCTGCGCGGGCGCGGTGGATGTTCTCGAGAAATGGCCTGCCTGCCCAGTACTGTTCGTTGGCGGTGAGAGTGGCGCGTTTGCCCGCGTCCCATTGCGCAATGGCGAATGGCCCGGTGCCGCTGAGTTTGGCGTCACTATTGCCGCGGCGGACAATACTGTTGCGTGCCAACGCCAGCTCGGCTGGCACGCCGGGATCGGCGGATTCGGTTTCGATCATGACCATTTCCCCGGCAGCGATCACCTTCCACTCCGGATTGCCGCTCCGCAGAGACGCGGCGACAGTGCTTGAGTCGAGAGGAGTGCCATCATGAAAACTGACACCGGCGCGCAGAAAAAAGCGCCAGCGCTGGCCGCCGGGATCGGATTGCCAGGTGGTTGCGAGAAGCGGTTGCGGACGGCCGCGGTCGTCGAGGGCGACGAGGGTTTCGAAAACCAGCCGCGAAAGACCAACTAGGACACTTGAGGCCGCGGGATCCAGCGTCTGCGGCGCTTCTTTCATCGCCAGGCGCAAAGCGCCACCGTAATGCGGACGCGACTCGGCGAACGCCGGAACTGACGCGATGCCGAGCCAAAGCAGGCTACTGGCCGCAAGTAAGAGTGAGCTGCATCGCTTCATAGCTACTTGTATCCGAGTCGCGAACTACAACAGTCGCGCTATCGCCGTTCTGCGCCGTCCATAACGCAGTGATGTTCCCGTTCAACTGCAGGGCCTGGCTTACCGCAACCGGCTCGCGGTCGGCAAATTCAAAAACCCTTACCGAATCATCCGTGGCGCTTCCGACGGATGTTGCCAGCACTTGCCAATCAGGCCGGCAGGCGGCGTGGACGCCGGCCAGGTCGCTGCCCCAGTGGATGTTGGCCTCGATTTGGTGATTCATGCCATCGAGCAAATGCAGTTGACCGTCCACGCCGGTGAAAATCCAGAGCGCGTACTTGCTTCTCGGGAGCGCGGCCGCGGAATAAAACGCCGGGGCCGACTTCTGCTGGCCGATGCCGGGAACCAGGGCGCCGGTAAAAAAATTACGCGCCGGAGCGAAGAAAGCGGAAACCCCGAAGTCTTCCGTTTGCAGAGGCCAGGGATCGTCGCTGCGCAAACAATTCAACGTCAGAGGTGAAGCATTCGTGCTGCGGCAAATCAGGCCGGGCAGGTAGGCGTCGAACAGATGGTCTTTGCGGAGCATGATTCTTCCGCGAACATCGCGCGGCAACGGGTGGTCGTGGTTGACGGCTAGCGCCTGTCCCGGGACCCAATGTCCGTCTTTGAATTCAAACACCGTGACCGCATTCTCGCCGAGCACCAGCATCCTTCGCGGATTGCCTTCGAGAATCGCAGCGTCGAGGATGGGATCGGTCTGCGAGACGAGTTGGGTTGCCTGGAGGGTAAGCGGGGGAGCGCTTTGCGGGTTGATTGCCGAATCGGGGCGAGGCGTGGCAACCATGGCAACGCTGGGGTCATTCGTCCCCTGCTGGATTTCCGCGACCCAGACGTAGTTCTGCAGGCTCTCCGAAAGCGTTACTTGCACGGTGGCCGCAGCTTGATCTGGCTCGAAAACGCGTATACCGGAATCAGCCAGGAAAGCGGTCAGGCCCCTGCGAATCCCGTCCGCTTCGGATGGAGGGATCGAGGAACGATTGGTAACCTCGAGGGCCACAACTCCGGGGCCGGTGACGGCTGCGATTTTTTCGGCCAGTTGCGCCTCTGGGCGGCGCCAGTCCGCAGCCCACGTAAATTGCGAGAACAGGAACAGCACACACCAAGCCCAACGCACGCATGGAGAAGAGCGCAGCATTTCAGGATTGTGCGCATTATAAACTGCAGTGGCCAGCGGGCAGTGGGCGGTGATCAGTTCGTTATCGGGGGGCATGGTGCGCTTTTCCTCCTGACCACTAACAACTGACCACTGGCCACTCTATACAGACACCGTCCTCTGCTACTTCTCCTCTGCCTGGTCCGCTTCGCTGCCGTGGTTCGACATATTCATGCTTTTCAGCACGTCGTTGGCGAAGAAGAACTTGCCGTCGGAGGGAACCATCATGATCTGCAGCTTGTCTGACAGCTTTTCTGCGACAATTTTATTGATCAGCAGCGGGTTCCCCTTCAGGATCGCGCCTTCGTTCCGCATCCGCTCCGCATCGGCCACGGCGGTGACGCGAATCCTATCCGCTTCGGCTTCGGCAAGGAGCTTGCGGCGCTCCATCTCGGCTTTGCTGTCAAGCAGCTTGGCCTGGGCCATGGCTTCGGCGTTTTTCACGGTAGCCTGTGCATTCGCCTCGGCATTTTGGACAGTTGCTTCCTTTCGCGCTTCGGCTTCGAGCTTGCTCTGTTCGATCTGCTTCTGCTTGAGCGGCAAGGTGTACTGCATTGCGTCGGCTTCGGCTTTCGCTTCCAGCACTCGGACCTGCGCCTGACCTTCCGCCTGCTTCACTTGCTGCGCCTTTGTGGCTTCCGCTTCCAATTCTGAAATCCGAACCTGCTTCTCCTGAATCTCCGTCTGCACACCCATCTGGTCATTTTCCTGCTCTTTCAGCAGCAGGCTTTCCAGGCCTTTCGCATATTCCGGCGGAAGCTGAATGTCGCGCAGCATGACTTCCTTCACCACGATGCCGTCGGCAGCGAGTTTTTGCGTGATCTGGTCTGCAGCCTGCTTGCGGATCTCCTCGCGCTTGGTGGCAAAGACCTCACGCACGGTGTAATTGGGCACCAGTTCCCGCCACGCACTGGCTACCACTGGAGGAACAATTTCTTTCTCCACCGGCTGAGGGAGATTGCTTTGGATGTAGTCGAGGTGCTTGGGATCAAGACGGTAGCGGACCGTGATCGCCAGTCCGACAATCAGTCCTTCTTTGGCCTGGACTCGCAAAGGCTCGGCGTCTCCGGATTGCTTGGCTTCTTTCGCGCTGCTCTCAAGTCCGCCGGTGGTGAAGAGCTGATCGCGAGTGTCGAACAGGACGACGTCATCCGCAAGTGGAGTTACGAAGTGCGCCCCGGGATACAGCGTTCCAGGAAGAGTGCCGCTGGTTTGGCTCACGCGAACGCCAGCCATCCCGCTGGGGACGACGACGATTCCGAAGGACAAGAGTATCGGAACCCAGGCGAATAGGGATAGCACGATTGCGTTGCGCCAGTGGATGGTGGGTGCATCCGGCACCGAACCTGTTCCGGGAGTTGCCAGAAATTGTTTGTGTCTTGCAAGCAAGAAAAAATCGCGAGCCAGAATGGCGGCCGCTGCCGCGATCATCCCGGCTCCGCCCCACTGCAGAAGGTATCTGAGAAAAACCATTGCTTTCTCCTTAATGTATTCAGCGTTAATCTATTCAGCGTTGCAGCCCGGCTTTGACCCTGACCGGCTGAGGGGTAAAGAAAATCCGAAATACTTGTCCGAAGATCAGTTCTTCTACCAGAAGCGCGACTGCTACCGAAAAGACCAGACCGGCAACTACTGCCATGAAAGTGATGATGAGTTGCATATGAGTTTCTCCGTTCGTGCTGCGAATGGAGTGGCAATTTGTCGCCCGGAGTGCATCTTATTGAGGGGACAAGGCTTAGGGGGCCGTGCATGCCGCGCGCACGTGGGGGGGTGAACACACTGTGTCTGGATGGGGACAAAGTTCGCGGACAACAGTGTCCGCGCGCCACACGATTTCCTCAAGCCTGTCGGGTTAGAGTAAGCTCAGGCTCTTAAGCGAGCATGATCGGCATCCAAAACGGCTTTGCTCCGCGGGAACTCAACCAATCAGAGATTTAGGGGATAGAGAATTGCCAACCAAAGACGGGCTTTGGTACAAGGACGCGGTCATCTACCAAGTCCACGTCCGCGCTTTTTTCGACAGCACGGGCGATGGAAATGGAGATTTCCGCGGGCTGGCGCAGAAACTCGATTACCTGCAAGACCTCGGCATCAATGCCATCTGGCTGATGCCGTTCTTTCCTTCGCCGCTGCGGGATGATGGCTACGACATTTCTGACTACCGGTCCGTGCATTCCAAGTACGGTACGCTGGACGACTTCAAGCTCTTCCTCGATGCTGCCCACCAGCGCGGAATCCGCGTCATCATCGAGATGGTGTTGAATCACACTTCTGACCAGCACCCGTGGTTTCAGGAATCCCGCAGCGCGCCGGAAAATCCCCGGCGCGAGTGGTATGTGTGGAGTGATACGGACACAAAATACAAAGGCACCCGAATTATCTTTGTGGACACCGAGCTTTCCAACTGGGCCTGGGACCCGGTTTCCAAGCAATACTACTGGCATCGTTTTTTCAGTCACCAGCCGGACTTGAATTACGACAACCCCAAAGTCCGCGAGGAAATGTGGGACATAATGCGCTTCTGGCTGGAGATGGGAGTGGATGCTTTCCGGCTGGACGCAGTCCCGTATCTGGTGGAGCGCGAGGGCACCAATTGCGAGAACCTTCCGGAAACCCACGCCGTGATCAAAGACTTTCGAGCCCGCCTGGACAGAGAGTTCCCTGGCCGGATGCTGCTGGCCGAAGCCAACCAGTGGCCTGCAGATCTGCGCTCGTATTTTTCGAATGGCGATGAATTCCACATGGCGTTTCACTTCCCGCTTATGCCCAGAATGTTCATGGGGGTAAAGCTGGAAGACCGGAAACCGATTACCGAGATCCTGAAGCAGACACCGGAAATTCCTGAAACCTGCCAGTGGTGCCTGTTCCTGCGCAACCATGACGAACTCACGCTGGAGATGGTCACCGACATGGAACGGGATTACATGTATGACGAATATGCGCGCGACAAAGCCATGCGGCTGAACCTGGGGATCCGGCGACGGCTGGCCCCGCTGCTCGACAACGATCGCCAGAGGATCGAGCTGATGAACGGAATGCTGATGTCCCTGCCCGGAACGCCGATTATCTATTACGGTGATGAGATCGGTATGGGAGACAACGTGAACCTGGGAGACCGCAACGGCGTGCGCACTCCGATGCAGTGGGATGGAGGCTGGAACGGCGGATTTTCTTCGGCTGATCCGGAGGCTTTGTATTCGCCGCTGATGCTGAATCCGGTTTATGGCTACCAGGCCATCAACGTGCAATCCCAAAAGCGCTTCGATCACTCGCTGCTTTCGTGGATGAAGCGGCTAATCCGGGTGCGGAAATCCTGTGCCGCGTTTGGGCGAGGAACCATCGAATTTCTGTATCCGGCAAATCATCGAGTGCTGGCCTACGTGCGCAAGTTGGGAAACGAGACCATTCTGGTGGTGAATAATCTTTCCAGTGCGGCGCAAGCCGTGGAACTCGATTTGAAGGCGTACCGAGGGAATATTCTGGTGGAGATGTTCGGACGGAACATTTTCCCGCGAATTGGAGACTTGCCGTATCTCCTGACCATGGGGCCGTATCAGTTTTATTGGTTCCGGTTGAGGAGAGTGTAGCGGCTAGCCACTAGCTCCTAGCTTCTAGCAAGCCGGTTCCATGCAGGCTAGAAGCTAGCAGCTAGGAGCTACTTTGCCTGAAGGCAGCATACTTTCGGATGACTTTATTCGCGAGCTGATCAACGTTGGCCAGGTGGACATTCTGGTGGGAGTGCCCACCCACAACCATGGTCAGACGGTGGGACAAGTTGTACAAGCGGTCAGGGCAGGCCTGCTGCAGTGCTTCCCGCGGGCCCGAGCGGTCATCATCAATGCCGATGGCGGATCGAGTGACGGCACTCAGGACCTGGTCCGCGCCGCCTCGATCAGCGATGCCAACATTTCGTCGGATGTCCGCGCACTGCGCACGCTGCACAGCATCAGCACGAAGTATGAAGGGGGGCCGGCAAGCGGAATCGCCCTGCATACGATTCTGGCGGCGGCGGACCTGCTGCAAGCCCGGGCCTGCGCTGTGGTCTCGCCGGAATCCACCACGCTCGAACCGCAGTGGATCGAGCGGCTGCTGCGCCCGGTGCTCGGCGACGGACGCGACCTGGTATTGCCGGTTTACCGGCGCCATAAGTTCGACGGACTGTTGATTCAGAACCTCGCATATCCAATGACTCGGGCGGTTTATCGCTGCCCGGTGCGTGAACCATACCCTGCAGATTTCGCCTTTTCTGCCGCTTTAAGCAGCCACTTTCTCGCGCAGGACATCTGGGAGCACGAACAAGGCCGCAAGGGTACGGAGCTCTGGCTCGCGCTGCTGGCGCTGGTGGGGAAATTCAAAGTGGTGCAATCGTTTCTGGGGACCAAAGCGCGCCTGGAAAATCCGCGGGCGGACCTGGTAAGCGCGATGCGCGAGACTGCAGGGATCTTGTTATCCTCAATGGACACGTTCGCTTCGACTTGGACTTCGGGGCAGGAGCCGCTTGAGGCTCCATGCCAGGGCTGCGAACCAGGTGACAACCTGGAGCCCCTGCGCCTGAATCGCAAGCGGTTGTACGAGGCGTTCAGGCTCGGCGCACACGAACTCGAGCCGGTGTTTCTGTCTATTCTTTCTGCCGAGACGCATGGCGGAGTCCGGCAGTTGGCGTCTACAACAGAGGACAATTTTGTATATTCCGCGGAGCTTTGGACGCGAACCGTCTATGAATTCGCGGCGGCGTACCACAAAGCGGTCATTGACCGCGATCACATTGTGCAGGCCCTGGTGCCGTTGTTCCGTGGCCGGGCATTCACCTTCCTGACCGAGAACCACGACGCCTCCACGGAAGAGCTCGAAAGCAACATCGAAGCCTTGTGCCAGACGTTTGAGAGGGAGAGGCCGTACCTGCTTAAGTTGTGGGACGGCGGAAAGTGAGGTTTGCTATGTGGCGAGATTTTATTGCCGAGTTGGCCAGAACCATGGACGAAATTCTGCGGAGCGTGGCCCGGTTTTTGCCGCGGTTCCTGGAGATGCTGGCCATTGTGGTTGCTGGCCTGGCGATCGCGCTGGTTTTGAAATATCTGCTGCGCAGCCTCTTACGGATCACGCACTTCGACAAACTGTCGGAGCGCACCGGGGCAACGCATCTGCTACGCGGCGCTGCGCTGCCGTCGTTGACTGAACTGGTGAGCCGTTTCGTCTTCTGGATGGCCTGGTTCGGATTCATTCTTCTGGGAATCAGTGTGCTGGGAGTGGTGGGGATCGAGCAGCACGTCACCAGCTTCTTCGGTTTTCTGCCCCGGCTTATTGTGGCGCTGCTAATTCTGTTCTTCGGGCTGTTGGCGGCAGGCTTCTTCTCCCGGGCCGCGCTGCTCAGCGGCGTCAACGCTCAACTGCCGTCGCCGCGCCTCATCAGTTGGGCGGTACGGACGATGATCATTCTTTTCGTCGTCTCCATGGCGTTTGAGGAGATGGGCGTGGGATCGCGGACGGTGATTGTGGCGTTCACGCTCACCTTCGGCTCGCTCATGCTGGGGCTGGCGCTGGCTTTCGGTCTGGGAGGAAAAGACCTGGCGCGGAAATATCTGGAAAAAAGGTTTGGAGAGCAGTTGCCCGAGGACCATAGTAAAGAGAGGGAGGACGAGCTGTCTCCGCTGTGACGGGAACACATAGGGCTGGCGCTCTCGCCCCGCCGCACTTTGCAGTGCATTATTCGCGACCGAGTGAAGGCGGGCTTTCGAACCCCAGAACCGCTAACTCTTGATGGTTTTCGAGGACTCATCCCTCCACACCGCAGCCTTGCGGAAGTACGACTCGTTCGCCATGTGGCAGGCCAAAGCCGCGTGATGTCCGAACACGGCATCTTCAGTCACTGGCTTGCGCGTCTTCACTGCCTGGAAGAAGGTCCAAAGGTGGGGCTTCAATTCATCGCATTGGACGCTTCGGAAAACCACGCTCTCGGGCACCGGTTCGTGCCCAGGAACCGAGTCATGCTCATCATGCCACTGCTTGTAGTAAGCGTCCCGCAAGGCGCGCGGGAAGCTGCTGGCATACCAGCTGGGCGATTCATCCTTGCCCGGTAACGGGCAGCGTCGGCGAATTCGTGAGTTCGCGGGAGAGGGTGTGGCGGCCGTCGTAGAGATCACAGGCGGCTGCGCATTCAGCTCCCGGCAACTAAATCGAGGCCGGCAGCAAATTCGAGCCCTGCATTCCGATCCCGACCATGCCGAAGCGAACCCTATCGCTGGGAGCCACGGTTTGCGGCATCGCCCACAGCGGATCGGGATCCAGAAAAATTGTTTTGGCGGAGAGAGTTGCTCCGGCTGCGGTTGCACTCAGTCCCAGAAAATTTCGGCGAGAAGTTTGCATCACGCCTCCGATTCTCCTCGGTAATCCTCTGTGTCCTCGGTGGTGGACGGCCTTTTTTTACCACAGGATGCACTGGGACACAGAGCGAGCAGACGCTGGAATTCATTTTTTCAGCATCTTGATCGCAACTTCCTTGAACAAGACTACGTCTTTGTCGCTATGGTTCTGGAGGCCGATGTAGCCCTCGTTGGGCCGGGTTCCGCGCTGCGGTTCGAAGCTGAATTTTCGCTCGGGAAATGGGTCGCCTTCCGTATAGTCGGTAACTTTCACACCCTTTAGCACCACCACTGTGTGCGGGCCATCGAGCGTGATTTCCATGGTGTTCCAATCCGGCCCGGGCTTGCCGGTGCGTGCCAAAGGTTTGGTAAGGGAGTACAGCATGCCGGTGATGTGATATTCGTCCTCGCCCCCCGCTTCATTGTCAATCTGGACTTCGTAACCGTAGTGCACCGGCATCCGCTCCTCGCGCGGCTCAATCGGAATACGGATAAATACGCCGGAGTTGTCGTTGTGGTCCCGCATCTGGAAAACCACACGGATGACGCAATCCCCCAATTTGCCGCCGGTCCAGTAGAGAAGTCCCATGCCGCCGTGAGTCCGAATCAGGCCGTCCTCTACGGTCATGGAGCCAGGGCCGACGTGTTTCCAGCCGGTCAGGTCTTTGCCGTCAAAGAGCTGCTTCCATTCACCGGCTTGCCCGGGGGCGAGAGCGGGGAGTGCGAGGAGGCCCAACAGGAGAATCCAGCGGCGCATAAACATCTCGAAGCCCGCCATATTACACAGATTGGAAAGCCAGGTAATCGGGGTTACCGGGGACAACTCCTGCATGCACCGAAGTTCATGAAATTGGCATCAAACCAGCTATAATTAGCAAAATCGGGCGGCTGTCCAAGCTCGCCCTTGAAATTCGGAGTCAGATGTCCACCAAAATCAAGACAGCTATTCTTGTAGTATCCGCAAGCGTTCTGCTGTTTTCGCTGGCAGGCGGAATCGGCGGAGTGCGCGCATCCAACGACAGCGCCTACCGCCAGATGGAAGTTTACAGCGAAGTGCTTTCACGAGTACGCAGCGAGTACGTGGAAGATCCCAACCTCCCATTGGTGACTGACGGAGCTTTGCACGGGCTGCTCGAATCGCTCGATTCGAACTCCAGTTATCTGAATGCCCAGCAGTATAAGGACTACAAGGCCAGCAAGACTAACGCCCGGGGCGACGTTGGCGCGGCCATTTCGAAGCGATTCGGTTATGCCTCGATTGTCTCGGTCATTGCCGGCGGGCCTGCGGACAAAGCTGGAATGCAGGACACCGACATTATCGAAGCCATCGAAGGCAAGAGCACGCGCGAAATGTCGCTGGCGCAGATCCATGGCCTGCTTTCGGGCGAGCCTGGCTCCAACGTGAACCTCTCCGTGGTGAGGGCGCGCCGGGCTGAGCCGCAGAAGGTCGTAGTCACTCGCGATGTGGTGACCATTCCGGCGGCACAGGACAAGATGCTGGAAGAGGGCATCGGCGAAATTCATGTGGACGCGCTGCCCAAGGGCAAGTCTCAGGAAATTGCCGCCAAGGTCAAAGCCCTGCAACGGGCGGGCGCGAAGAAACTAATCCTCGATTTGCGCGACTGCGCTGAGGGAGAAGAATCCGAAGGTATTGCGACTGCAAACTTGTTCCTGAACCACGGCACTATCACGTATCTGCAAGGGCAGAAGTATCCGCGGGAGGCTTTCAACGCTGATCCGGCGAAGGCGATTACGACTCTGCCGCTGGTGGTTCTGGTGAACAAGGGGACCTCCGGCGCATCTGAAGTGGTGGCGGCGGCGGTGCTCGAGAATGCGCGGGGCGATGTTGTGGGCGACAAGACCTTCGGCGACGGATCGGTGCAGAAGCTGATTGAACTGCCGGACGGCGGCGCGCTGATTCTGTCGATCGCGAAGTATTACTCTCCGCAAGGCAAAGCCATCCAGGATGCTGCGGTAACTCCGAACATTCTGGTTGCCGACACCTCCGATGATGCAGTGCCCGACGAGGATGAAAGTGCGGCGCCGCCCGACACAGAGAAGAAGGAAAAGACCACTCCAGAGCACGACGAACAACTGCAGAAGGCGATTGCAGTTCTGAAAAGCCGGCAAAGCTAATAATTCACGTCTGAGCTTACTAGCTCCTAGCCGCTAGCTTTTAGCGATCAAAACCAGGTCGCTAGAAGCTGGTGGCTCTGTGTCCTTGTGGCGAAAGCGCTTCCCCTCACTCTCCCGACTGGTATCCTAAGCACAAATCCATGGAAGCAGCTCTAGAGGAAGCGGGGGTTAGTCCGCCGGCCCGCCAGAAAATGGTGCGGCGGTTTGTTTTCGGCCTGCTGGTATTGCTTTCGGCGCTGATCGGCGCTCTGACCGGGCTTCTGCTGGTTTATTCGACCGACCTTCCGCAGGTTGAGGAACTGGAGAACTATCGCCCCATCTCCACTACCGAGCTTTACGATATTCACGGGCGCACTATCGGTTCATTCGCACTGCAGCGGCGCGTGGTGGCTTCGTATGCAGATTTCCCCAAGTCGCTTCGTGACGCTCTGATTTCGACCGAGGACAAAGACTTCTACCGCCACCTGGGAGTGAACGTGTGGCGCATCGCCGGGGCAGCATACCGCGATTTCGAATCCGGAGGCCGGGTGCAGGGCGCGTCCACGCTCACTATGCAATTGGCGCGCAATCTTTTTCTATCCCCTGATCGATCTTTTCATCGCAAGATTCAGGAAGTGCTGCTGGCCATTCAGATCGAGCGCCGATTCACCAAAGAGCAGATTTTCACGCTCTATGCGAACCAGATTTATCTCGGCCACGGGGTTTACGGGTTCGAAGCGGCTTCCGAGTTTTATTTCAGCAAGCCCGCCAAACAGCTCACGCTCGAACAAGCTGCTTTGATCGCCGGCCTGCCCAAGTCTCCTGTTTCTTATTCGCCGGTCATCCACCCGGAGCGCGCACTGCGCCGCCGCAACCTGGTCATTAATTCCATGCTCGAAGACGGCAAAATCACTGCCAGCCAGGCCACCGACGCGCGCAATGCGCCGCTGGAACTGAACCTGGCGCACGATCTCAATTCGCTGGCTCCGTATTTTGTCGAGGAAGTCCGTCGCTA
>WNFF01003995.1_pt1 | contig 16999 bp, 14 predicted proteins | sample 5400441 | NCBI WGS metagenome assembly WNFF01 (sample SAMN13153345, study PRJNA577476) | soil metagenome | isolation source: 120 cm saprolite under Douglas fir tree site 2 hole 3 replicate 1 | place: USA:California | collected 2015-04-18 | reverse complement strand
TCAAGAAGCGCACGGACGACGGACAGTAATCCATGCAATTTGTAGTTCCCTATCCCGGGTGTATGTTGTAGAGAGCTGGCGTGAACTCTGGGGATGCAGAAAAGCATTAAGCAGCGGGAATTCAGAAGGAAAAATGTATGTGGGATTTCCTCGAGTTCTTGGAATTTTTCTTGGAAGTCTTCGTGGAACTCGGGCGCGGAGTGGTTCGAGTGCTCCTCGAATTGCGGGATGGAAGACCAGCAAAATATTCAGGGCCGTTCGGTCATTTCGGACGGCCCTTTTCCACGTAATGGATTTCTTCTTTTTTGAAATACTTCCGCCGGGTGGCTACGCATTCGGCTGGTGCACGATGCCCATGCGGCGCATCTCTTCCGCGTAGTACTTGCGGTAGAGCAAGTCCCACTCTTCGCTTCCTTCGAGGACTTCCTTTTTCTGGGAACTGATTTTCTTGCGGACTTCCGCATCCATGGCTTCTTCTTCCTTCAACAGCTCCTGAAGGATCTGCACAGTTTTTTGCCGGATGGTGTCGCGATCTTCCACGAATTCCACTTCTTCGCTCGAAACCAGGACATCGGTAACGATATGGGAAAGGCGCATGGTTTTTTCGCGGGTCAGTCGCATCGGTTGGTCTTGGGTCTTCCCTTTCGTTCCGCGCCGCCGATCAGGCGCAGCCGGCGCCTAACTGGCGTCACCGGAGAATCAGTTTCCGTTGACGCGCCAGTTCGCCCTTCACTTTCTTGTACATTTCCTGATAGGAAGCGCCCGCGCGACGCATATCGTCGGCATATTGCGTCAGAATCTGGCGAACTTCTTCATTTAGCCGGTCCTCGACGCTGATTTCCTCCTGCATCGCGGCCCGTACTTTTTTGGCCAGCGCCTCGGCGGAAGGCGTTTCGATCATTTTCGAAGCAATCAGCCGCTTAACAAGCTCACCCGCCATGTACCCAACGTAATCCCGCGATAGCAGCATCGAGTCCGATCCCTGACAATTTGAGAAAAGCAGTGTACTGTCCCGCGCAAAGAAGTGTCAAGGAAGGTTCGATCACCGTTCGCGCGGTAAATCCGCTCAAATTTGGCAAGATTCAGCGCGATAGGCCCGATAGACCTAAGGATGTGCCGCTTAAAACTGCTTTTGCGTGTCCAGATGCGCCTTACAACTGGGTTTGAGGCGGACGGTTCGGGGTTAACACGAACGTGAGGGCGTGTGGTGAGAAGTGGCCGGCGGTCACCGGGGGCGAGGGATGGTGCCCGCGGCGGAAGGAAAGTCCGAATCCAGCGTTCGCCCCGCGTCTGCCGGAGGCCGTGCGGTACGGAACGATTCGGGGGTGGCTAGGGGTCAAACATCCGGTTCGGGCCCTGCAGAAATCCAGCCCCATTCCAGCCCTTTACGCGGCTCCTCGCCCGAGCTTATGTCCGGCCTTCCCTGCGCCAACGGGTTGAAGAAGAGAAAGTGGGTGAACATAAAGCGCGGCCGGATCCGGTTTGCTCTGGGGAGGATGCTTGGGAAGCTGCATCGGGTAGCGCACAGGACGGTTATGGTCGGCGAGTTGCCGCTCGGCGTTGTACACTCCGGAGAATTTCCACAGCATTTTTACGAAGTTGGTCTGACCCCGGGCGAGGCATTTCGCAGCAATGAGGAAAGTTTCTCGCAACGCCGCCCAGCCTAGATGCTTCATATTCAGCACCTGCTGTGTCTGGACGAGGTGCTTGTAGAACTCATTGAGTGGCATCGCAGTTGGCAGCACGGCGTGTTGCACGTCAAACAAACGGTAATCGCGCGTCGCAAACTGGCGCGATTCAGTGGCCCAAGTTTCCGTCCCCGGATAGGGCGTATTCACAGTGAGGTGCACAACTTCCGGCACCGAGAGAGCCCATTCACGCACCACCGCGAATCGTTTCTCGTCCCAACTGGGATCGGCAATGATGTTGACCGCTACGACCATTCCGAGGTCGCGCGCGCACTGCAACGCTTCGAAGTTCTTGCCCAAATGAACGCGTTTCCGGAAGAGCCTCAACCCTTCCTCGTCGATCGATTCGAGCCCCAGGAACATGTATTCAAGCCCCAGGCGTTTCCAATAACGGAAGACTTCCTTGTTCCGCAGCAGCACGTCGCCGCGTGTTTCCAGGTAATACTTCTTCTTGATGCCTCGCTTTTCGATTTCCTGGCCGATGGCGAAGCCGTGCTCGGGGTGAACGAACGCGACATCATCCACGATGAATACACCCGGTTCCCGGATTTTCGCTACGTCTTCCGCCGCGACTTCCGCGTTGCGCTTGCGGTACGTGCGGCCATAGAACGTCCAGGCGCTGCAGAAGACGCAGTCCCAGGGACAGCCGCGGGTGAATTCAACTGAGCCGGCCGGGTCGAGCACGCCAATGAAATACTTTTTCCGTTTGGGAAGCAGGTCGCGCGCCGGATTCAGGGTATCGAGACTCCGAATCAACTCGGGAGGAGGACCTTCTCCGTCCACGCTGACGATGCCCGGGAGTGTGTGGATACTCCTGCGATCGTCCATGGCCATCGCCACGAGCTTTGGCGTCACTTCCTCGCCTTCGCCGCGTACCACACAGTCGATGGATCCGGCACCGTGCTCCAAGATCTCCCGACCTGTAAATGAGGCACTGTGTCCGCCCACGAAAATGAAGCACGTCCCCCAACGCTTGCGCGTCTGTTTGGCAAGATCGATTACCTCTGGGATGTTAGCCAGATAATTCAGAGAAAAGCCGACCGCGTCGGGACGCCAGTCTTCCATTAAGCGAAAATAATCCTGCTGGCTACACGCTTGCAGGTCGAGCAGGCGCACAGAGTATCCGCTCTTCCGGCAGGCCTCGCTGATTAGCTCCAGACCAAGCGGCTCCAACCGGAGGAACACCGCCGAGTGGTGCCCGAGTGAGCTCGGATGCACAAAGAGGATTTTCGTCTGATGCTTTGAGGTTGATCTCATTCGCTACCTCCCGCACAAATAATTAAAGTAAGTTCAGCTACCTAACCCGGGAACACCATGGGGCATGTTTGGAGTGCTACGATGGGCCTCCATGTAGGGCCCGGAGCAAACTAACGGCTGCCGCTTCTGAAAAGGACTACACGTGCGGTTCGCAAAAGGATTCTCAGGTCCAAAGTGGGTGAGGCGTTTCGAACATAGAAGAGGTCGTACTGCAGTTTTTTCCTGGCGTCTTCCACACAGTCGCCATAGGGATAGTTGACCTGGGCCCATCCCGTGATCCCCGGAGGCAAATAGTGCCGCAGATGATAGAAGGGCACGAGGGTTTTCAGTTGCTCGACGAACACAGGCCTTTCCGGCCTCGGTCCGACGAAGCTCATTTCCCCCAGCAGGACGTTGATCATCTGGGGAATTTCGTCGACGTGCAATCTGCGGAGAATGGCTCCCACGCGGGTGGCGCGAGGATCCCTCGCGCTGGCCCACTGCGCTTTGCCGTCGGATTCCGCGTCCTGCCGCATGGACCTGAACTTCAGCAGGCGGAAGGGCTTCTCCCTCCAGCCCACGCGCCACTGCATGAATAGCACCGGCCCAGGAGACTCCCATTTGATGGCGGCGGCAACGACGAGTGAAATTGGCAGCGTGATCAGAAGTCCAACGCACGCCAGCAAAATGTCCGTCAGCCGCTTAATCCTCCGGAAAATGCGTAGATGCAGGAGATTGAATCCCGTTGCAAAGGAAAACCACGTGCCACTGAGAGTCTCTAGCGGCAATTTCTCAAGGATTTGGCTGCAGAGGTCCGGCATCGTCGAAATCCGCACGCCCCGGAAGCGCAATCGCGTTAGGGCTTCCGCCAATTCCGTCACCGCGGATTCCGGGCGAACAACGATTGTGTCCACTCCGCGGTTCAAGACGACTTCCTCCAATAGTGCCGGACTCACCAGGCCAAAATCCTGGACACTCTGTTCCTCCGCAGGTTCTTCTGAAGGAATCCGCGCGCCTGCCATCTCCACAACGGCTGTTGTTCCTGCTCTCTCGTACGGACGGCTTGGGACAGACGGATCCATAAGAGGTGCCATGGTCGGTGAAAACGCGCCCGCGGAAGCCGCCACGGTGGCTCCCCGAATCCTCAGGAGCCCGAGCAGTTCGTATTGAGAATGATCGGACTCCGTAACGGAGCGAAGGCCTAACGCATCTTCAACCGTCCCGATCAAAAGCACGCCTCGCCGCTTGAGGAGCAAGCTTCGATTTCTTCGATAAAATCCGCGCCAAGCGAAGCTGCCAACCAGGAGCAGGGAGACGGAAATCGCCATCGAGACACGGCTGAACCCAGTCCACTGGAAGAAAAACAAGAAGAAACTGAGGATACAAATCCCCAACACGGCGGCGGCCAGGAGCCTGGTGACTGTTCTCGCGCCGTTCAACGCCTGCACATCATATAGATCAAAAACATAAAAGCAGGTTGAAAAGACCAACAGGAACAATGCGATTTCGCCTACACGCCGCGATAAGACAGCTGGATTCACCGGATCGATGCTGGTGGCAAAGATGGTTGCCGCCGCGGCCAATACCAAATCGCCGGCCAGCAACAGAACTTTGCCCCGTTCAGGGTGGCCCCAATTCATGAGTTAGCTCCAAAGGCGAGGTTTTGCGTCAGACCGCAATCGGGCCACGAGGGGCGCACCGAATCTGTAATTTGCAGAGGAAGGAGTTTTGACTCTGGGGTGCGAGGGAGAGGCAGACTCCGTTTTGTCAAAGGGTTAGTACGCGACAATCCTTTGATTGCGGAGAGCCTTCACCAGGCCAATAAAGAAGCCGAGATTGGCGAGGCAGAACGCGAACGCATATCCAAACACGCCCGCGCCCTTCCCTCTCCGCACGCATTGCCACCCGAGAAACGCAGAGGCATAGAAGACCACCTGCAGCAGCCAAAGCCCGATCCACTCGTGGCGCCAGGCGGACACCGTGCTCGCGGCGAAGAAGAGTACCAGGAAGAGCGGGCTTAGCCATCGCAGCACTTTGTGAGAAATCAATGCCCAGGACGTAACCGGAAAACGCAATGGATTGAGAATCGCAATTTGACTGAGCGTGCCTGTCCAGTTGCGCGCGGTCATGCGAATGCGCGCCTTCATTTCTCCTTCCAGGGTATGCGGCATCGTATCGGTGACAACCGCGCGATGCTCGTGGACTACGCGATATCCCTGAACGCGCACCTCGAGCGGCAGAATGCAGTCGTCGCCAAAGCAGGGTTGCAGCGGGCGAAAGAGCTCCCGGCGCACGGCAATCGCCTGGCCGGACGCCTTCGCCAGAATTCCCAAATCTGATTCCGCCCTGCGAATCAGAAGTTCATACCGCCAGTACATTCCCTGCCCCTCCGGCACCGCCCCTTTGGGTTGTTGGAAGTGCACCGTCGCGGTCACGAGGCCGACTCGCGGATCGCCGAAATTCTCGACGAGCTGTTCCAAGGCGGCGGGGTCCATACGCGTGTTGGCGTCCGTGAAGAAGAGAATTTCTCCCTTCGCTTGCTCTGCGCCTAGATTTTGTGCGCCGCTTTTTCCCGCCCGCGTGCCAGTCCGAATCAGACGAATGCAGGGTGAGGGCTCTGCGCGCCGTCGCCATAGCGCTGGCTTTGGCGCGTCGGCGACTTGTTTACCCTGAATCCAGAAGGGGAGCCCGCCAGAATTTGCGTACTGGGACGCGAATTTCTCGACGATTTCCTCGGTCTCATCGATGGAATGATCCGAGACGACCAGGATCTCGATGCGGCCGGGAGGGTATTTCAGGTTCAGGCAATCCCGCAGCTTCTCGTCAATGCCCTGCTGTTCGTTGTGAACTGCCAGGATGAGCGTGACATGTGGATGAATCAGCAAGCGCGCGACAGGGCGCGCAAAAAGCCGCTGGAGCAACAACAGCAGAGCCGGATAGCCGATCCACGTGTAGGCCAGCAGAACCAGCGCCAGCACGGTCGCACTTTGATTCCAGTCCATGGGGTGCTCACTCCTGCGGTAGGTTGGATATTTGAACTTTATGCGTCATTGCGGGCCGCGACCCACGCCACCTCAAGCTCTTTTTCGGGAGCGCAAGGCGCGTTTTTCGTTTGACGCCACTTCACCGTCGGCCAAATCACTTTGGCGTCGATCCGCTCTTTATATCGTACTGCGATATTCAACAGCGAATCGAGCAGCGAGTCGGAGAGGAAGTGCGGTTTCAGGCCGAGATCGATGAGCTTGGTGTGCTTCGCGTTGTAGTAGTGCTCCTCCGCCTCGACGCGCGGATCGGGGACATGCTCGATGCGGCAAGTCAAGCCCAGCGGCTTGGCGGCTTTGGCGATCAGCTCGGCCAGTTGCTTGACGTTGAATTGTTCGGTGAACTGGTTGAATACGCGGAATTCGCCCGATTTGGGCGGGTTGTCGACCGCCAGGGCGATGCAGCGAATCGTGTCGCGGATGTCGAGAAAACCGCGCGTTTGCCCGCCCTTGCCGTAGACCGTGAGCGGATGTCCGATGGCAGCCTGCACGCAAAATCGGTTGAGGGCCGTGCCCCATACTTCATCGTAGTCGAAACGGTTGACGAGCCGTTCGTCGAGCGCGATTTCATCCGTCATGGTGCCGTAGACGACGCCCTGGTTCAGGTCCGTTGTCCGCAGTCCCCAGATTTTGGTTGCAAACGCGATGTTGTGGCTGTCGTGCACTTTGCTCAGGTGGTAGAACGACCCCGGCTGCTTCGGAAATGGAAGGACATCCTTCCGTCCGTTGTGATGAATCTCGAGGAAGCCTTCTTCGATGTCGATGTTGGGCGTGCCGTACTCGCCCATGGTGCCGAGCTTGACGAGGTGGCACTCCGGGGCCACATCGCGCATGGCGAATAACAGGTTCAATGTGCCGGTAATGTTATTGACCTGCGTGAAGACGGCGTGTTCGCGATCAATCATCGAGTAGGGCGCGGAACGCTGTTCCGCGAAGTGCACGACCGCGTCCGGTGAGAAGCGCTCGAACATTCTGCGGACAAACGAATAGTCGCAGAGATCGCCTACGAAAATATCCATCGAGCGGCTCGTGCATTCCTGCCAAGCCTCCACGCGGGCGTGCAGCGAACGGATGGGCGTCAGCGTTTCGACCCCCAGCTCGCAGTCCCACAACCGCCGGATAAAATTGTCGGCGATGCCGACGCGGTGGCCCAGCTTTGAAAGATGCAGCGCCGTCGGCCAACCGCAGTATCCGTCCCCACCCAGAACCAGAATCTTCATCTATTTTCTCCTTTGTGTGATTGGCCGGGTCCCGGACCTCCCTCCGGAAAACCGCGGCTCAATGTGTAGTGCAACGAAAGCATGTAACTGTGGATGTGATTTAACCTGGAAATCTCACGAGTGCGTGATGGATCTGCTCTGCGATGTCACCTTGCTGCGTTGAATTGCGCTGCGGTGTGGAGAGGTCTTGAGTAGCACAGGCTTCAGCCTGTGTACTGTCGATTGGCCGCACCTCAAACCACACAGGCTCAAGCCTGTGCTACTGGACCGCGCCGGACCCGCGCTGTAGCTGATTGCGGTAAAACTGTCCGGGAGCTTCCACAGAATTCTTGTGAGAAATGCGCCTGAGCTGCAGGTCATGTGATGAAGAGGGTCAAACACTTACAGGTCCGTCGAGATCAATCCTGTGCTGGGACGACAACGGGGCGCGAGAGAAGCAGCGTCAATTTCTTGATTCCCCGCCGCAAAAGTTCCCGGTCGGCCGGAGTAACGCCAAACAAGAAAGTTAGCGCCACGTACAGCGCGCCAACACCTGCGGCTTCCGCGGCCGCCGAGACATGATCTTGCATTAGGAAACCCGCGCCAAAAACCAGCGCGGCGAGGACCATCAACTGGACAAGATGCTTGCTGAGTGGCGGGATTCGAAAATATATCCAGGCTTCGACGAGTTCGGCCAGCGACCATGCGAGAATCGAAATCGAGATCGCCCATCCGGCGCCCGCTGCCCCGGCGCGGGGAATCCACCACACACCCAGGCCTAGAGATAGAACCAGGACGCCTGCCAGATTTGCCAGGTCGACGACTTGCCGGCCCGTCATATCGAGCAAGGCGGAGACTGGCCCTTTCGCGTAGTAGACCATCCACGCCATGCCCAGAGTGACCAAGATCCCTTCCGCGTCTTTGAAATCCTGCCCAAATAGCAACACGATCTGCTTGCGGAAAAGCACCAGGAAGCCAAAGCTGGGGACGACAACGATGTACGTCCAGCGGGTTACCGTGCGGTACAGCATATCGAGTTCCCGGAAATTGCGCTGCTCGTACAAGTCCACCATCATGGGCATGAATGGCTGCGCGAAGATCAAGGAGATAAATCCAGGTGGAGAAGCCAGCGTAGCCGCGGCGCTGAATAGGCCCACCTCCCTCGCGCCGACGAGGTGCCCCAAGAGCAGGCTCGGCGCGCGCCAGAAAAGTTGGTAAAGTATGGCAATCGCCGACAAGGCCAGCGAATATCGCAGCAGTTCGCGCCAATGAAGACGGCCGCGGAGCGAAGAGAAGAATTCTGGAAATACCGCGCGAATCGAATGGACTCCCACCACGGCGCTAAAAGCCGCGGAGACCACGAACGCGCCCGCGGCCCAGCGCAGCCCGCCGCCCGCATAGAAAAGTGCGGCCACGAACACCAAATACAGACCGGGCTGAGAAACCTGCTGAATAGCCGTCATGCGAAGAATGTCGTGGTGCGATTGGGCGAACGCGCCGGTAATGCGCGCGACGATATAAAATGGCAGGGCCAGAGCGAATATTTGTAGTACAGGGGCAAGCTTCGGCTCGCTAAAAAAACGTATGGCAACGTGCGGCGACACGAGAATCAGCGCGGCGGCAACCATAACGCTCGACACCACACCCAGCACAAGCGAGACAACAAGAGTGCCCTTCACGAATTCCAATTGTCCCCGGCCACGGTACAGCGCTCCGTATCGCAAGACCGCTTGATCGAGCCCCATCAAGGCTACCGACTGCAGGAGAATCATCGTATTGAATCCCAAGTTGTAGACTCCGTAGCCAGAAATTCGAAGCTGACGCGCAAGCAATACTTGAATTGCCAGCAGCAACAATTTGCTGAGAATCGTACCCAGGATGTAAATGGATGTCCCCTTCGCCAGACGGCGGAGTACCGCCTGGAGCCGCGTCCCACTTGCCGGGGTTTCGCAAACTAACGGGTTGGATGGAACCGAGGTCACACAATCGCTCCTGGGAAAACGAGGTCGAGTCAAAAATCACGGTGTAGCAGAAGCTTTCGGCGTTGCCAGGCGCCGCCTAGCTTGGTGGTACTTTCCTGGTTCCGAAAAGATAATGGTGGCCGCCGCGGATGTGCCGTATGGGGATTCTGCGCCAATCGATCGTGCCGGAGGTTTCTTCCTGCCATCTGTCGAAAAACTGACAATTGTTCATCTCGCTGAACTGTTCCTGAAAGGCGATCAGGAACGCGTCGCACTCGGCCGCATAGGGCAGGAATCGCCGGCGAACATCGAGCGAGGTCTCGCTGATGGACCAGGCTGCAATGAAAAGGGATTCTTGTTTTGTGAATGGCTCCGCGGACAGCAGCAGATCTTCCTCATCAGACACGAGTGCAACGCCTTTTTCGCTCCGTGTGTATGAATTTTTTGAGAGAACAGGAAACCCCACGGATTTGAGATAGTAAGACTGCAAATCCGAAAATGGCTGGAGGTCGTAGATGACGTACCTGCCGTCAAACCCGAGATTGAACAGCAGCCGGCACATGGATCCATACCCGCCGCCGAATTCCAGGATATTGTGGAATTGTTCCGGAAACAGCCCCGTCGCCTCCTGGAAGGCGTGGAGATTGTAGGCATCGTGAATCAGATTTGCGCTGGTTTGTGGATAGAGAAGGAACGGCGCCGGCCTGCCCACCGGGGACTCCTGCAGAGCCTCTTTCCAGCGCGAGTTCCAGTTGTTCTGCCGCTTCAGATGAATCAGTTCTCGAACGGCATACGGAGAAAAGGCCAGAAACATCGTTTTGGAAATGACGTCCCACGATAGGAACTCGCGAGGATCTCTGGAGAGAACCAGGCTCCTTAATCTTTTTTGAAATTGCGCCCAACGGTTGGCCGCCTCGGACTCCCCGTCGGCCGAAACTTGCGGCGCAAGGTCAAAAGCAGAGCGCAGCTCGTCTATCAGCTCCTGCTCCCGCTTGGTGGGAGGACGCTGGAGACCATGGAATGGATTGCTCCAGATCTGTAATCCGAGTTGGGCCGTTCGTCTAACGATGTCCATTTGATTTCCTTCTCCTTCGCTCCGGCGGCTATCTCTCTCTACTCTTGTTCCCATCCTGGATGTCAGGACGCGCACGCATCGGCGCCTCCCGCCCCGCAGGCGATCGTCTTGTTATTCCTGTCGACTCGCAATCGCGGCGCCCGCGCTGCGATTGGATTTGGAGCCAACTTGGGCGACCACTCCATGGCGCTGACTCCACTGAAGCAAAGCGCGAGCAGGGGCAACGCGGATTCGAATGGCAGATCGTAACTAAGCAAGACGACAGTGACCATAAGCGTGACCATTCCAAACAAGCCGAATGGATTTCCCGCGGCGTACATCCGCCGCCCCCGGCGAAATAGATGCCAAAGGAGAAACAGAAACGCTCCGAACGCAATCGTCCCATTGTGGTAGACCGCATCAAACAGGCCCGAATGCACGTAGTGCTTGTCCAATGTGAATCGGGAAGTCGCTATTGCGGGATCGAGAAGGGGATCGGGGCTCACCAAGGTCCCTTCGCCCGTCCCAAATACGAGGCTCGCGGGATGATTGGCGAATTCCTCCCCAATCGAGATAATTTCTCCGAGCCGAACGCCACTGAGCGCTTCCAGCGATTCCATCGGGCCTTGCGATCCCTGCGCAGTGAGAAGCTTGTCCGCGATGTACGCGGGGACGGTGGGCGTCACACTCACGGAATAAAACGAAGCCGCGACAAGCACGAGGACGGCAACGGCGCACCCCACAAACACGGCGAATTTCCGGCTGAAAGAAAAAAACAGGGCCATCGCCAAAAGAGAAGTTAGGAGGGGAGTCAACATTTGCGCCCTCAGCAGCAGTACCATCATCAGGAGCAGTAACACCACGCTCGCCCTTCGCACCCAGCGCTTGCGGTCGAAAAGCATCAGATAGATGACGGCCGCTGCCATCAATCCGGCTTGATGCGCTGTTTCTGTCGTCAAGCGTTCTTGCTCTTCGCGAATGAAGGAATTGAAACGGATAAGATCCAAAACAACCATGATCCCGTAGACCGCAACAAAACCGCGCAGAAGGTTGTGAACCCCGGCGCCGTCCTTCACGGAAAAGTAAATCAGCGCGAATACGATGGGCAGCGAGCCAAACCGGTAGAAATCCCCAATCAGATAGCCCCATTCATTCCCTCGCGCGATGCCGAGAATTGCACTGACGACGCATGTTCCGAACCAAACCCCCAGGAGCTGGAAGATGATCTTGTCGGACCTCGTGCGCACGGCAAACACTCTCTCGGCCTTCAAGCGTTCCAGCGAAACGCTTAGAAACAGCAATAAAATCGTTCCACACTCCGCCAAACCCCACGCCACAACTTCGGAGCGGTCGGGCTCCGCCAGGCCCATACTGGGCAGATACCGCAATCCAAACCAAATGAGAATCAGAATGAAGTTCGTGGAAATGTCCTTGGATTCGCTGGCGCTGGTGTGTGGTTCAACTGATACGGGCCGCGTGACACGTTTCGCCGCAGGCCCTCGTGAATTACCGACCTTCGACCGCTTCGTCCAGAATCCGCTTATACTTCCGATTCTTTTCCGAGAGAGAGAATTTCGCCTCGAGGCTGGCGCGGCCCGCGCGGCCCATTCTCTGCCGCATTTCCGCATTTTCAATCAACGCGGCTGTTTTTTCGACCAGCGCTCTCACCAGCTCAGGGTCAGGCGTTTCCAGTGCGCGCCGCACTTTCATCTCCGAAGTGTCCCAAGGAGGCAGGTGCCGATGGTGCGGGAATCATCCCTGTCCGGCCATCTTCGACGTACTCAGGGTTGTCGTAATAGTCCGTTGTAACGACCGGAAGCCCATAGTTCATCGCTTCGAGCATGGAAACGGACATGAGGCAGTGCGCGGGATACCAATAGATGTCCGATTTCTGATAGAGCCTTTCCAACGCTTCGTAGGGGATCAGGCCGGAAACGATGTGAAGTCCGGGCATGCCCTCATAACGCCGCCGGATTGTTGGTTCGACGTCGGAGCGAATCATCAGCTCCAGATTCGGGAACCGCTGGCGAAGAGCCGAAAACGCTTCGATCGATTCGACTCCGCCTTTGATCTTGAAACGAAACGGCATGGTATTCCCGGCCACAAACAAGATCCGCACCGGTCGAGCGTCTCCGTTTGGCTGAGGATTGTACGGCGTCACTTGCCAGCCGGGCGGCGTTACACGCAGCTTGTGTTCGAACGATTCCGCCTGGAGGTGCCGCAGGAACGATTGCCGCGCCGCCTCGCTGTGGCACAGGATTCCCCGGCAATTTGGAGAGCCCAGCGCGCGTTCGATCACGCTCCGAAAGCGCCGCAGCGAATCATCGCTGAATCCAGCAACCTGGGTCGCGACCTCGGCCCAAAGCACCCAGGGCTCGTCGCGAAATACGACGCTCGACTCCGAATACGTCAGAACCGTGTCTGCCGGGCGTTTTGCATGGCGGCCCATGAAGCGGCTGACCATCATATTCACCGGGAGATACTTATTGACTCGCTGCTTCCACGATCGAATGTTCCAATTCGAATGAATCGAGTCAGCCACCCTGTTCGACATCTTGCGCCGCGTCACAAATCTGTAGCCTTCGGGAGGATCGTTGAAGAGTTGCTTCGTCGTGGTTCCCTCTTGGCCGATGATATCGGCGTAGACGACTCTTGCGCCGTTATGCGCTGTGGTTGGCAACCTGCCCCTCCGTAAGTATGCCGTGGAATTCACAATCCTCTGCATGCCTGCCACACCAACGATGGCGATTACGCGGAAACGCTTGTCACGGGGCGGCCCATTTCATTCCCGCCGCCATACGCTACAACCTCCGCGCAGATATTGGCGACCTCTGTCTGTGTCAAGTTGACCGAAGACGGAAGCCACAAGCCGCGCGCGGAAATCTCTTGCGTCACCGGATAATTCCCTTCAGCCCGGTAGCATGGCTGCGAGTGAACGGGCAGATAGAAGTTGCGCGTCTCGATTCCCGCGGCTTTCATGGCAGATGCAAGCGCGGCGCGGTCGTTGCATAACACGTCCACAAACCAAGGCACATTCTCGAGCAAATCCATTGGCGGGATGGCGATCCCCGGCGCGTGTACGAGAAGTTCGCGATACCACCGGAAGATTTGGCGTTTCATCTCGACCCGCTCGGGCAATTTGCGGAATTGCGCCAAAGCGAGCGCAGCCTGCAGATCTGTAAACTTGGAATTGAATCCGATAGTGTCATGCACTTCCGCCGAACGCACCAGACGCCCATGATCCTTGATGCGAGCGAATGCTTCGTAGAGGCCTTTTCGCCGCGTGAGAATAATTCCACCCTGTCCGGAGGTAATAATCTTCGTCGTTCCGAGTGAAAAGACTCCCGCATCCCCGAATGTTCCCAGGAATTGCCCGCGTTGGGATGAACCCATCGCCTGCGCCGCATCCTCGATCAGAGCCAGCCTATGTTTGCGCGCAAACTCGTCGGCTTGCCTCATGTCGGAAGCGCGGCCGTTCAGGTGCACTGGAAGGATCGCTCTGGTTCGCGAAGTGATTCGCCGTTCGGCATCGCCAAGATCGAGAGTAAACGTGTCGCGGCTCACATCCGCAAGAACCGGGGCCGCTCCAGCAAGAGAAACCGCGTTGGCTGTTGCGATAAACGTGAAGTCGGGAACGATCACTTCATCGCCCGGGCCTATTCCGAGGCCTTGCAACGCAATCGTCAGCGCCACAGTCGCGTTATTCACGACGAGCGCATGGGGAACTCCAAAGTACTTCGCCAGTTCGGCTTCGAACTCTCTCGTTTTTTTGCCTTCCGTAATGAAGCCGGAATCCATGACCTTGAGGACCTCTTCGCGTTCCTCGGGTCCAAGCACGGGCACAATCTGGGGGATTTTGATCATGAGTTGCCTCTTCTTTTCGACGTTTCAATGCAACCGGCGGCTAGGCGGCAGGTTTCCGGGACTCCACGTTCAAACTGATGAGCTTTCCGTGGTCTTTGTCCATGTGGGGAATGTAGGCTTGCGAATGATCGTCGACAATGCGGTGAATCGTCTCGCGCCAGTCGTAGCGGCGCACGTCGCCGAAACCGGCCTCTTCGAGCAAATGCCGTAAAGATTCAAAGTCGTATACGGTCTTGTGATAAATCACGGTGGCGGTCCCGGCGATTTCCATGCGGCCGTACAACGGACCCAAAATCGCATCCAGCTTTTTGTTTTGAAAATAAATCTCGGCCAGAGCCTCGAAGTCCGGCACCGCAAGGCGCAGCAGCCCGCCCGGACTCAGCACGCGCTTCCACTCCTCGAGCACGCGGCGAGCTTCGAAGCGGTCGAAGTATTCCAGCATGTGGGACGCGTAAATGAGTTCGGCCGCGCCGCTTTCGAACATGGGAAGAGAGTCCGCCCCGCAACGAAAATCAATGTGCGGAAAATCGGCGCGGTCGATATGCACGAATCCTGGCAAGTAGCGTTTTCCGCAGCCCAGGTGCAGCTTCAGCCTTGCGCCTGCCTCAGTCGGCGACTGCGCTGGCGTGCTGGGTGCCGGCGAACCAATCGATTGTTTTCCGGATGCCATCTCGCAACTCCGTGGGTGGTGTCCACCCGAGTCTCGACTTCATTTTCGAAACATTGAAAACCTTGCAAGCAGCTCCGTCGGGACGCGACGCGTCGTAGAAAAACTCTCCGGACCACCCCAGCAGTCCGCGAATTGTTTCCGCGAGCTCGCGGACCGAGCAGCCCTGGCCGCTGCCGAGATTCAGGATATCCATTTCGTCGTACTTCTCGGTGGCGCGAACGATTCCTTCCGCGGCGTCCTCGACGTACAGCCACTCGCGCACCGGTTTTCCCGTGCCCCAGATCTCGACGCGCTGGCTGCCGGCCTTCTTCGCTTCCCAGATTTTCCGGATCAACGCCGTCAGCGCGTGCGACTGGCTGGGATTGAGATGGTCCCCCGGGCCAAACATGTTCGGAAGCACGAGGTGAATCGAGCGAAAGCGGCGCTCCTGCTGGTAAGCCCACGCGTGCACCCACTGCGCCTTGCGGGGCAGACCGCTTGCCGCCACCGATGGATGCAGCGAGCCATTCCACCATTCCGGCTCCTGATAAAGGTCCGCGACTCCTGGATATGTCGTATTGCCCATGACGTTGATGAATTTCTTGATCCCCGACAGCGCTGCGGCGCGCACGGCGTGAAAACCGATCATCAGATTATCTTCGTAGATATCCAACGGATGTTCCGCGTTGTAGGCAATGCCGCCGCCATGATGCGCGCAGTTCACGAAAATGGCAGGTTTGGTTTTCTTCAGGAACGCGGCGAGAGAGCCTTCTTCCCTCGCGTCCACGCCGTTCCCGCGGCTGCAGATTTCGGCGTCATAGCCGCGGCGCGTGAACGCCTGGACCACATGCGCTCCCAGGAAGCCCGATCCTCCGAGAATGACAACCTTTTCCATTCGTCGTTTCCAATCCTGGCGCTAGCGCGCAGCGGCGGCTGGCGCCGGTGATTCTGAACCAGGCATGGCCTCGCGATGTTGCAAGTACCCCTTAATCGTCTTGGCGATTCCCTCTCGCAGCCCTGTTGAGGGCAACCATCCTCCGAGCGTCGCAGTCATCTTTTTCACGTCGAGGATTTTTACCGGCGCGCCATCAGGTCTCGTGGCATCGAAAACGAATCTGCCGGGCCAATCCGCGAGTTCTCGAATCATTTCCGCCAATTCCTGGATCGAGCAGCCCTTGCCGCCGCCCAGATTCATGATTTCGATGTCGTTGTAACGCTCCGCGGCGAGGGCAATCCCTTCGGCGGCATCTTCCACGTACATCCATTCGCGAACCGCGCGCCCGGTGCCCCAGATTTCGACTTCCTCGATGCCCGCCTGCTTTGCATCCACGATCTTGCGGATGAGCGCCCCCAAAGCGTGCGAGCGCACCACGTCGAAGTGGTCCTTGGGGCCATATAAGTTCGGCAATACCAGGTGAATGGATTGGAACCCAAATTCCTGTCGGCAGGCCCACGCATGCACCCACAGGGCCTTGCGTGGCATGCCATAGGTCAGAACCGTGGGATGCATGGGGCCATCCCACCAGCCGGACTCGGTGTACACGTCCATCTCTCCCGGATACGTGCAATTGGGCATGATGTTGACGAGTTTCTTGATTCCCGCACGCCGGGCTGCCCGCAGAACCGTGTAGCCCAATAGCAGATTGTCCTCGAAAATCGCTACCGGACATTTTGCGTTGTACGCAATACCTCCGACATGCGCGGCGCAGTGCACCAGAATGTCTGGATTCATCCTGCCAAGGTACGCGAGGAGCGCTGGCTCCTCGCGCGCATCGAGGCCGCTCCGCCGGCTGCACGCCTCGACTTGCCAGCCGCGGCGCTTGAACGCCTCCGCGACATTTGCTCCCAGGAAACCCGAACCGCCCAAAACGACAACTTTGTTCATCTGAAGCTCCCTATACGGCTGCTGAAAAAAGCCAAAAGGTTTGTGGGTCGCGGCTTCAGCCGTGACATGAATGCCTTCTCTTCTTCAGGGGTTTTAACCCCTCAAGATTTGACAACACTTTTTCAGCAACCTGCTAAACCGCTGCTCCCACGCAGTTGTGCTTTGCCGTGCCTTCCAGGAGAATCGTTTCGCGCCTCAAGTCGGCATCCACCATGATTCGCACGAGCTCCCGAAAAGGCGTTCGAGCCCGCCAACCCAGCCTGGCGGCCGCTCGGCTCGAGTCTCCCTGCAGAGATTCCACCTCCAGCGGCCGGATATAGCGTGACTCGTTGGTCACGTGCCTCCGCCAATCCAGACCGAGGTAGCCGAACGCTTCTTCCGCAAATTCCTGGACGGAGTGCGATTCCCCCGTCGCCACCACG
>WNFF01013807.1_pt1 | contig 17001 bp, 16 predicted proteins | sample 5400441 | NCBI WGS metagenome assembly WNFF01 (sample SAMN13153345, study PRJNA577476) | soil metagenome | isolation source: 120 cm saprolite under Douglas fir tree site 2 hole 3 replicate 1 | place: USA:California | collected 2015-04-18 | reverse complement strand
CATTCGCCGAACGATGGCACATATACGTGATAAGGATAGGTTTTAAATCCCGATTGCTTGATCGTCTCGGCAATACACCAGAAAGATTTGCGCGCGAACATGGGCGAAGTGCTTTGCACCACGAAGAAGCCCTGCTGACTTAGATGATGGCGCAGAGTGGAGTAGAAAACCGTGGTATAGAGCTTGCCTAGCGAGTAATTTGTAGGATCGGGAAAATCCACGACGATGAAATCGAAGACTTCCGGTGATGAATCCAGCCACAAGAAAGCATCGGCATTGACGACGTGGACTTTGGGGGACAAAAACGACTTCTGGTTCAGCGCTGTGAGAAATGGTTGCGTCGAGAAAAGGCGCGTCATCTCCGGATCAAGGTCGACCAGCGTGATGTTTTCGACTTGGGGATACTTCAGGACTTCGCGTATGGCGAGGCCGTCGCCGCCGCCGAGCACCAAAACGCGGCGCGGGTTCGGCACCGCGGACAGCCCAGGATGGACCAGGGCTTCGTGATAGCGATACTCATCGCGTGAGCTGAACTGAAGGTGTGAATTGAGAAATAGCCGGAGATCGTCCCTCCACTTGGTCAGGACAATGTGCTGATAGCGCGTATCGCGGGAGAAAATGATCTCGTCGGCGTAAATGTTGTCTTCCGCCAGGCCGGTGATGCGTTTCCCGTTCGCCAGTCCCACGCTCAGCAGCAGCATAACGATCACGCACAGGACCTGAAGCCTTCGCGGTGACGGCAACTGTCCTTTAAACAGAAAAGTACTCCACAGCGCGACGGCTGCGTTGACGATTCCGAAAAAGAGCGCGGACCGTACCAGCCCCAGATGCGGCACGAGGACCACCGGGAAAAGAATGGAAGCAAACAAAGCGCCGATGTAGTCGAAAGTCAGGACGTGCGAGACCACTTCGTGAAAACGATAACGGTGGCGGACAATCCGCATGAGGAGCGGGATTTCCAACCCAACCAGAATGCCCAGCACAATGACAATCAGATACAAAAAGATCTGAAAGCCCTGAGTAAATGCAAAAGCGAGAAACAGCAGTCCTGAAGAAAAACCCCCCACCACCGCCACAACCAATTCGATCCAGATAAAGCGGTAGGCCAGGCCACGATGGATAAAACGGGAAAGAAAACTTCCAATCCCCATGGCAAAGAGATAGCTGCCTATGACGGTGGAAAACTGGAAAATGCTGTCACCGACCAGGTAGCTGGCCACGGTGCCCGCAATCAATTCATAGATCAGGCCGCATGCCGCAATCAGCAGGACAGAAATGAAGAGAAGTACCGCCACCTTTAGTGCACTGCCGCTGCAATGATCACGCAGATCCCAATGGACATGGCGCCCACCAGGATGGCCAGCGCCATGTTATGTTCCTGCACGATCTCTTTCCAGAGATGGTAGGGCGTCAGCTTGTCCATGACGAGGAACGCAACCAGGAAAATCAACATGCCCATGGCGGCAAACACTGCGGCGTTGATTGCATTGTGCAGCAAAGCAGAAAAATCCATTACTTCCCTCCCGTGTAGTGATGGTACGAGCTGTACACCGAACGGTACGATCCGGGGTTGTCGCGCACCGAACTGGGCACGTTGTTGACAGTGTCGACCGAATTAAAAGTCCAGCCGCGGTACTGTGCCGTGCCAAAAAGGCCTAATACTCCCAACCCGTAAATTAAATAGATTCTACGAATCATTGTCGTCTCCAGAGTCGCTGTCGCTGTCGTCGCTCGAGCCGCCGCCGGCGTGGTCGCTTTCCTGCCACCGAGTGTGTTCAAAACTCATGGCGCGCCACGTCGCAACAAGGGCCGGTACCAGCAGCAATCCGGCGGCCACCGGGAACCACCACAGGACCGGTGCGCCGTGCGTGACGGTCACCGCATAGGAAATCGGCCCGCCGGGATCGCTCTCAGGTTCAACCCGCAGGTAATAGTGGCCGGGAGGAACACTGGGTACGATAACCGAGCCACTGCGTGAGCCTTCAGTCCACGACCCGTCTTCGTCAGAACCGGAGTAGTAGCTGAGTTCCTGTCCAAAATCAAAAGCCTGGCCCGTGTCCTGGTTGATGAGAGCATAGTTGAGATAAATCCAGCTATCGTTCAGGTCGGCGCTGGTCGCCACCTTTAGGGCCGCCGGGCGTCCTGAAAGTTCAAAGGGATCCGTTACGAAGGAGTGCTCTCCGGTAGCCGCAGCTGCAAACTGATACTTGTTGCTGAAGACTTCCTTGTCTTCGGCCATAACGCCATTCACAATCCACAAAAGAAGTGCCACGGCAAGAAATATGCCGCAATACTTCCAAATCGTCCTGACATGCGAAGAAAGCGGCGATGGCTGGTTTTCATAAACACCAACCGCAGGCGGGACCGGGCTGGAAAGAGAAAATGCCTTCCAGATGTCCGCGCCGGTCATGTACTCGCCCAGCGACCAGGTGACTTCCTTGGATCCCGTAGTTTCCGCCGAGAGGACGCGCGGAGGCGAGACGTAATCCGTTACGTTGACCGCCTCGCCCACTCTGACCTGCCAGGAAAACTCGCCGAGCACGAATGAGGTTTTCGCCTGGGCGCTCTGGAAATGGCGATAGGTCTCGCCCAGGTACTTCACCGGCGCTTCTACATTTGATCCGGTGTCGGGCAGAGAGCGCAGCAGCGACACGTAGTTCCAGTGGCCGTCATATTCGGTCAGATAGCGAAAGCCCTGGTAGGGATTGAAAAGGACGTACTCCCCCCAGCAATAGCTGACGCCGTCAACATCAATCCCACGGCGTTGACAGCCTACCAGTTCATAAAGAGTGCCGCGTAGTTTGCCGCGCGTTCCCAATGGAATCAGCGGGTCATATTTGATGGCGTTCTTGAACTGCTGCAAGACCTGGACTTTGGGGTCCTGGGCGTCGAGGATGGAGTGGCAACTTCCGCACACCACGTTGACCGCCTGGCCGAAAGAACGGACCGTTACCGCTGCGCCGCAATTCGGGCAAGTGAGCGACCGCACGCTGACAGCGGGGATTTCCTTGCCGGGAGCGGTCTCAGGCATCTACCATCCCTCAAACTTGCGGACGTTCTTGAGTTGCAGTTCGTCGTAATCCACCGCTTTGCCGATATAGAGTACGGGTTGCGGATCGCTATAGTCCAGAGTCGCGAAATCTCCCCCGCGAGAACGAAGGTCGATGAAGGTGACGTCGCTCTTGTCCCAATATTCGAAAGGCAGTTCGCCTTCCACGCCGGCATAGTGCGCGAGGGTACGCGAGGTCACGGCAAAACTGACCCCGTCCCATTCAAAGTTTTGCCCGAGTTTAGCGTTAGCTTGCGATGGGAGGCCGGAAATGTCTTTGTGAAATGAGATGGCGTATTCATCCTGCGCGTCGGAAAGCCATCCATCGCCACCGTCGTTAAAAGCGATGTGCCATTCGTTCCAATTGCCCTGGTCGTACTCGTAAATGATCCGGCCCAGGACCACAAAAGCGCGGTTGCCATACTTGCCTTCACTCGTAACCTGAAGAGGCGAAGCGTCAGGAGGCAGGTCGGCGACTACTCCAACTTTTTTTAAGTCCACGTCCGTCCGAACCAGAACAGACTTGCAATACGGGCACACTGTCTGCACGCTGCTGGACCAGCGGAACAGCACCGGCGCGCCACAATTCGGACAGTTCGATGTACGCTGTGTCATTGCGCCTTGTGACTCTCGACAAAGGAGGATATGACATCACCATCACCGCTTGAAGCGACATAAGGCCGCTCCAGGCAGCGGACATTCACTCTTTGTGCGGCAAACATGCGCCGCAAGCGCTCGCTAAAATCCCACTCCGGACGCGGACGGCAGCAGAAAAGATTCAGGCAAAGCGAACCGTGTTCAGGAAAGGTATGACATGCAAGATGCGATTCGGAAAGCAAGTATAGGCCAGTGATCCCCTGCGACTGAGGAAACTGCTGCCACTGCTCCTGGCCGCACGGATGCAAGTTGAGTTCGCGTACCATGCACGCGAATAGCTCTTTCATCGTGTCAAGGTTGCGAAGCGACCCGGGATTGCAGCCGTAAGCCTCAACAATCCATTCGATTCCCGTCATTATGACTGTGGCTTCCCGCAATTGGGACAGAATTTGCCCGCGCTGGGCATGGCTTTGCCGCACTCCGTGCAAAACTTGTTGCCGGCCGCGGGCGCTCCGCCGCCCGGCGCCGATTCGGTGCCGCTGTTGGTCGCGGACTTCATGCTGTTCATCATGGTCTGGGCCATGCCCATTCCAACTCCGAGCCCTGCGCCAAGTCCCGCACCGCCGCCTTCATTCGCGGCCGCTATGGGCATGGATTGCGCCGCCTGGAACTGAGTGTAGCGGCCCATATCGCCCACCATGTTCATGCTGATCTTCTGGTCGAGCATCTTTTGCAACTCATCCGGCAGCGACAGGTTTTCCACTACAAAGGTGTCCAGCGCAAGGCCAAGGTTGGTGAAGCCGGGCTTGAGCAGGTCACTCGTCTGTTGCGCCAGTTGCGTCTGATTGGCCGCCATGTCCAGAAAGGGCACGTTGCTCTGGGCAAAGGTATTGGCCAGGACGCCGATGATGGTGTCGCGCAATTGACCCTCAAGGTCGCTGACCATGTATTGGTCGCGGGTGCCGCTGATCTTTTGATAGAAGACCTTCGCATCGGCCACGTGATACGAGTAAATACCAAAAGCGCGGAGACGAACAGCGCCAAACTCTTTATCGCGGACCGTGATTGGATTCGGCGTTCCCCAGTGCTGGTCCGTCTGCATGCGGGTTGAGAAAAAATATACGTCGGACTTGAACGGCGACTGGAATGCTTTGTCCCAGTTTTTCAGATAGGTCAGGATCGGCAGCGTGTTCGTAGTGAGTTTATAAAGTCCGGGGTTGAACTGGTCGGCGATCTTGCCTTCGTTGACAAATAGCGCGAGTTGCGAGTCGCGCACGGTAAGCTGGCCGCCGTTCTGAATCTCGCGGTCCTGCATAGGGTACCGGTAGGAGAGAATTCCGTCCGCCGGTTCCACCCAGTCAATAACATCAATGAATTGCTTGCCGAGAAACGTCCGTAAACTCATAAAGCCCCCACCATCCTGGCCGTCTTTACTGGCTGACCTGGCAGATTGGTAACTTGAATCGTATGGTGGCCCCGCATTGATGTCAATCCGGAAGGTGGAGGATGGCACGGCAAAAAGATTGCAATCTGCAATGCGAGATCGCAAGTCCTCAGACGCGGGCAAAAGCTGGATTGACGGCTATGTCAGCGGCAGCGAGCGCGTGAGGTAATCACTCAGGCTGAGTGTAATCAGGATCAGCAACCAGAAAAAGCCAGCACACACGGTGATGATGGTGAGTTTGTTGCTGTAACGCACATGCATGAAATAGAGAATGACCAGCGTGGCCTTGATCACGGCGATGGTAAGCGCGACGATAGGGTTCCATGACGCGTGAATGAACGGAGGCCCATATTTTCAACCGGCGCGTAGTATTCCGGGCCGAACTCGCCACGGCGTGCGCGCATCAGAAACCAGGTGAGCACGCCCAGACCAATCACCATATGGCTGGCGTGCAACCCGGTCATGGCGAAATAGAACGAGAAGAAGATTTCGGTGCGCTTGGCCGTCTGCTCGGCTGAGACTTCAGTGGTATTTGGGTTGCCGTGCTGCTTCGGGTCGCGGATATCTTCCGCAATATTGCCCAAATGCGGGTTGGAAGCGGAGCAGCCTCCCCAGGCGTTGAATCCTTTCCCAATCACGTGTCCGGGAATGTGGCACTCATCCCACTTCTCTTTGTACTCTTTGGCCTTAACGCCGAGGAAGGCGGCGCCCAGGACCATGGTCAGTATCAGGTAGGTGACCAGCGCCTTGGTTTTGCCTTTTTGCGCGGCCCAGACCGCCATGGCCATGGTCAAGCTGCTGCCGATGAGCACCAGGGTGTTGATGAATCCCCACGTCACGTCAATGCTGGTGCTGCCGGCGACAAAAGCGGGATAGTACTTGATGCGATAGATGAGGTACGACGCAAACAGGCCGCCGAACATCATGATTTCCGTGAGCAGAAAGACCCACATGCCGAATGTGGCGGTCTCTTGCTGCTGCTCCATGCTGTCAAAGTGATGGAGTAGCGCCGGATGATGTTCGCTCGTTGTGGTCTCACTATGGGACAACGGGTACCTCCTCCTCGGTCTCGGTTCCGTAGTGATACGGTTCGGTGGTCACGATCGGCGTCTCTTCAAAATTGTGAGTCGGAGGCGGCGAGGTCGTCTGCCACTCCAGGCCGGTGGCCTGCCACGGGTTGTTGCCCGCGACTTCGCCATATTTCAGCGACCACAGGAAGTAAATCGCCGGCAAAATGAATCCCACCGCCAGCACGGAGGCCCCTGCGCTCGAAAGCACGTTCAGCACCTGGAACTCTTCAGGATACGCATGATAGCGCCGAGGCATGCCGAGGTATCCCAGAATGAATTGCGGCCCAAACGTGAGATTGAATCCGATAAACGTAATCAGCGCGGCCAGCTTCGCCCAGCCTTCGGGATATATTCTTCCCGTCATCTTGGGCCACCAGAAATGCAGCCCGCCTATGTAAGCCATGACCATGCCGCCGACCATCACGTAATGGAAGTGCGCGATCACGAAGTAGGTATCGTGCACGTGAATGTCGAGACCGAGCGCAGCCAAGAAGAGTCCCGTCAATCCGCCGATGGTAAACAGCCCGATGAAGCCGAGGGCATAAAGCATCGGAGTATCCAGCTTGACCGAGCCTTTGTACATGGTGGCGGTCCAGTTGAATACCTTGATGGCCGAGGGAATCGCGACGGCGTAGCTCAATAGCGAGAACACCAGTGCCGAGTACACGGAGATTCCGGCAACAAACATGTGGTGGCCCCACACGATGAAGCCGAAAACCGATCTCGCTAATCACTCCCATCCCGGGCAGGATCATGATGTAGACCGCCGGATGAGAGTAGAACCAGAACATGTGCTGGAAGAGCACCGGATCGCCGCCCAGCTTGGGATCGAAGATGCCGATGTGGAACGCCCGCTCCAGCACCAGCAGGATCAAGGTGATCGCGAGCACCGGAGTTCCAAGGATCATGATCAGGCTGGCCGCATAATTCGCCCACACAAAGAGCGGCAGCCGTCCCCAGGTCATCCCGGGCGCGCGCATGCGGTGTACGGTGACAATGAAATTCAGGCCGGTAAAGATCGAGGAGAATCCTGCAATCAGCACTGCCACGCCAAGAACAATGACCGGCGTGCGAACGAAGCCCGAACTAAGCGGAGTGTAGAAGGTCCAACCGGTATCGACGCCGCCGCTGACCAGCGCAGCTAGAGAAAATATTGCGCCGGCGATAAAGATGTACCAACTCATCAGGTTGATCTTGGGAAACGCCAGGTCCTTCGCCCCGACCATGAGCGGTACCAGGAAATTACCCAACACTGCCGGCACGGACGGAATCAAGAAGAAAAAGATCATGTTCACGCCGTGCATGGTGAACAGTTTGTTGTAGGTGTCGGACTGGAACAGGTCGCCCTGGGGAGTAAGCAACTCCAGGCGGATCAGGGCGGCGAACAGCCCACCGAGGAAGAAGAAGAACGTGATCGAAAACAGATAGAGGACCGCGATCCGCTTGTGGTCCTTCGTTAGCAGCCAGGACCTGATTCCGTAATTGTCATTCAAGTAATGCTTCTCGGGCATCACGGGTGCATTGACTGGCACATTGGCGGTAGCGGTACTCATTTTTTAGTCCCTGATGGTTTCTGAGGCGCGGTGTTCTGCTGCTTCATTTGTTCCTGAATGTGTGTGACCTCGTTGTCGCGAATTTGTGACGGCGTGGTGCGGTTGTTCAATGGCTCGCTCTGGTCGGAGAGATGCTTGATGTAGTCCGTCAGCGTGATCAGGTCCTCTTCGCTGATCATTCCCTGGAACGTCGGCATGATCGGCTGGAAGCCGGAGACCACTTTTGCATTCGGAATCAGAATGGATTCGCGGATGTAATTGTCGTCCGCGATCAGCGTGCGGCCATCTGTCAGACGCACCGGGCGCCCATAAAGTCCTGCAAGATTGGGCCCGCGTGCGCCGGAGTCAGCGCGGTGGCAGGTGATGCATCCGAGCTGCTGGAAAAGTTTTTCGCCCTGCGACGCCAGTGATCCTTCCGCCTTGCCGCTGGTCAGCCATGCATCGTAATCTTCCGGCTTCAGCACGACCACTTCGCCGATCATCGCCGAATGCTTGGTGCCGCAGTACTGCGAACAGAAAAGGTGGTAGGTGCCGGGCTCAGTAGCTTCAAACCACGTGGTCACGTAGCGGTTCGGCAGCACGTCCTGCTTCACGCGGAAAGCCGGGACAAAGAAGCTGTGGATCACATCCTGCGAGATCAGGGTCACGCGCACCGGGCGTCCGGTGGGAACGTGGAGAGCATTGATCTCGCGCTGTCCGCCCGAGTGTTCGAACTTCCACATCCACTGTTTGGCAACGCCGTAGACTTCCAGCGAATTGGCAGGCGGACGCTGCATGTGAACGAACAGCAACGCTGCCCAAACAAAGATGGCCATCGAGATGCCGAGCGGAATCACCGTCCAGGTGACTTCCAGCAGCGTGGAACCGTGGATCTGCTCGGCTTCGCGTCCCGGTGTTCTCTTGTACTTGATAATGAAGAAGAGAATAAGCGCGGCAATGAGCAGCGAAAAGAAGGCCGTGATCGCCACCAGAAACAGGTAGAGCGCGTCTACGTGTTTAGCGACCGTTGAGGCCTGCTCGGGAAACAATGGTAGATTGAATTGCTGCATCTAGTCGGCTGTCCTAAGTTTAAAACGTCCCTTTTTGGCATTGCGGTCGCGGCGGAGCATTACAAAAATGGATCCGCCGAGCGCCAGCAGAGTAGCCAGGGCACTAATCCTCAAAATGTTAAGAATCACCGCGCCGTATTTACCTTGCGCAGGATCGTAGTGATAGCAATAGAGCAGGAGCTGGTCAACCACGGTCCCGATCTTTCCTTTCGACGCTTCCACCAAACCTAACTTGAGATCACGCGGCGCGTACTCGATTCCGTAGTAATACTGCGCGATGCGGCCGTCGGGTGTAAGCAGCATGATTCCGCTGGCATGCGCGAACTGCTGGATCTGAGGGTCCCACGCGTAGCGGAAGCCAACCGCGCTGGCCAACGCGGCAATCTGGTCTTGCTTGCCGGTCAGGAAATGCCACCCCTGCTCGGACGTAGGACGGCGATAGCGCGAGAGATATTTTTTTTTGGCATCCATCGCTTCGCGCGGCGTATCGTGCGGATCAATGCTCACGGTGACGATGTCAAAGTCCTTGCCGGCATCAAAGCGCAGCACGTTCAGCGCCGATGCCATTCCATTCAGCACCTGCGAGCAGAGCATGGGGCAGGTGTAGTAGACCAGAGAGAGAATCACCGGCCTGGACCCGAAATACTGCTTTAGCTGCACCGTCTTGCCATTCTCGTCGACGAATTGCAGATCGAGCGGCACCTGCTGGTTCAGCTTTTGGTCAATCCCTACCTGATCCAGAATCGAAATCTTCTGATTGGACGCCGCCGATGACTGGCCGATATCCGTTTTGGGCGCACCAGCCTGCGCAAGCGCACACATAGTTGTGCACGCGGCAATGCATGTGGCCGCGATCAGCCTGCGAATTGGAGCACGCAACATCAACGCGGATTACCTCCGGTTGTTCCTGGCGGACGCGGCGCGGCGCCGCTGGGCGGCACCTCCATCCACTGCGTGCCCACGGGCGCGGGCATTTGCGGTCCCGTACCGGAGAATTGCATGTTCGCTGCCGGCAGGCCGCGTTGTGCCAGCAAATCCATGGCCTGGTCAATGGGAATATGGACCGTGCCGTCGGGATTCTTGCCCGGGGTGTTCAGCCACTCCTCTTCTGCTGTGCGGAAGATGTCCATATCATTGGTGTCGTCATATTGCAGCCGCGGCGTGGGGAAGGTCAGGCGCAGATGCTCTTCGGCTTTTTTGCGGCCGTAAAAATCCGGCAGCGGCTTGATTCCTTCGTCGCTCTGGGCCACCGGCGTCTTGGATAAAGAAACAGGTTGCTCCTCACGCTGCTTCTGCAACTGCTCTTGCATCGGAGTGAGCTTGGCCCCATAAACATAGTCGTCGAGCTTTTCCGTCCAAATTAGGAAGTACCAGGAGCCTACAGCGGAAGCCAGCGCCATAATCACGAGCGCGACGACGAACAAAAAAATGCCGCGAACGCTGATGTCGCTCTCTTCGTGCCCCTTCTTGACGTGGGGTCCACCGGCTTGAGGGGTGAAGCTATCCATGTTTCGCCTCCAGCATGTGTACGAAGTCGGGATCACTGACCGGCATGATGGCCCGCTTGCCCAATCTCAAATAAAAGAAGAACAGCCAGATCCCGCCCATGGCGATCGGACAAATGGCATACATGGCCGCGTCTACCAAACCGAAGTTCACCAGTCCTCCACCGCCCTCGGAATGGCCAGGATAGAAATTCGGCGCGGTGATCCAGAACAAGTCCACCAGCCGCATGAAGATTACCAGCAGCGCAATTCTCATGACGCGCGTGCCGTGCCGCTTCAAATTTCGCGAGAGTAGCAAGGAGAACGGGAACACAAAGTGCACCAATATCAGGATAGTCCCGAAATACTGCCATCCACCATTGAGCCGTATCAGGTACCAGCGGATCTCCGAGAGCAAATTGCCCGACCAGATAATGATCCACTGTGAGAACGAGAGATAGGCCCAGAGCACCACGAAGGCGAACATCATCTTGCCGAAATCGTGGAGATGGTCCGGCCGGAAAACTTTTGACACCGGCTCCACGCGCGCCAGCTTTACCAGCAGCCAGATAGTGAAGCAGAAGGTAGTCAGAACCTGGCCGACCATCACGAGCATGCCCCAGACCGTGGACCACCACTCGGGATAGAGCGACATGGTCCAGTCAATGGAGGCAAAGGTAATCGTGAGCGCGTAAAACACAATGCCAAAGCCGCTGAGGTTTTGCACGGTCACGAACTTCGCGGGTGTGGTCTCGCCAGCTTCTTCTTTCTTCGACCAGCGCATCAGGAAGAGGTAGAAGAGTCCCCATCCAGCGAAATAAATGATTCCGCGAACCCAAAAACCGGTGGGATTCAGGTAGTAGTGGACCTTGTCCGCGCCGTATTTGGCTGCCGCATCCGCGATCGACATATCTGCCCATTTGTAGATATGTTTCATGCCGAACGCGATTGGGAGCCAGAATGCAAACATCAGCCAGAGATTGCTGGCTGCCGCTTCCCAGATTCTGCGGCCCAGCCGTCCCCAGTTGCCGCCGCTAACGTACTGCAGCATCAGCAGAACCAGCGGGCCGGTGGTCAGGCCCAGCCAGAACATGAACGAGAACAGCCATGAGTGGAGAAACAGGTCCCACTTGTTGAAGGCAGCAGCCAAAGCCACCGCGCCGACTGAGAACAATATCCCTACCACCAAGGAAGGTGTACGCATCCTGTCGATCAGGGTGGGAGGCGCGAAGTCAGCGGGAGTAACGCGAACCGCAATCTGGCTCATTGCTGTCCTCCCTGCGACTTCGGTTTTGGCTGTTTAACTGAAGTATCGGGAATCTGGATACCATCGTCTACTGATTTAACGGGCAATTTCTCCAATTTCTCGCGTTCCGCTGCGGGAACATCGGCCAATGCTGCATTCTGGCTCAACTGCAAGGCACGGATATAAGCCGCGATGGCCCAGCGGTCTTCCGGCCTGATCTGGGCGGCGTAATCCGGCATGGCGCCAAGACCGTTGCTCATCACGTCAAAGTAATATCCCAGCGGCGCACCTCTCAAGCGTTGATCGTGGAACGAGGGCGGACGCTTGTAACCGCGCTGCACGATCATTCCATCGCCGTCTCCGACAAGCGAATGGCACGGCGTGCAGTAGATGTTGTATCTCTCCTGGCCGCGCGCCAGGAAAGTGCGATCCAGCTTCAAGGGTGTTGGCAGATCGTTGCCGAACCCAGTGCCCTGCTTGCCGGTGAAGAAATATGTGTTCTCATTCAGCGGCTCTTTGGACCACGGCACCGTCCCTACAATGGGATCGCGGGCCGAACGGTGGTCAGGATAAAACTCACTCGAGCGCAAGGGAATGAACTTGGGCTGGTTTTGCATGTCCTGGCGGCAACCGGCGCTGACGAGAATGCAGACGGCAACCAGGCCGAGAAGCGCAATGCGGATTTGTGCCGTCACTTTAATGCGGCACCTCCGAGACCTGCTGGGCATGAAGACTCTCAAGAAACTTTTTCGTCTCCGACAAGCGGAACTTGGGGTCCTGCGCTTCCACGCACAGGAAAAAGCGGTCACGGCTGGCGCGGTCAAAGCCCGGCGCGTTGAAGACCGGATGATAGGGTTGCGGCAATCCATTCAGCGCCAGCATGCCAAACACCGAGGCCAGCGAAGCGCCGAGCACCGCGCACTCAAACGTCACGGGAATAAACGCGGGCCAGGAGTGAAACGGCTTGCCACCGATATTCAGTGGATAGTTCACCGCGGAGACCCAGTATTCCAGCGAATATCCGCCAATCATCCCCAGCATGGCGCCAATCAGCGTGATCAGCGGCACGCGATTGTGGTGCGCGCCAATGGCCTCGGCGGCTTCTTCGAGCGGATACGGAGTGTACGTATCCAGCTTGCGATAGCCGGCGTCATAGGCGGCCTTGGCGGCGTGCACCAGGTCGGTCGGGTTATCGAACTCCGCCATCAATCCGTAAATAGGCGTGGCACTCATTCTTTTACCTTTGCCTCCGGCAGCAACGTCCGCATTTCAGTGATCGAGATTGCGGGCATGAAGCGGATAAACAGGAAGAACAGCAGCGTGAAGAAGCCCATGGTGCCGAGCAGGGTCATCACGTCCCACTTAGTGAACCAGTACATACCCCACGAAGTGGGCAGGTAGTCGCGCTGCAAACTCATGACTACGATCACGAAGCGCTCCAGCCACATGCCGGTATTGACGACGCATGCCACCAGGAACAACATCCACGGAGTGGAGCGCACTTTGTTGAACCACAGCGACTGTGGAATCAGGATGTTGCACAAGATCAGCATGAAGTAATAGTGCGAATATGGGCCGTGCAGGCGGTTGTTCACCATCGCGAGTTCGTACTTGTCGTTGCTGTACCAGCCCATGAACATTTCCAGGCCGTAGGCGTAAGCCACGATCATTCCCGTCGCCAGCATGAGCTTGGCGCTGTTCTGTAAGTGGCGCAGAGTGATGTAATCCTGCATTCCGTACAGATAGCGGAACGGAATCGCGAGGATCAGCACCATGGCGAATCCGGAATAGATGGCGCCGGCAACGAAGTAGGGCGGGAAAAACGTTGTATGCCAGCCCGGAACGACGGACACTGCGAAGTCCAAGCTCACGACACTATGTACGGAGAGAACCAGCGGCGTCGCCAGGCCCGCCAGTCGCGCTGAACCGCGCCAGCCCATGGCGAGGATTCCGGAGATGCGGCGAACAGCAAGGCTTTTGGCGCTGTCGCGCAGCGTGGCGAAGTCAGGAATCAGCCCGATCCCCCAGAAGAGGAACGAAACCGTGAAGTACGTCGAGACTGCGAATACGTCCCAGATCAGCGGGCTGCGGAACTGCGGCCACACTCCCATGCTGTTGGGATACGGAAACAGCCAGTAAAACGCCAGCCACGGACGTCCAGTGTGGATCAGCGGGAACAACCCGGCCTGCATGACGGCAAAGATCGTCATACCTTCCGCGAAGCGGTTGATTGAGGTACGCCATGTCTGCTTGAAGAGCAGAAGAATGGCGGAGATCAGCGTTCCGGCATGGCCGATACCGATCCACCAGACAAAATTAACGATCGCGAAGCCCCAGCCCACCGGAATGTTGATGCCCCAGATTCCGGTGCCGCGCACAAAGAGATAGGCAACCGCGGTGTTCAGAATGCCGAAGATCATCACGGACAGGCCAACGACAAGGAACCAGAACACCGGCGTGTGCTTGGTGAGCACAATGCCGGCGATGCGGTCGGTAAGCGTGCCGAGGGTCTGGCCCGGCCCAATGATGGGCGGCCTTACTCCCTTTGGCGGTAGTTGGTCGATTCCTTGCATGGACTATGCCTTCTCCGCGGGCCCAAGTTCAGGGTTAGGGTTCCGTATTTCTGCGATATAGGTCGTGCGGGGACGCGTGTTCACTTCGGCGAGGAGTGAGTAATTCCGCTCGTTCGCTTTGAGTTTGGACACGTGACTGTTCTTGTCATTGATATCGCCAAAGATGATCGCGTCCGTGGGGCAGGCCTGCTGGCATGCCGTGATTACTTCTCCATCTCGGATCTTGCGGTCTTCCTTTTCCGCAGCGATTCGAGCTTCACTGATGCGCTGCACACAGTACGTGCACTTTTCCATTACGCCGCGGCTGCGCACGGTGACTTCCGGATTGCGCAGCAGCTTGAGCTGCGGCGTTTCCCAATCCTGGAATCGCAGGAAGTTGAAGCGGCGCACTTTGTACGGACAGTTGTTCGAGCAGTAGCGCGTGCCGATGCAGCGGTTGTACGTCATGTCGTTCAGGCCTTCGGCGCTGTGTGCGGTGGCGCCGACGGGGCAGACCTGCTCGCACGGGGCGTTCTCGCACTGCTGGCATGGAACGGGCTGGAAGAATGTCGGCGGATTATCGAGCGATTCGTCGTAGGCGGCTGCGTCGCCGACGGTCGGTTTGAGCTTTTCGTAGTAGCGGTCGATGCGGATCCAGTGCATTTCGCGGCCGCGCATCACCTGGTCTTTGCCGACGACGGGAATGTTGTTTTCCGACTGGCAAGCGACCACGCAAGCGTTGCAGCCGTTGCATTTGTTGAGGTCAATGGCCATCGCCCACTTGTCGCGGTCGTAGGGAAATTCGGCTTCGCCTTTGTACAGCGAGAGTTCCTTCTTCGGCAGTTCCGCATGCTCGTTGGCAAAATTCGGATTCTTGCGGTATTCCTCGAGCGTGCCGGTGGCGAGAATCTGCCGGCCTTCCATGTTGAAGTGGTACTGCGTGCAAGCGAGCGGATAATCTTCCCCGGTTTTCTTGATCACTCTACTGGAGGCGGAAGCGGTCCAGAGCGTGTCGGAAGTGCGCACAGCGTAAGCGTTGAAGCCCTTGTTTGTTCCGGTGTAGCCGGCTTTTTTGCGGCCGTATCCGAGCGGGAGGACGACGACGCCATCGGCTTGGCCGGGCACGCGCCATGCTGCGGCGGTGACTTTGCTGTTTGAAAGCGCAATGTCGATGACGTTCGAATAAACCTTGCCGTGTTCGCCGCCGCGCCAGGCGATGTTGTGCGCCAGTTCCAGCTTCTCCGCCGTCTTCGGGCTGATGAGCGCGGCATTGTCCCAAGTGAGTTTGGTGACCGGTTTTGGCAATTCCTGCAACCAGCCATTATTTGCGAAGCGGCCGTCGTAGACGCACGGATCGGGGCGGAAAATGAATTCAATTTCGTCAGCGGGTGTGGATTTTGCGGCGGGAAGGCCGGCGGCGCTGAATTTCCCAGCGGCGTTGACTGGCGCGAAGGCCGAGCCCGCTACGAGGCCATCGTTCAACGTTTTCCGCCAGAACCTCTCGAAATCGGCGGAGGGATTCCCGGCCTTCAGGTGCTCTCGAAGCACGTCGTAATCCGAGACTCCCGGCTTGTCGCCGAAAGCCGCAAGCACTTCGCGCGCGGAATGCGTGTGGTAGAGCGGAGCGATCAGCGGCTGAATCACGCTAAGCGTCCCATCAAAAGCACGGGCGTCGCCCCAGGTTTCGAGGTAATGCGATTCGGCAACGTGCCAGTCAGAGAGTTCCGACGTCTCGTCAAAATGGGAACTCACATGGATTACTGTGCGAACTTTCTTGCTCTTCGATTTCTCATCGAATCTGAGCTTGGATGCAAAATGGAAATCATGGGGCGCGGTGTAAACCGGGTTCACGCCCAGGATGAGAAGCGTCTCGACTTTGCCGGCGTCAATATCGGCAGAAAGTTCGCGCAACGATTCGAGGTGATTCACAGGACGCTCTTCGACGGGCTGGGTGTAGTACAGCGTTGTGCCGACATTGGCGAGCGCTGCGTTGATGGCATGCTCCAGCGCATGAACTTCCGCGGGTTGGTGTTCGCCAGCGACGACCAGCGACGCGCCCTTGTGTTTCTGAAGATCTTTGGCGACGGCGTCGAGCCACTTCTCAGCGGCAGGAGAGAGAGCGCCCGAACCGCCGAGCCCGAGCTTCGCTGCCAGCGCCCGCGCGAAGAGTTCCACTTCGGAAGCACGCAAAGGCAAGCGATGATCCGCGGTCGCACCGGTGACACTGGGCGTCGGCTCGACGACGTACAAGCGGCTCATCTCGCTGCTTATCCGATCGGCCATCGCGAACTGATCCAAATTGCGGCGACGCGAGAATTCCCGCGCGTAGCGTATGTGTCCCGGGCCGCTGCCCAGGAAATCGGAATCGAGCGAAAGAATGACGTCAGCCTTCTCCGGCCGATAAACCGTATTGAGGTAGCTGCCAAAGGCGAGCTTCGCGCCTTCACGCCGACCGTCGCCGACTGCTGGCTCCCACTGGTGCCACTTGGCTTTCGGAAAAAGTGTCAGGAGCGACTGAATCTGCTCGGCGAGCGTCGGCGAAGTGATAATGCCGGTGAGGATACCGAACCCCTCGCCGTTCGAGCCCTTCATTGCCGCGGCAATGGCTTGCGCACTTTCCACAAAGGACGACCAAGTCTGGATCTCTCCAAATTTCGTCACTGTCCGTGCGCGATCCGGATCGTAAAGATTCAGGACCGAAGCTTGCGCGAAGACGTTCGTTGCGCCAAGGCTGGACGGATGGTCGGGGTTGCCTTCGATTTTCGTCGGCCGCCCTTCGTGGCTCTCCACCAGCAGGCCGATGGCATCGGCGCCAAACGGCATTACCGTGGCATAAAACTGCGGCTTGCCGAGCGTCATCCCATCAGGCTGCTTGACGTAGGGCACGACATATTGCTCCGGCGTGCGGCCGCAGCCGGAAAGACCCGCAAACGCCAGCGATGCAGCCATCAACTTCA
>WNFF01001900.1_pt1 | contig 17010 bp, 6 predicted proteins | sample 5400441 | NCBI WGS metagenome assembly WNFF01 (sample SAMN13153345, study PRJNA577476) | soil metagenome | isolation source: 120 cm saprolite under Douglas fir tree site 2 hole 3 replicate 1 | place: USA:California | collected 2015-04-18 | reverse complement strand
CATGGCGTTTGCGGTTTATCGTACACCGAACGGAAAGCAACAGGTCGTTGCTCTGGTCGGAGCGGACCCTAATGTAGGCAAGCGCTTCCCAGTTCCCGATGTGCCCGAACTGGCCGGAGAGATATCTCCTGACGCGGTTCTCTACGACGTCAGCGACCGCGACCTGATTGCGGTGCAGGCGTTGCCCACAGAAGTTGAAATTAATCGTCATCGCGCCAGTATCGAGCGCCAGATCGAAGGTTATGGCGCATTCCTTGGTGTCCCTTTTTTGTTTACTTCGTATCGAAACGCCATCCGGTACCTGGGTTTCGGGCCTGACGATGCTATGTACATCGTCTTGCGAGTCAGCAGGGGCTCCTCCGTTTCGGATGTTAAACAAAGCCTGCAGAGACGACTCCCGGAGGTCGACGTACTCACTCGGGACGAATTTGCTCACAAGTCTCGCATGTACTGGACGATAAAAACCGGTGCCGGCGGCGCGATTCTGACCGCCGCGGTTTTGGGTTTTTTAATCGGCCTGGTTGTTGTTTCTCAAACCATTTACGCGAACACGATGGAGAACATCGAGGAATACGCGACGTTGAAAGCCTTAGGAGCGCCCAAATCACTCGTGGCGCGCATCGTCCTTGCCCAGGCCTTGCTCTGTGGTGCAGTCGGCAGCATTCTGGGGCTCTTCGCGGTGATTCCGGCTATCAATCACGCGAAGTCGCTGATTCCTTGGATCTACATGCCGTGGTGGTTGCCAGCCGTCATGGTCCTGCCAAGCATAACCATGTGTTCATTGGCATCCATCGCTTCGGTTCGGAATGCTCTTACCGTAGAGCCTGGGAGGGTGTTCCGTGCCTAAGAGTCATCTCATAAATGCCGTTTATGAGGATCCAAGGGAACTGGCCTCTAGCTCGGATTATTCTGCGGCGTTAGCCATCGGGCCTCAATTAGAACCAGGTCTCCCTGTTCATGAGATAAGTTCTGGTCGATTCCTGGGCGTCGAAGGTGCGACTGTCTCATTTGGCAATGGAGGCGCCCGCATTTGGCCATTGCGCGGCGTTTCAGTCATGTTCGAGCGCGGCACTCTTTCCCTGGTCATGGGACCTTCGGGGAGCGGGAAGACGACGTTGCTGTCCATGCTTGGATGCTTGTTGTCGCCCGACGAAGGATCCGTGTTCGTGGATGATGTCCTTGTCAACCGGCTAAGTGAAACTGAGAAGACCGTCATTCGCCAAAAGAAAATCGGCTTCGTGTTTCAGGCATTCCGCCTCTTCCACTCACTCTCGGCGATCGACAATGTCGCGCTTGGTTTCGAACTTCGCGACCCGAAGCAGTCTCAGCGATCGGAAATGGCGCGGAAACTGCTCGACCAATTCGGCCTGGGTGACAAATACAACCAGGAGCCCAATGAACTCAGTCCCGGAGAAAGACAGCGGGTCGCCGTTGCGAGAGCACTTGCGGGTAATCCTCCGATTCTTCTCGCGGATGAGCCGACTGCATCTCTGGATGCTCAAGCCGGAAGGAATATCTGTCAAATTCTTCGGAATCAAGTTGACGAGCATGGAAAAACTGTTGTCGTCGTCAGCCACGATCCACGCTGGCGGGAATTCGCCGATCGCACAATCACCCTATGTGATGGCCAAGTAGAGCAAGAGGAGAAGAATCTATGACCGCCCGCAGCAGATGGGGCCTTGGCGGCTCCGCAATTTTCTTGGTCATTGTGGCCGGCGCGTTCCTGGGCAGCACACGGAGCAGGAATTCGGTACAAGCTCGTGGGATACCTTCCGATAGCGCTACGGCGACTGTTGCATTTGCCTCTCCCGGAAGGGTTGAGGGGGCTTCGGAAACCACACAGGTAGGGGCGGCCGCGGATGGCATCCTAAAGGCCGTTTACGTGAAAGAAGATCAGTTCGTAAAAAGAGGAACTTTACTTGGCGAGATCGCCTGTGATGATTTGCAAGCGAGTCTACAAACTGCGATAGCTGAAGCTGATGGCGCACGCCAGACGAGGACCCGGCTTCTGCGGGGTGCACGTGACGAGGAGAAGAAAATAGCGACTGAAAAGACGGCAGCCGCCCGCGCCACATTTCAAGAGGCTAAGTCGCGACTGGACATGCAGCGCGCTCTCTATCAAAGGGAGCAGGTCTCCCGTGCCACTTACGAGCAAGCTGTCCGCGATCTGGGAGTCGCAGATGCTAATCTGCAAGTCGCTGTTCGAACTGAGGAGTTGCTTGCCGCGCCACCATTGGAGGAAGACAAGGCCCGGGCGGATGCAGAGGTGCTTGCGGCGGAGGGTCGCGTACGCACAGCCCAGGAGCGGATCGGGAAGTGCTCAATTGTAGCCCCGATTGACGGAACCGTATTGAGGGTTTACGCCAGGCGCGGCGAGTCCTTCAGCACAGTCAGTCCCCGCCCATTGTTCAGTCTCGCGGATACTTCCTCTCGGCACATTAAGGCGGAAATAGACGAAAGAGACGTAGATAAAGTGTCGATCGGGCAAAAGGTCGTTATCCAGGCAGATGCTCTTGATGGAAAGAGGCTAAATGGGTCGGTCGCGAGAATTTCCGCGATGATGGGCAGAAAGAGCATCTCCACTGGCGATCCATCTGACAAGAGCGACCGGGATATTCTAGAAGCTGTGATCGATCTAAAGGACAGCACGCAACAATTGCCGATCGGACTCAGGGTTACGGTACAGTTCCTATCTAAAGCCTCGCCGAAAAAATAACGAACCATAGCGACGAGTTAGTTAGGTTGACCGACCGCCTTCGCGGAATGCTCTGAAAACTATTCCGGACGCAAGAAAGCTCAAGTGACCTTTCACCGGTCATGATAAAGATCCCTCAGCCCAGAAGGGGACTCAATCACCGCCCCTTTTTCCCCAGACCTCTGTGTACCCCGGAGCTTGCGGACTTACGATTCACTCCAGGCCTGCGATCCGTCTCGAAGCTCGTTTCGCGGCCAATGCAGGGTGCAAGGGGCAAATGCCGCTTCTATCTTCGCTAGGTTCGCTATGGAACTGGCGCCGATCGTGGCAGAAAACGATTGATCTCCCTGAACATGGTTGTATGGACACAGTGTGTATCGCAGCCCACGACGATCCCTGATCCAATCTCGGCAAGTTCCGTATTTCTTTCTAGATAACATTGGCTTCACATCTGCAGTTGGCTTGAACCGCTTTCGATTTATAGTTCTTTCTGCTTTGCGGGGAGCCATGGGCCGGCTGAGGAGAGTTTCGGGGCGCGCAGTTGCCGTAGCAGTACTGGCCATTCTTTCGGCTGCCGGGGCGTTCGTCGGCTGGCGGGCTTCGCGCGCCCTGCGCCTTTCCAGCGAAGAAGTTCGGTCCAAGAACGAGATACGCGTCCTGGTTCGTCCGCTCTCCATTCCCCCGGGGCCTGGCTTTGAAGTATTCAATGCTCCGGCTGTATACGTCCAGGCGGCGCGATTCCAGGATCATCTCTATATTGCTGGCCCATCCGGGCTACTCGAATACGATCTCAGCGGCGCGCCCCTCAGACAGTTTGCGGTCGGCAGGGACCTGCCTTCCTCTCCGTTGGTGGCGGTCGTCCCGGCCGTCCTGGCGGACTCTCGCGAGCCAGAGCTTGTCCTGGCGACCGGACAGGAGGGGTTGCTGGCCTTCAACGGCCGCGGCTTCCGCCATATCTATCCCTTTGATGGAGATGCTCGGTCAGTCACCACAATCCTGCCGGCGGCCTCCGGTCATCTCCTGATTGGCACCAAGAAACGCGGCGTCCTGCTCTACGACGGGAGGCAAATCGCAGTCTTACACTCCAGTTTGAGCAACTTCTACGTCACTGCCCTCGCTGGTGCCGAATCGGATTTGTGGGTCGGCACGTTAGATAGGGGTGTCCTTCACTGGCACGCCGGCGCCACGGAAGCGTTCGGCGAGGAGCAAGGATTGCCGGATCGACAGGTCCAGGCCATCAGCATCTCAGGAGACACGGTTTATGTGGGCACGGTGACAGGGGTGGCAGTTTTCGACCGTGGCCGGTTTTCCCATGTGCTCGCGCGAGGAGCTTTCGTCACCTCCTTGCTGACAACACGCACCAACCTCTTCGTCGGCACGGAGGATCAGGGTGTCATCCCTGTTTCACTCGAAGGACGACACGCAGACTCCCGTTCGAATGCCTTTTCGGAAATTTCTGATGTCCGCCAGTTTCTGCAATCCGGAGAAGATGTTTACGCCCTTTCCCAAAACGCGCTTTATCGCATGAGCGCGCATCATCTCGGATGGCAGCAGGTCTTACAGCCGGGCGCAGCCATGCTCAGCGATCGCAATATTTCGGCGCTGGCCGCGGACCGTTCCGGGCGGCTCTGGGTTGGTTATTTCGATCGCGGGCTCGATATTTTGCAAGTGGACTCCGGGCGCGCCACGCATGTCGAAAATGAGCAAATCTTCTGCGTCAATAGGATTTTGCCGGACCTCAAGACGGGCACGGTGGCGGTGGCCACGGCGAACGGCTTGGTGCGGTTCGCGGCTTCGGGAAGCCCGGAGCAGGTGCTGACTCGGGCGGACGGCCTTATCGCCGATCATGTCACGGATGTCGTCCAGTACGGGGACGGCTTGGCCATAGCTACGCCGGCTGGGCTGACCTTCCTGGATGCCGGCGGTGCGCGGAGCCTCTATGCCTTTCAGGGACTTGTGAATAACCATGTGTACGCGCTTGGTGTGTCCGGTGACGAGTTGCTCGCTGGAACTTTGGGCGGACTGTCGGTCCTCAGTAACAGCAATGTGCGCGCCAATTACACCGCGGGCAGCTCCGGGTTGAAGCACAACTGGATCACCGCCGTCGTGCCCGTCGCCGACGAATGGATGGTGGGGACTTATGGCGCCGGCATTCTCGGCCTGGACCGTTCCGGGCGCTTCCATTCCTTTGAAAAGGCTACCGGACCATTCGAAGTGAATCCCAACGCCATGCTCGTAACTTCGCGCCACGTGTTTGCCGGTACCCTCGGAAACGGCTTGTACGTCTACGACCGCGAGTCGGGACGCTGGTCGACATTTCAGGCAGGGCTGCCGTCTTTCAATGTGACTGCGCTGACAGAGAGCAATGGCTACATCTATGTGGGAACGGACAACGGTCTAGTACGTATCCAGGAACAAAAGCTGCACCCATGAAAAAAACGCTCATCGCCGTCCTGCTGTCGTATCTTGCGCCCTCTCTCGCCCTCGCCGATGGCGGCGTGTTGATCCCGCGCGATAAGGCGCAACCCGACCCATCGATTCTTTCTCTCGAAGAGATGGAGATCACCATTCGAATCGACAACGGTGACGCCCGTGTGTTCGTTCGCCAGGTCTTTTCGAATCATACCGGCAGGATCGAGGAAGGGAATTACGTTTTCGCGCTTCCCAGCCGCGCCACGGTGTCCGACTTTGCCGTTTGGGACGGTCCGACACGCATTCCCGCGGTGATACTCGAGCGCAAGCGCGCCGAGGAAATCTATAACCAGCTCAAACAGCAATCCATTGATCCCGGATTGTTGCAAATGGGCGAGCGCGGCGCCGAAGAAGCCAAGCGCAGCTCGATTTTCAGCGCGCGCATCGTCCCGATCCCGAGGTATGGCACGAAGCGCCTCGAATTCGAATACCACGAATCCATTCCGGCCGAAAATCTGAAGTCCTATTTTGCGATTCCCCTGCGGCCGGACGCGTACCATGCGCAGGTCGCCCGGCACCTGTGGATTAACTTCGAACTTCGTTCGGCCCACGAGATCGCCAATTTCCAGGCGCCGGCCAAGGCGTTTCCGCTCCAGATTGACCAGAACACGCCGCACCTCGTGAAAGGGCGCTTCGAAGGACAAAACGCAAACCTCGTCGAAGACTTCGTCACGACTTTCGAACTAAACCGCGCGGGCAGCGACACGGCCCAAGTTCTCACCTATCGGAATCCTGTCAGCGGGCAGCCATCGCCGACGGAGACGGCTCCCGTTCGAAGCACGAACGAGCCCGGCTTTTTCGCCGTCGAAGCTCTTCTTGGAAACGGTCAAAAGACCGCTGCCCTCCCCAGTGGCGCGGCCTCGAGCCCCGCGGCCAAGACTCTGGCCATCCTCTTCGATATCTCTTTATCCATGCAGTGGGAAAAGCTCGAGCGCAGCTATCGGGCCTTGGAAACTCTGCTGGGGACGTTGCAGCCGGCTGACAGCTTCAATCTGATTCTCTTCAACAGTCAGACGCAGTTGTTTCAGCCATCGCCAGTCTCCGCGGATAGCGCCACAGTCCAGCGCGCCCTAGACTTCGTTCGCGCCAGCCGCCTCCGGGGAGGAACAGATCTCCAGCGTGCGCTCGATGCTGGCTTGCTGCAATTCGCGCCCGGTGGAAGAGGGAGTCCGTATCTTGTCCTGCTCAGCGACGGTGGCGCCACGCGAGGTCCGATCCAGAACGGGAAACTTGCTTCCTGGTATGAATCGAAATGGAAGCGTCTGCCCGACGCGCAACGCCCGAAGACTTACATCTTTGGTGTGGGAGACGACGCGAACCTGCCTTTGCTCCGCATGCTGGCGCGTGAAGATGGCTTGCTCGAACAAGTTCTCTCCACCGAACCGATGGACTTCAAGCTCAATTCATTTCTTTCGAAGATCGGCCGAAGCCCTGTTGGTCAACTGAGGTTGGACGTGGCTCAGGAAGCTGGCGTGGACACCGTCTATCCGTTGCAGGATTCCGCTTTTTCCGGCTCCATTGCCGCGTGGGTCGGCCGCTATCAGAAGCCAAAGCAGGATGTTCTCTTCACGGTGCGCGGCGTCAGAGACGGAACCCCGCTCGATATATCAGCGAAGGCGGATCTTCCCAAAGAGTCTCTTGAACACCCACAGTTGCCGAGGCTCTGGGCGCGCGCCCGCGTGGATGCGCTGCTCGAGAAGATTCAGCGAGAGGGCGAAGACCAGGCCACCATCGATGAAATCATTCGTCTTGCCCGGCAATACAAATTCGTCACGCCCTACACTTCTTTTCTCGCCGTGCCTCGCGCGCTGCTGCGGCCCAGAGTCATCCGTCCCGGCGACCCCGTGCTTCGCGTCAAGACCGACGAATCAATTGTGTCCGTCGTCGCGTTGTTCCCCTTCGGCTTGGTGCAAAAGCTCCGTCATCTCGACGGCGAAGACATCTGGCAGACGCGGTTCTTTGCTCCCAATGACATGCAGGACGGAACCTACAGCGTTCGTCTCGTCCTGCGCGATCGGCTCGGCCATACCTATCGCGAATCCAAAACATTCGTCATCGCCAGCAAACCGCCGGTCATTCAAATCAAGCTTGACCAGAAGCGCTTCCACCGCGGCCAGATGATGGAAATCAAAGTCGCCGCTTCTCAGAGCACTCGCACAATTGTCGCGCACCTCGAAGGCGCTGCGCCCATCGCGCTCACGTGGGACGCGCGAGCCGGTTCGAACACCGGACAGCTCTTCATTCCCGAGCAGGCCATTCCCGGAACATACAAGCTCACCGTTACGGGCGAGGACATCGCTCACAACATTGGAACACAGGGGGTGAACATTGAAATCGTTCCCTGATTCGCTTCGCAAACCCCTCTTCCGCTTCGCCGCTCTCGTCATTGCCATTGTTGGCGCAGGCTGGCTCGTCACGGCAAGCGGCTCGCTCCCCGCCTGGATCCGCAATGCCGAAGCTCGCGCGGAAATCGAAGCGGCCTTTTTCCGGCTGATGCCGCTCCCCGGCGGCGAAGTGCTTTTCCGCAGACCACCGGGCGAAACTCGTCCCGCTTTGAGCGGCCTTGTCAAAAAGCAGCCGAAGGACGCGCAGCTGTATTCCTTGCGCGCTCTCGAGGACGAGCAGCAGCTCGATTTCGCCGCCGCAGAAACAGATTGGAAGCTCTCACTCGAATCTTCATCGGATAAGACAACCGCGCGGCTTGCTCTTGCGGGCTTCTACCATCGCCGGCTTCGCCCACTGGATGAGATCAAGACACTCTCTGAAATCGCCAATTCGCCCGCCGTTGTTTCTGAGAAGCTTACACCTGCGCAAGAACAGCGCTCTTGGCTGGCCTTCGAACGCATCTTTGCAGTCATCCGCGCTCAGGGCCTTTCGAAAGATGTTTCCGCTATCCAGTATCGAAGCTGGCTCGCGCGTTATCCGCGCGAGGAGGCGCTCTACGGCCGCTTTCTCGAATTTCTGATTTCCGAAAAAGAATATGCCGCCGCGACTCAGCTTATTTCGGACTATCGCAAACAGTTTCCCGGCGATCAGGTTTTTCCCATCAAGGCGGAAGCGCTTGTCGAATATCACAGGGGTTCGCTGCCTCAAGGTCTCGCGGTCTACGAAAAAAGTTTTCAACCTCTTTGGGCGCCGGAGCTTATCAAGAGCTACTTCGATCTCGTCGCGCAAACCCACAGCCTGCGCAAGTTCCTCGACGATGCGCGCGCTGCGGTGAATGCGCATCCCGAAGACTTGAGCGCCACCGCGCGCATCTTCTATTACTACCAGCAGCAGGGGAAGCTCGACGCCGCACAGGAAGCCATCACCAAATTCCGGCTGCGCAAGGATGCCGCCAAGTCTCCGTGGGCCGCGCAGGAACTCTATGTCTGCGCGCGGCTGCTCGAAGACATTCACGCCTACCCTGAAGCGGCCCGCTACTATTTTGCTCTCTATAACAGCAAGGGCCTGTCCGACGCGCAGGATCGCGCGCTCAGCGGCCTCGCCGATGTGCTGCTCACGGCTCCCGAAACCCCCGTTCGAATCGGCGCCGGCGAGCTCTCTATGTACCGCGACATCGCCACCATGGATCAAGGCCCCGGCTACCTCAACGGTATTCTCTCCCTGATCTTGAATACGACTTCTCCCGCCGGCGAATATTCCGAAGAGGAGCAGCGCGCCGTTCCTTATTTTCACCGCTCGCGGGCTGCGGAGCTGCTGGCGCTTCTCGACGCTAAATTCCCGAATTCGCCACGGCGCCCCGAATTGCACGCCAAGCTTCTCGAGTTCTACTCCGCTTCGGCCGAGAGTGAGGCCGTGATCAAGGGTGGAAAAGAATTTCTCGCCGCTTTCCCGAATGCTTCGCAGCGCACTGACATCGCGCTGCTTATGGCCGATGCTTACTCGCGCACCAACAAGCCGCAGGAAGAGTTCGCCATCTACGATTCCGTCCTCCAGGAGCTCGCCGCGAAAGCGGACAAGATTCCGCTCGGCACGAACATTTCAGGTGCGGAAGAATCCTCTCCCGATGCCGATGCAACTCTGGAGACTCCGGCGCCGGCGAACATCGAAGAAGCGCGCCAAATGGAAGCGGAGGCGAGTCACCGTGGGCGCAACTTCGTAATTCGCCGTAGAAGCGGCGCGTTCCAGGTCAACTCGGTTTCCGCGCGCAACCAGGCTGGCGCTCGCTCTCCCGAATACGCGCGCGTCCTCGAGCGCTATCTCGCGCGCCTGGCCGAACTCAAGCAAATCTCCGCTGCCCTGGCCGTGCTCCGCCGCGAAATCGGCCACAATCCCGATGATCCCGGTCTTTACGAACGCCTCGCGCAATTCCTGGAGCAAAACCGCCTGGGCGCGGAGCAGGAAGAAATCTATCGCCGCGCCATCGCTCGCTTTCCGGACCGCTCCTGGTATCACAAGCTCGCGCGCTACTATCTGCGCCAAAAAATGCACGCGGAATTCGAAAAGCTGACTCAGGAGGCCGTCAATACTTTCAAAGGCGCCGAACTCGAACGATATTTTCAATCCACCGTCTACGCCGGCCCCTCGCTTTATCTTCAGCTCAACCTTTACGCCAACACGCGATTCCCTCACAATCCCGTCTTCGTCCGCAATTTGCTGAATGCTTATCGGACCCCTGCAACATGGGATCCCGCCGCTTGGGAAGCGCTGATCCGCAAGCATTGGTTCGAGGAAGCCGATCTTCGCAACGAGTTTTTCGAATACCTCTCGAGTTCACACCGGCTCGAATCCGAGATCAAGACCTTGGAACAAAGCCATCCTACGGCAGGAACAGGCCAGTGGACAGAGTTCGTCCAGCATAATCCAGCCGCCGGTCAGTACGTGGCCCAGGCCGCTCTCTGGCGCTCTCATTTTGAAGACAGTGCTCCTGTCCTCAAAGCTCTCGCGGATGAATATCCCGCCGATGTTGAACTGGGCCGAACGGCATCGTCCGTTTTTCGCTCGCTGGCTTATTTCGACCTCGCAAAAACCAGCGTCGCCGTGAAAATCGAGGACAACCTCCTCGCTGCCAATCCCGGCAACACCGAGACCATCGCCCGCATCGGTGACATTTACGCCGGCCGCGAGCTCTTCGCCAAGGCCGCTTCCTACTGGGAGCGCATTCCCCAGGTTTCTCCCGGCGAATCCGGCGGCTACTTGGAAGCGGCCACGATCTACTGGGATTATTTCGATTTTAACAATGCCCTGCGCTTGCTTGCCGAGGGTCGCAAGAGACTGGCGAACGAAGGCCTCTATTGTTACGAAGCCGGGGCCGTCTATGAAGGCCAGCGCGATTACCCGCGCGCGATTCAGGAATATGCGAAAGGGGCGGTTTCCGCCGGCGGAGAATCACCCGCGCAAAATCGCCTTATCGAGCTGGCGCGCAGGCCAAAGTTCCGTGACCTCGTCGACCAAGAGTCGCAAAAACTCGCCGCCGCCCCAGATTCTGCCATGCCCGCGGTCTATCTTCGGGTTCGCGTGCTCGAAGCTCAAGACCGCAAGCAGGAGCTTGTGACCTTTCTCGAGGGCGTAGTCAGCAAAGCGACGGCCATCGAGCAAGCCGCAGAAATCGAAAATATCGCCCAGCAGCGGTCGCTCGAAGCGGTTCGCCAGCACGCTCTCGAAAAGCAGGCGGCGCTGGCCTCCGATCCGGTCACGCGCCTGCAGTTGCGCTACACCCTCGTCAATTTGTATGAAAGCCGCAAAGATCTGGCTTCTGCGCAAAGAAATATCGAAGCTCTCTACCGCGAGAACCCCAAAATCCTCGGTGTGGTTCGCTCCACAGTCGATTTTTACTGGCGCGTGAAGCTCTATCCTCAGGCCATCGCCGTGTTGCAGCAGGCCGCCAGGGACGCTTATCCCGAGCTTGGCAAGCAATTCGCTTTCGAAGCGGCTCGCAAATCCACCGATGCGCATTTGTTCCAGCAGGCCCGCGACATCCTCGGCCAGCTTCTGAAAGATTCTCCCTATGACAGCCAGTATCTCGCCGCGATGGCAGAGACCTACGCGCAGGCCGGCGATCAGCAGGGCTTGAAGCAGTTCTATCTTGAAAAGATCGCGCTCTTTCGCAACGCTCCTCTTTCAGCGGATGCGCGCAAAGCCAGCATCGCCACGCTTCGCCGCGGTTTGATTCCCGCGCTTACTCGTCTGAATGACTACGCCGGCGCCGTCGACCAGTACATCGAGCTGCTCAACGCTTTTCCCGAAGACGAAGCTTTGGCGTCGGAAGCCGCGCTCTACGCCGGCCGCTACAAGCGCCGGCCGCAACTCGTCGATTTTTACGCCAAAACGGTTCAGCAGTCTCCGCGTGACTTCCGCTGGGCAATGGTCCTCGCGCGCATACACACCAGTCTGGAAGATTTTCCGGCGGCCATCGATTCCTACGGAAAAGCCATCAGCATCCGTCCCGATCGCGTCGACCTGCGTCTTGCTCGCGCTGGCCTCGCCGAGCGCCTCATGCGTTTTGACGACGCCATCAGCGACTACGAACAGGTCTACCAGCTCGCTTACAAGGACCCGAAGTGGATGGAAAAAGTGGCCGAGGTTCGCGCCCGCCAGGGCCGGCCCGAAGACGCCGTCGCTGCTTTGAAGGCCGCGCTGATTGAAGGCCGCCCAGAGCGTGCAGACAACTATTTTGAAGTTGCGCGCCGGCTCGAATCGTGGGGTTTGCTGGCGCAAGCTCGCGGTTTTGCCGAGCAGGGAATCAATGCCGCCGGGAACGACCTCCTCGTCGCCACGGAAAACCACGCCGGCGCGCGCCTCTATGCCAGAATCATGACCCGTCTGCGCCAGCAGGACAAAGCCTGTGCCGTTCTGCAGAGCGCCCTCTCGTCCGCCGCCTCGGTCCTGCACGTTCTCAAGGAACAAGTGGCCAGACAAGGCATTGCTGCGGTCACCGACGCGGAATGGCGCAAGCGCTTGCAAGAAACCCGCGTCCAGAACGCTCGCAACGGCATGCACTCTTCTTTAGTAGAAATAGGAAGCACCGTAGCGCGTTACTTCACCCCCGAAGAAAAATCGTCTTTCGCGCAATTTGCGCAAAAGCTCCGCGCCCCGATGAACGCGGAGGACGCGGCAGCTTTTGCCATCCCGCTGGCGCAAAGCGCAGGTCTCGCTGAACTTGAAGCCGCATGGCGGTATCAGCGCATGATGGAGCCGGGAAGGACCGCCGCCTGGCGGCTCGCGGACATGCAAACTCTCGTGGAATTGCAACGCCGTAGGTTGCAATTCGTGGAACTGGGAGCGCAGCTCGAACGCTTCGCATCTGTCCTGGAAAACATTCAGAAACCCGCCGCGCTGCTGGCCGCCGCCGCTGCCTATCGCTCCGCCGGTGATCAGGAAAACGAGCTGCGCCTGCTCTCTCAGGTATCTATCATCTATATGGGGCGAGACGTCCAACAGCGATATTTTGAGTTGCTGCTCAGCCGGCGGCCGCAGGACCTTGTCCAGATGGCCGCGGTTTGGAATCCCTGGGGCGAAGAAGCCGCCGATTTCGTCGTGGCCCATGGCGACACGATACTGGCGCATCAAGTGGTGGCCGCTCGGGGTACCGCGCGCCCCGCAGTATGGTCTAAATCGTACAACGGCCTCGTCGGTCTGTACTTTGCCGAGCCAGCCCCGGGCGTGAGCAAAGATTTTCTCGGCGCGCTCGGAGACAAGACCATTGGTGAGCGGCTCGGAAAGCAGGTGATTCGAACCGATCAATTGGCCGGCGATATCTGGTTTTACTACGGCTCTCGCTATGGCGAATACTTGACTGTCACCAAGCAGGAGAAACCCGACGATTTTCTCCCCGCCGTTCTGGAGCAGAGCCCCGCCTCCGCCTCCGGCTATCTCGCCCTGGCCGACTATTTCGCGGAAACCGGCGACGTGCGCTCGGCCATCAGCGATTACAACCACACTCTTGAGCTGACACCTCATCGCGCGGATGTTCACGATCGCTTGGCTGTGGCCTACTTCAAACAAGGTTCGCGGGCCGAGGCCATTGCGCAGTGGAAACTGACTTTCGCTACGCTTTCGAAACAAGTAAGTACCCCGCGTGTTCCGGAAACTTTTTGGAACGATTTTGCCTCTGCCTGCGATCATCTCCGCACGCGCCGGCTCTTCGCGGAGTTGAAGCCGGATGTAGACGCGCTTCTTCGCGCGTATCTACGCCGCAATGGAAATTATCGTTCCAATGCGCCGCTCCGCAGCGCGTATCTCGCCGCCGGTGATCCCGTTGCCGCGACCGCCTGGCTTCTCGACGTCGCTTCCGCGGCCCCGGATCCAACCGCGGTTCTGGCCGATATCGCTGACGCTAGCTGGATTCCGCTCCCTCAGCGCGCTCCTATCTATCAGCGCATTCTTGAGGCGCAGCAGAACGCGCTGGCAAAGGCTGAGGGCTTCCAACGCGACACCGCTGAGGAAGTCCTGCGCACGTGGCAGGTGCGCTGGGCGAAGTATCTGATCCTGACCAAACAGTTCGCGCAGGCCGCCGAGTTCCTGGCAGCATTGCCGGTTGACACACTGAAGGTGAAGGCCGCAGCCCTCGTTCCCCTCGAGCTGCAAGCCGCCGCGCAACTGAACACCCTGGACGCGAAGATCGCCGGCTACCGTTCGAATCCCCAAGCTGCTCCCGAGTCGGCTCTTCTGCGGGCCGCGGCGCAGCAACTCTTCGATCTCGGTGATAAACAATCCGCCCGCAAGGTGCTGGAATTCGTTTTCGCCAGGGAAATCGATGAGCATCAACTCGTGGCGGCCAACTTTTTGGGGCTGGCCGAAATCCGCATCGCCGCCGGCGACATCCTCGGAGCAGTGGACTTGCTCCGCCGCCTTGTCCTTGTCGTCGGGAATCCGTACGAAAATCTTGACCCCGCCGCCGCGCTCCTTGAGAAAACGGGGCACAACGCCGAAGCTCTGGAATTCCTCGATCAGCTGGTGAAGGCCACTCCCTGGGAGCCTTCCTACCGTGTGCGTCTCGCAAAGGCCAAGATCGCCGCCGGTCCGGACGCCAACCCGGCACGAGACACGCTGGCGAAGATTGCTTCCAGCACCGAGTCCCTCTACAGCCTTCGCGTGGAAGCCTCCTCAGCTCTGGCTGGGACAACTTCGGGATCCGGTTTCGGAAGCGGCGAGCTGAAATTGCTTGCGAGTGATCCGCGTGGAATTTCTCCTGCGGCTGCCGACCAGCCTTTCTTCTATGACGCCCGCTTGAAGGCGGCGGCAAACGTCGCGGACGCCAAGATCAAAATGCAGCTTCTTGGAAAGGCGCTGGCTGACACTCCCGCTCGGGACGCCGCCCGCATTCCTTTGTTCCGGGCGTCCATTAGTCAGCACGCGGATGAGTTTGCCCTTGTGGCCATCGAGGAGTTGTTACGCCGTGGCCAGCTCCTCCATCACAGGCCGACCGGCGACCTTGCAGAGGAAAACGAAATGACCGGTTACGAGGAGCCCGAATCCGATCAAGCAGGAACCCAGGTGCCTTTGCGCGCTCAGCTTAAACTCCCTCCCGAACAGCAGGCGCAGATTGTTTTGTCCGTGGGCGAGGCCATGGTCCGGCTCGGCCGTCTAAGCGAGGCGCTGCCTTATTTTAGCCTTGCTCAAAAGCTGGAAAAAGCTCCCGCGCGCCAAAAGGCGATTATTGGCAGAATTTCTGAGGTCAGAGCCGAGCTGCGGAGACAACGGCTCAATCTGGTCCGGCAGCCTATTCTTCATGAACCGCTTGAACAAGACCGCCTCGTCCGACCGCGACTCGTCGCGCAGGCCGTTGCACCAGCCGGAGCTGCGGGAACCGGAGGAGAGAAGCCATGAAGCGCGCCATCGTATTTTTGCTCATCGGTTCTGCGTGCCTCGGCGGGAGTTGGGCCGCTTACCAAACGCTTGCTCCTGAAGGAACACCGCTCTCCCGCTACGTTCCGTCCGGCGCGCTGCTCTACTTGCAATCGAAAGACTTTTCCTCCCTCCTGGCGGACTGGAATAGCTCGCCCGAAAAGAAGTCCTGGGTGAAGAGCGGCAACTATGAAGTGTTCTCGCGGTCGCGCCTCTTCCTCCGCCTGAAAGGCGCCGGCGACGAATTCAAATCTGCTGCCGGTCTTCCGCCGGACATGAACTTCCTCTCGCAGGTTGCCGGCAAGCAAAGCGCGCTTGCGATCTACGACATCGGAAAACTCCAGTTCCTGTACATCACAAAACTCTCGTCCGCGAATTCCATGCAAACAGCTCTTTGGCAGACGCGCGCGCAATTCGAACCGCGAAGCGTGGGCGGCGTAACTTTCTATCTGCGGCGCGATCCGCAGTCGGAAAGGGAGGTGGCCTTCGCCGTAAACGGAGATACCCTTCTGCTCGCTACCCGCGAAGACTTGCTGGCTGGTGCATTGAAACTCATGGGCGGGAGCGTCGATCGCAGCGTCGAAACCGATCCGTGGTGGGCTCAGTCCGTTAGTGCCGCAGGGACCGCCGGCGATTTGCGAATGGTTTTGAACCTTGAAAAAATCGTCCCCAGCCCCTATTTCCGTTCCTACTGGATTCAGCAAAACGTCACCGAAATGAAGCAGTATAGCGCCGCTGTTTCCGATCTCTTCCCATCCGGCAAGGAATATCGCGAAGAGCGCGTGCTCCTGAAAAAGACGCCGTCGGGGGGAGAAACCGCAGCGGCTGACGGCGCCAACGCCGTTGCCGATCTTGCGCGTCTCGTCTCTCCGGAGACCGGCGTGTACGAAGCAAGAGCCAACCCTTCAGCCGATGCCTGTTTCGAATGGCTCGAGATGAAGATGCTTGCTCCGCATCTTGGCCCCGCCATAGCACAGAAGCTCGCCCCGCAGGTGCAGCTCTCATCAGGCGAAACCGGCAGCAGCAGCGATCTGGAGACGCGCATCGATCAGGCCCCCGTCCGCAGCACCGCTTCGGGCGATGCGTCCGCCCCGGTAAAAGACCTATTCCAGAAAAACCAGGTGCGCGCGATTTTGCAGGTCCAGACGACGCGGCGCGACAAGGATGGCGTTTTCGTCAGAATCCATTCTGCCGCCGCCCTGCTCGCCGCGTCCGATTGGAACGAGGCTGCTGTCCGTTCTCTCTTCGCCGATTTTATTCATCCGTCCTTGACTGCCGGAAAACTGGGAATCGCGTGGCAGCAAAAATCCGGCTACCAGGAACTCGATGGACTCTGGACTTTTGCCGTCGCGGTTCGTGGAAAATACCTGGTGGTATCCGACGATCCGGTTTTGTTGAACGGGATGCTGGCAAAATGGAATGAAAAAGCAACGCTAAAACCTGCCGCGTTCTTCGCCGGATTCAATCATGCCCATGAACGCGAAAGCTTCGCCCGGCTCACCGGCCTTCTCGACAGGGGCGGCAATGGACCGGGCGTTTCCCCTGGAACGGAACGCACGCCGCAGTTTTTTTCGGACAACATCGCGAGCTTGAGCTTCTCACTCGCGGCAGTGTCCTCTGAAAAAATCATCGTTCGCGAAACGGGCGACAAAATTCTGCAAACGGTAACGTACGAATGGGAACGCTAAGAATCGGCGGCCTTCTTTTTCTCGCAGGGGTATTGCCCTTGCTCTCCCTGTGGACGCAGACGAAGGCGCAGCTCACTCCCACGGCGGATACGGCCTCGCCACCGAAATCGTTGTTTGCGCAGTCCGCCATTCAAGTGCTTCGCCGCGAATTTTCTTCGCGCGATATTTCGTTTCTCTTGTTCGATGCCCGCACCGGTGTGTTGCTTTCCTCGCAATGGGATGATCCGGATAAGGCCATCCCCCTCGGCTCGCTCGTAAAGCCATTCACGGCCCTTGCGTACGCCGAGCAACACGATTTTCACTTCCCGGTGCACGTCTGCCACGGAGAAGCGAGCGGCTGCTGGCAGCGGCGCGCGCACGGAAGAC
>WNFF01010210.1_pt1 | contig 17017 bp, 14 predicted proteins | sample 5400441 | NCBI WGS metagenome assembly WNFF01 (sample SAMN13153345, study PRJNA577476) | soil metagenome | isolation source: 120 cm saprolite under Douglas fir tree site 2 hole 3 replicate 1 | place: USA:California | collected 2015-04-18 | reverse complement strand
TATTATCAAGGGGCCCGTAGCTCAGCGGTTAGAGCAGCGGACTCATAATCCGTTGGTCCTAGGTTCAAATCCTAGCGGGCCCACCAACCGGCTTGTAAGTCTTGATTTCACGATCAGTTGATTTTCCTACTGTTCGCGCTGGCTTCCAACTTGAGAACATTAAAGAACAAAACTCCCGCCACCTGCTGCACAGCGCTAATGGCCTACGCGCCACGCGGTTCCCATTTGAAGTGCTTCTTCCGCAAGGCCCTCTAGACCCTTGGAGCTCGGAAACAAAAATTCCTTTACGCGTTTTGCCATATGTGTTGGATGTGAACGAACTTGAATTTGACAAACACAAAAAATCGGTACAAACTATTCATGGCGAACAAACAGCGAATATCCCTCCTCTCCTTCGCCAACCACTATGCACCCGAAATCGGCAGCCTTGCGCCTCCATGTCGAGTCCGCTCTGGCGGGACGCGTTGCTTCACCCTTTCGTCTCCCGGAGTGCGAACCTCCTTGTACGGTACCCACGGGAATACCTGTTTTGGATGAAGTCTCGGGAGGTCTGCCGCGGGGGTGCCTCACGGAAATCTACGGATCCCCTTCTTCGGGAAAAACCTCTTTCCTGCAATCTACTTTGGCTACGCGCACGGCGAACGCGGAAGTGTGTGCCTTGGTCGATGCACAAGACTCCTTTGATCCCGGCTGCGCGCAATCCGCCGGTGTTTCCTTGCATCGCTTGCTTTGGATTCGCTGTAAGAACCTTGACCAGGCTTTTCGCTCTGCGGATGTGCTTCTTCATGGCGGCGGACTCGGCCTGCTCGCGATGGACTTGAGTGACGTCCCGGCGCGTCTCGTTCGTCAGATTCCTCTAAGCGCATGGTTTCGGCTGCGGCGCACCGTCGAAAATACTTCGACGATTCTTTTGGTGTTGTCCAGGGAATCCAACGCGAAAACGTGCGCGTCCCTGGTCCTGCGCATAGAGAAAGAAGAGGCTGCCTGGTCGCTGCGGGAGCGCCAAATTCCATCGCGAGTTGTTCACACGCCAGCCTGTTTATTCGACGGATGGAGAACAGCCGCTGAAGTCATTCGCTCCCGTGCGCGCCGCAAAAATCTCCATTTCCTCAATCACTCAATAACTCGCGGAAACGCCAACAGGGAGCTTGTTCGTTTCGCTCTACATTCGAATCGTGTACGTGGCGACTCGTTCAGCGGGCCCGGGTCGTTTCTGTCAGAAAAGGAAAGGTAGAAGGACCCTGGCTGAGCCTCTCCAGTTCACCGTGGACCATCACAATCACTCATGGCATTTGCGGCGATTTTTGTTCCCAATTTCACTTTGCAGGCCATCATGCGCTCGGAACCCGAGCTTCAGGCACAACCAATGGTTGTAATCGGAGGAGAACAGCCAACCTATCGTGCAATTGCTTTCAATCGACAGGCAGAGAAGCTGGGAGTCACGGCGGGAATGACCAAGGCTGCCGTGGAACAATTCAGAGAAGTCAAAATCCGCCATCGCAGCAAGACCCAGGAAGAGGCGGCACACCTGGCTCTCCTCGACGCTGCATGGTCGATATCCTCGCGCGTTGAAGACGCTGCGCCAGACACTTTGCTCTTGGATCTTTCTGGCCTCACGGGGTTGTTCGGCACCCAGGAAGAGATTGCGCACCGAATCATTTCTCGCATTTCCGAATTGGGAATCGATGTTCACACTGCCATATCCGAAAACCTGGAAACAGCGCGGATCGTTGCCCGCGCTTTGCCTGGGCCGACGGTAGTTCCTGCGGGTCAGGAGCGCCGCTTTCTCGAAACTTTACCGGTCGGGATGCTTTCTCCGAGCCAGCAACTTGCAGAAATGTTCGAGCGATGGGGTGTGACCACTTGCAAGTCTCTCGCTTCTCTGCCGGTACTTTCCCTTTCCGAATGCGTCGGACAAGAAGGCGTCCACTTACATGCTCTCGCCAGCGGGAAAGGAAGCCGCCCTCTACTGGTCACCGAAGCGGTACATTGTTTTGAAGAATGGTTTGAATTGGATGATGCCGTCGATAATCTGGAACCTCTTTCGTTTCTTCTTGGCAGGCTTCTTCAACAGTTGTGTGTCCGCGTCTCAGCACGAGCTCTTGCCATTGGCGTGATCCACGTTAATTTCGAGTTGCAACCTGCATTTGAGGGCACTTCCTTAGGCCAATTCAGCTGCCAAAAGCAATTGCGCAACACATTATCGTGCAGCCTGAAGCTGCCGCTTCCCTCGCTGGACTCCAAACTTCTTTTGAAACTTCTTCGCCTTCGCTTGCAGTCGAAACCGCCGAGTGCTCCTGTACAGAAAATCCATATGATCGCTGAACCGGCTCGTGCACGAGCGACTCAGAGCGGCCTGTTCGTTCCGACATCACCCGATCCTCAAAAGCTCGAACTCACCACCGCGCGCCTTGTGGCCATCGTCGGAGAAAGCAACGTGGGGTCGCCCCAGTTATTGGATACCCATCGTCCCGACTCCTTTCACATGCAGAAATTGTCGCTCGCATCGGCCACTGCTCCCATTCAAGAACAGAAGACCGAAGCCAAAATAGGCTTTCGCGTCTTCCGGCCTCCTGCCCTGCCCGTGTGGCTTTTCAAGGCATATTCGGCAAAGTCATCCGTGCCTCAGGGCCCTGGCGCACTTCGGGTGATTGGTGGGAAGACCAGCCTTGGCAAGAAGACGAGTGGGATCTGGAAATTCACTTTCCCTCCGAATCTCCGCCCGTGCAAGGTTTTTATCGGGTTTCCTACGATTTTCGAAATGAAAAGTGGTCGGTGCGGGGAGTGTACGACTGATGTACGTCGAACTTCACGCCCGCTCGGCTTTCAGTTTTCTGGAGGGAGCGTCAGTACCCGAGAGCCTGATTCAGGCATGCGCCGCAAATGGCATGCCCTCGATGGCTTTGCTCGACCGCGACGGACTCTATGGCGCGGCCAGATTTTATCTGGCCGCAAAAAAGGCGGGCATTCAGGCTCACATTGGCGCAGAAGTAAGTTGTGTGAGCGGATGGCGCTACCCGCTGCTCGTCTCTTCGCCTGACGGATATCACAATCTCTGCCGTTTGATCACAAGAATGAAACTCCGTTCGAAAAAAGGGCAGGGCGCAATTGAACCACATGAATTGCTGGACTTTAGCGAGGGCTTGATCTGTCTAACCGGCGGAATAGAAGGCCCGCTGGCTTACGCGCTCCGCGCTGGAGGAAAAGAAAGAGCGGCAAAATGTCTCCAGGAATTATGCGCGATATTTGGAAGACAAAACGTGTACGTGGAACTGCAGCGCCACTTCTCTATTGAAGAAGAACGCCGCAACCAGGCTGCCGTCGAACTCGCTCGCAGCATGCAACTTCCGCTGCTAGCGACCAACGGCGTCTGCCATGTATCTCCGCAAGACCGTGAGCTTCTGGACGTATTCACCTGTGTGCGCTACCACCGCGTTCTTTGGAACGCGGGGCGTCTTCTCTCCTACAACAGCGAACGCCACCTCAAGTCGCCGGCACAGATGGCCGCGCTGTTTGCGGACCTGCCCGAGGCGATTAAAAATACGGAAGAGCTCGCGTCCCGCCTGAAGTTTACTCTCAAGGATCTCGGCTATCAGTTCCCCGTCTATCCGACACCCAACAAAGAATCGCAAATCTCCTTTCTGCGCAGCCGCACCCTCGAGGGCATGGTTCATCGCTATGGAGTCCAAAATGAGCGCGCTTCTCAGCAAATCGAACGGGAACTGGCCGTTATCGAAAAGCTCGACCTCGCCGGCTATTTCCTCATCGTCTGGGACATCATTCGTTTCTGCCGGGAAAAGAACATTCTGGTTCAGGGCAGAGGTTCCGCTGCGAACAGCGCGGTCTGTTATGCGTTGGGCATCACAGCTGTCGATCCCGTAGGAATGAATCTTCTCTTTGAACGATTTCTTTCCGAAGAACGCGGTGAATGGCCAGACATCGATCTTGATCTTCCGAGCGGTGACCAGCGGGAACGCGCGATCCAATACGTGTACGAGCGCTACGGAAAGCTCGGAGCCGCAATGACGGCAAACGTAATCACCTATCGCGGCAAGTCAGCTGCTCGCGAAATTGGCAAAGTCCTTTCTTTGGACTCCGAAACGCTGGATCGCCTCGCTAACCTCGTTAGTGCCTGGGAATATACGGATTCACAAGATACATTAACCCGCCAGTTTCACGATGCTGGCCTCGACCTGCAACAGCATCGCATTCGAAAGTTTTTTGAGCTTTGCCAAAAGGTGCAGGATTTGCCTCGGCATCTCGGACAGCATTCGGGAGGAATGGTCGTGTGCCAGGGACAGTTGGATTCCGTCGTTCCATTGGAACCAGCCACCATGCCGGGCCGCGTTGTTGTGCAATGGGATAAAGAAGACTGTGCCGATATGGGCATCGTCAAGGTCGATCTTCTCGGCCTCGGAATGATGGCCGTACTTGAGGATTCCCTTGACCTCATCTGCCGCCACAACAAAGAGAAAATCGACCTGGGGCATCTGCCTCCGGACGACCCGAGCGTCTACTCAGCTCTGCAGCGCGCCGACACCATCGGCATGTTTCAAGTGGAAAGCCGCGCGCAGATGTCCTGCCTCCCGCGGCTCAAGCCGAACTGTTTCTACGACATCGTCGTGCAGGTGGCCATCATACGGCCAGGTCCGATTGTCGGGAAAATGGTTCACCCTTACCTGAACCGCCGCCAAGGCCGTGAACCGGCCGAGAGCCTCCATCCTCTCCTCGAATCCACGCTGTCGCGCACGCTCGGAGTGCCGCTCTTTCAGGAGCAGCTTCTTCGCATGGCCATGATCGCGGCTGGATTTTCTGGCGGCGAAGCCGAAGAACTTCGCCGGGCCTTCGGATTCAAACGGTCCGAGGCCCGGATGAAAGAAGTGGAGATCAAATTGCGCCGCGGAATGGAGACGAAGGGAATTAAAGGAGCCACGCAGGACCGGATCGTTCAGTCCATTACTTCCTTCGCGCTCTATGGATTTCCGGAATCTCACGCTGCCAGTTTTGCTCTCATCGCCTATGCCAGCGCCTTCTTGAAATGCCACTACCTTGCGGCGTTCACTGCCGCCATGCTGAACAACCAGCCCATGGGGTTCTATCAGCCTGTAACCTTAATTAAGGATGCTCAGCGTCATGGCCTCCAATTCAAGCCGATCGACGTTACTCGTTCAGATTGGGATTGCACAATCGAAGAGGCTTCCCCAGGTTTTCGGGTGCACATAGGCCTTCGGTATGTAAAAACGCTGCGAAAAGAAACTGCGCTGCAAATCGTCGAACAGCGTAAATTGTTCCCTTTTGCTTCGATCGAAGATCTGAAACAACGTGTTCCGCAAATCCAAAAGGATGAGTTACGAGCTCTCGCCAGTGTGGGCGCCTTGAATTTCATTTATGGCACGGTGCATTTTCATCGGCGAAGCGCTTTGTGGCAGGTTGAGAGCGCAAACCGGCCTTCCGGCCGGCTGTTCCAAGCGCGCGAGAAAACTGAAGACAGCAATAATTCCAGTTTGTCCTCACCGCTCGACCCCATGAGTCGCGACGAGCGGCTCAGCGCTGATTTTCGCGGTACCGGGCTGACCTTGGGACACCATCCCATGGCGTACCACCGTTCGTACCTGAACCGCCAAGGCATAGTGCCGTCATCGAAGCTGGCGTCGCTGCCTAACGGTACATTCGTATCCGTGGCTGGGGCCGTCATTGTTCGCCAACGCCCAGGAACCGCCAAAGGGTTCGTCTTTCTCAGTCTCGAAGATGAAACAGGCATCGCCAACATCATCATCACTCCACAGCTTTTCGAAAAAGAACACACCACCGTTGTGCATCGCTCTTTCCTTATAATCGCGGGAACGCTACAAAACCAGGATGGAACCGTATCCGTGAAAGCCAGCAGGATTGAGCCGTTCCTTTTCTCTTATGCGGAAATGGCATCTCACGACTTTCACTGAAGGTTGTTAGGGAGGCAGATCAAGAGATAGGCGGCGATTATCGCGTCGAAGGCATGCCTCTTCGGTCGTAGATGAGCGCACGCTGCTCGTGACGCCAGTGAGACGCTCAAACCAAGTGCCCGTTCCTGCGGCGAGGTCTGCGTTTCCAATCTAACTCAGGGCGTGTTTCAGGCGCTTCGCGGTTTTCTGTAATTGGCGTTTGAGAGCATCGACTTGTTTCGAGATATCGTCGAGCTCTTTTTTAGCCAGCGATCCCGCTTTCGCAAACTTTTGAACTCTGCGATCCGCTTTGCCCATGGCAGTCCCAATATTCACTGCAACTTGCGTGAGCCTGCTCTTTCTGGCCATGTTTGTCCTCCATCGTGAAATGAGCCATCCTATACCCGAACGATTCCAGGAGTCATTAACATAACCGGATTGTTCGGTAGTAGGTCAATTCGAAATTTGACCACATTTTTCGGGTGTGTTCTCCCGATTGCTCGCCAAGCTTGATTCGAACGAACTATCGTGACGACATAGAATCTCGTTATCGAGGGCGCCACGTGCGGCCACTTCATTTGATGAGAAAAATGCTGACTCGTCGCGCAGCCTTCTAGGCAAGGCCGGCCTTGGAAAGGGGCAATTCCCGGATGCGTTTCCCGGTCGCGGAAAATATCGCATTGCACAGTGCGGGCGCAAACGGCGGCAGCCCGGGCTCACCAATTCCCGCCGGTGGCGCATCGCTCGGCACGATATAGACATTTGTTTCCCGCGGAGCATTGCTCATCCGCGCCATCTGGAAGGTATCGAAATTGGATTGGTCAATCACGCCGTTTGTCGCCGTGATCTCCCCGTAAAGCGCCAGGCTCGCTCCCATTACCGCCGCGCCCTCGAACTGTTGCTTCACCATCTCTGGGTTTACGACGGTGCCGGCATCCAAGGCCGTATCCACGCGCTTGATTTGCACTCGGCCCGCATCGTCCAGTTGCACTTGCACTACCGTTGCCACGTATGTCAGGAAGCTGCGATGCACCGCCAGACCGATTCCGTAACCATTCCCCGGCTTCTGCTTGCCCCAACCGGCCTTCTCCGCCGCCAGCGTCAGCACGCGGCGAAACCTCGCCGTATCGATCGGATACTGCTCGTATGCTCCGTCGTAATTCGGGAATTCTTTCGGAAGCTCGCTCCTCGGTACGACGCGGTCTGCTCCGAGCAATTGCAGCCAGTAATCCAGAGGATCCTTCCCCGCCGCATGTGCCAGTTCATCCGCAAACGATTGAATTCCGAACGCATGATAGATATTCGCCACGGACCGGAACCAGCCGATACGCACATGGGCGGTGGCTGGCCCGTTCTCCGCGCGCAGGTTCGCCACCCCGAATGGCACATCCGTGAAGCCCAGCCCCAATTCTCCCGGATCGGAATAATTTTCGCTGGCATTAAACGTGGAACCAATCGGTGGAAACACAGTTCTCTGGAGCCACGCCGTGGGTGTTCCATCGGTTCCCAGCGCCGCCTTCATGTACATCGCCGCCACAGAGTGGTACACGTCGAACTTGATGTCGTCCTCGCGGCTCCAGACCACTTTCACGGGCTTTCCCGTTTTTTTCGAGAGCATCGCCGCTTCCACTGCAAAATCCGGAAACGACTTCCGGCCGAATCCGCCGCCGAGTAGTGTCACGTGCACCGTCACATCTTCCTGCTTCAATCCCAGTGCTTGCGCGATCGCATCCCGCGCCCCTTGCGGGCTTTGCGTCGCCGCCCACACTTCGGCTTTGCCGTCGCGATACACTGCCAGCGCGGCCGGTGGTTCCATCGATGCGTGCGCCAGCAACGGCGCATAGTATTCCGCCTCGACGATTTTTCCGCCCTTCGCGAAAGCCTCATCCACATTGCCGTTCTCGCGCACAACCTTCCCGGGCTTCCGCGCCGTTTCCTGTAACTCCTTCTTGTAGGTATCGGAGTTCCAGACGGCGTGCGGACTCTTTTCCCACTCTATCTTCAGTTTCTTCTTGCCCTGCATCGCCGCCCAGGTGTTGTCCGCCAGCACCGCGACGCCGCCCAGTGCCTGAAAGCCGATAGGTGGTTTGAACGCATCTATCGTTTCCGTCAGCTTCACGCCCGCGACGCTTAACGCCGCTTTGTCATCCACCGACTTCACACTGCTGCCGAAAACCGGCGGATGTGCCACGCTCGCATAGAGCATTCCGTCCATGTGCGTATCCTGCCCGTACGCCGCTCTGCCGGTGCACATGTCCTTGAGGTCGTAGCTCGCCGTTCCTTTGCCGATGTATCGCCACTCGTTTCGCGCCTTCAGCTTTACGTCTTCCTTTTTCGGAACGTCCAATTTTGCTGCTGCGGCCGCGAGCTCTCCGTAACCCAATTTCTTGCCAGACGCCTTGTGCACGACTGTGTGCAGACTCGTTGTGCATTCCGACGCCGGCACGCCCCACTGCGCCGCAGCCGCCCGCACCAACATCAACCTGGCGGTCGCGCCAGCCTCGCGCAAAGTGTCGAAGAAACTCCGTACCGAATGCGATCCATCTGTATCCTGGTCGCCGTATTTTTCATCACCTGTTGCCTGCACCAGTTTCACGCGTGCCCAGTCCGCATCTAACTCGTCCGCCAAGATGCGCGGCAGCGCCGTCCTGCTCCCGCTTCCCATCTCCGAGCGGTGCGCGATGATGTATGCGGTTCCATCCGTATCAATCGCGAGGTACACGTTCGGCCGTAACGGCGCTTTTGTCATGGCGTCCGGCGCGCTGGCATTTGCAGATGCAGCAAACATCTGCTCCGGCACCAGGCGAATGCTCAGAACAAATGCTCCCGCTCCGAGCATGCCTTTGAGGAATCCGCGCCGGTCGCTGACTATTTCACGACCAGGCTTGGAAATATTGTCGATATGAATCATGCGCCCTCGCTTCGCCACTTGACGAAAATGGATGCAAAACCGTGTAGTGCAATGTTCCATCGTACCGCCAATCCGTTTTCTTGCAAGCCGCGATGGACGCGGAGCATCTTGCGCCGATGGCCCGGGGGTTACGTGATTCCGCGCATCAGAAAAATACCGCGTTGCGAATTTCGGGCGGACAGTACAATCTCAAGTACGGTAGAACAAAAAGTGATGTCGCCAGACTTCATGAAGCGCGCCATCGCCCTGGCGCTGGAAAATGTCCGCTCGGGCAGCGGCGGGCCCTTCGCTGCCGTGATCGTCAAAGCAGACTGCATCATTGCCGAAGGCACGAACCGCGTCACTCCTGCAAACGATCCGACTGCGCATGCGGAAGTCGTGGCCATTCGCGAGGCCTGCCGCGTTCTCGCTGATTTTCAACTCAGCGGCTGCGATCTCTATACGACGTGCGGCGCGATTTACTGGGCGCGCCCCGCGGGAATTTTCTACGCCGCAACCGCCGCTGACGCCGCGTGCGCAGGTTTTGATGACGCCTTCATCTATAACGAGCTGAAGATCCCGCCCGCCGGGCGGCGCATTCCGATGACGCAAATTCTCCGAGACGATTCCCTCGCTATTTTTTCGGCCTGGAAGCAGCAAGCAAATAAAACGCCCTACTGAGGCAATTCCGCCCTTCCGGCCTCACTCACAATTCAGGAGCGTTTACGATTCCGGCCAGGCACCCAGCGCCCGCCGCAAATTGACCAACTGTCCCAAGTGATACGCGTTATGGTCGGCCAGCAGCAGCGCCTCGCGCAGAATCGTCTGGCCGTCACCGTGCGGAATCGCCGCGTACAAATCGGTTTTAGGGCTTTTTACCAGCTTGATCATTTCCTGCAGATCGTGCTGGAACCCTTCCACGCTCTTTTCCCACGCAGCTTCGTCCGGCGGCAAGGGCGTCTTCGGCCAATAGCCCTCGGGAAATCCAGGAGAAACGTGCTTTGCGTTCCGGCTGAATTCCAGAATGTCCCATTGCGCAATCCGCGCATGCTCCATCAACTGCCATCCCGTATGCGGCAAGCCTTCGACGAACGCTCCTCGTTTTGCCTCGGGGAACCCCTCGATTGCGTCCATGAAGTGTACGTGCGCCTGCCCACCCTTCAGGAGCGAGACGAGCTGCTCGCGCAACGTCTGATCGTGATTTCCCGCCCGGCTTTTCTTTTTCTTGATCCGTTTGTTTTTTTTCTTCACGAGGTTTTCCTATTTCTCCGAGAGAAGCAGTTGTTGCGGCGAGTCCGGAACCGCATGCCGCGCCGCTTTCGCGAACTCACCTGTTTGCAACTCAGGCATCCCAAATAATACACGCGGGAAGCCTCAAAATGATATCTCCGCGCAGGCAAAAACGGTTGCCCGAGGCATGTCCGGCTGGCATACTCCTTTCTCCCCGCAAGAGCCAACAGGCAATCGATGAAACGTGAATATCATCGCTGGTATTCTCACCGGCTCGGCATGGAGTTGGGCGTCGCCGTCTTCGGTCATTGGGGCCCGCCGCTCCTGGGTTTCCCGACCAGTGCCGGCGACGAGTGGGAGCTTGAGGGCCAGAGCATGGTCGGCGCTCTAGCGGATTTCATCGAATCCGGAAGAATAAAATTATTCACCGTGAATTCGATCAATGCGCACAGCTTTTACAACAAGAGCGCACACCCGTTTCACCGCAGCTACGTCCAAGCCGTTTTTGATTCTTACCTGCGCGAAGAGGTCGTCCCTTTTATTTGGAACAATTGCCAGACGGTGGGCCTTGCGATCTCGACGATGGGCGCTTCGTTTGGCGCGTATCACGCTGCCAACAGTCTCTTCAAGCACCCAGACGTCATCAAACGCTGTTTCGCGATGTCCGGCGTTTACGACCTGCGGAACTTTATGGACGGCATGTACGACGACAATTTTTATTTCAACAATCCCGTCGATTACCTCGCAAACGCGAGCGATCCCTGGCTCTACCGCCAGATTGCAAGTTGCGACATTCACCTCAGCACCGGTACGGGTCCGTGGGAGAACAGCGGGCCGACCTACCGCCTCTCCGAAGTTCTCTCCGGAAAAGGCATCCGCCATTCGCTGGACAACTGGGGCCCGCAGGGCGGCCACGACTGGCCCTACTGGAAGCATCAGATGCGCGAATACATCTCGCAACTCTTCTGAAGGCCGCTGGCATCGATTTGACGTTTGGGAAAGGATTCTAGCTCAGGCCCAGATGCTCGAGCTGATATCGCCCTTTTTCGATGACCTGGTCGTCGTCGATCCAGACGTCGCACTTGCGCGCAAGCACGTCAACGTGCGTTTTTGATTTCCAGTCAGCGTGGGTCTGGCTGCCGTAAGGATCGCCGAAGGCGATATGCACGCCGGGGAATTTTTCATCCTGAAGCAGAATCCCGATCATCTCGGATAGGCCGAGGTTCGTCCCAAAAGCAAGCTCGCCGACGCGGTCGCTGTTTTCGTCCGTGTGGCAGTACTCCCAGAATTCCTGCTCCAAGTCCTTTCGGCCACACGTGACGCCGACGAGCCGCGCGCCCTTGATCTCCAGGGTCATCGGCGTGGCCTGCAGGTCGCCGTATTTCCCGTTGAAATGATCGCCGGCCGTGGCGTCGCAGACGAAGGTGCCGTCCACCGTTGCGGGAGTGGTAAAAACTTCGCCGGCCGGAAGGTTAGACCAGTAGCGCGGGCTGATGAGCCCGCTGGTCTTTACCCAGTCGAGGCCGCGGTCGAAATGCGCAGCGATCCTTGTGCCTGCTTCGGTTGTTACGGTGAGGGTTTCGGCGCGCAGCATGCGTTCACGCAGGCTGTCGCTGAGGCGGTCCACCATGCGGTAATCTGCGCGCATGCCCTGCTGCATGATCTCTGGCGTCACTCCAACCATGTGCGCGTAACGAATCTGGCGGCGTTCGACCACTCTCACTATGGTCATGCGCGCACCTAGTTCGCCCGGCTGAGGCCTCATGCACATCACGCCGACATCCGCCGTTTCCAATGCGCCCAGCACGTCCGCGGGCGCAACCTTCATCGGCCGCAGCCCAAAATCTTCCAGAAGCAGTCCCGTATAAGGCGCGCGCCGGTCGTCCAGCGCCGCGGCGATGCTCGCGGCCACAGCGCGACTGGCCTCATCGGCAATCAGCGCCACATGTTCGCCGGGACGCACATCGAGACACGTTTCCACGGCGTTCCGCGCGCCGGGCATCAATTCCGGCTGTGAGGAGCCAAACTTCATCTCAATAATTCTACTTGAATTAGCCAGATATTCTAGTTCTGGCCAGTGGAGACTCTTCTCTTTTCAACTGCCCGTTCGGCCGGTCCAAGGCGTGGGACGAGGGACAAGGGTCGCCAATCGCGTTTTCCGGCAGAGATTCCTCCCGACTAGTTGGCCGCCGAGCTTCGCGGGGAGACACGAAACGCCGGAACCTGGCCGCCACCACTGGTTACATTGGCGAGGCCGGTGGCGCTAAGACGGGTAAGAAAGCCAGCGAGCTTTCCGCGGAACAAGTACGGAGCGAAATCCACCAGCATGTCGCGGTAATCGACCTTGCCGACGTCCGCGATGTAAGGAAAGACTTCGCGACGGATCGGGATGCGTTCCTGGACGATCCACACCCCGTTCTTTGTCGAAAGCGCAAGCTCGATCGCCGCGTCCCAGGCGTCTTCTCCGGTTTCCCAGCCGAGGGTCACGCCGGCGCCGCCATACTCATCGCTGGGCTTAAGGACCAGGTTTTCGCGCTCCTTACGGATAAAGGCGAGCAATTCGATGGGTTGGCCGTAGTGTGCCGTCTTGACGTCCGCGACAACTCGTGTCCAGGGAATATGCTTCCGGATCAGTTCGCGTTCGCCGTGGGAGAAGAGCGCTCCGTTTTGCTGGTCGGTCAGCACGGCGAAAAACGCCTTCACATGCGGAATCTTGCAGCGGAAGTTATTCGCCACGCACACGGCGTTCGCCGAGTAGGCTTTGACCAGTGCGGAACACTCGGCAGGCTTCGCCACGATGTCATTGATAAGCACGCGGCGGTAGACGACATCAATCTTCTTGCCCTGCGCTACCAGCGATTTATCGTCCCATTCGAGCTCGCGTGGATCGGCGATTAGTGTTGGGACGCCCATTTTCTCGAAGCGTTCCCGGAGGATTTCGAATTCGCTCACCGTCGGCACGTCTTTCCAGTCCACGATGGCAATCTGCGGCTTCTTGGACGATCCTCCCCAGTCCACGTAGCTCATCACCAAAGCATCGAGGAGCTTGGCGCTAAGAGGGTAACTGTGAATTTCATACTTCTGCGCAAATTTACTCATCACCGGGAGTTCACGGAAGATTTCAGCAATCGTTTCCGCGTACCCCGCGCCCGCAGGCGATTCGCCGTTGTATTCCGCAAACTTCAGTGAATCCGGAAGCAAAAACGCATCCAGCCGCGCGGCCGTGCTCGCGCGGCCATATCCCGTGTGAATTCGAGCGAGACGTTCCTCTTCCTCCCTCAGATGGAATTGTGCAAATAGATGTTTGTCCTCAAGCGCCGCGCTGGTGATGCGCTCGCCCAGATCCGCGATGGTTTCCGCGACGGTTCTCACGCGCTCTTCGTCTTCCGGAGAAAGAAAAAACGGGCGCAGGAATGGACAGTGAACGCGGTCGCCAAAGGTAAGCCTGGCTCTGCGCATGCGCTTCAGCAAATCTTCCGGGAGCGCGGGCACACGCAGAAGCGTGGCTTTCAAAATAACGTGCCATTCCTCTGCGAGCGTAGGCGGCGAAACCGGACGTGTCGAAGCACTACTCATTTCATCTCATCACGATCCCTGCGCGGAACCGGCAGATGGAGCGGCCGCTGCCTTTTGTCCGGCGAAGGCGCTCCTTGGCGCCCCCGTGAATCCCGCCGCTGCGCCGATGCCTAGCATCTCTTCCCAGCGCGGCCACGCGTTCGAAGGTTTGGCGTTCAGCGCGCGGTCAATCACCAGCCGCGCCATTTTTTCCACCACCTGCTCGAAATAGAAATCCGTGATGCGATCGCGTTCGAAATCCGGCGCGGGATTCAGGAAGTCGATGGCGTACGGCACGCCGTCTTTGATCGCGAACTCGATGGTGTTCATTTCATAGCCCAGCGCCTGGTTGATGGTCTGCGCATCTTTCACGACGCGCGCGCCGAGCTCCGGCGTCAAATATTGGTGGTCGACCAGGTATTTGCGTTCCTTGGGATCATAGTGAACGGGGACGATGTCCGTCTTGCCGAAAGTGAAGCAACGCACGTACTGATTGAAATCGATGAATTCCTGAAGCGTCATGCAGTACGGCGCAGTCCTGTCGTACGCGGCAAGGAGTTCCTCTTTGTTGTTCACTTTGTAGACGTGCTTCCAGCCACCACCCGAAAAAGGCTTCAGGATGGCAGGCCGTCCCACGTAATCGAGCAGTCCATCCCAGTCCACCGGATACTCCAGGTTGTGGAGCGACTCGCCAGTGATATCCACATCGTTGGGATAACCTTTCTGCGGGAGGAGCACTGTCTTGGGGATAGCGATGCCCATCTTGGAGGCCACGGAGTAGTTGAAAAATTTGTCATCGGCCGTCCACCAGAACGGGTTGTTGATCACGTACGTTCCCTGGAGAACGGCATGCTTCAGGTAACCGCGGTAATACTCAACTTCATGCGAGATGCGGTCGACGATGACGCTGTATCGTGCGGGCTCGCCCATCTGGGTACCGCCCAGCTTCACAAATTCGGCAGTAACTCCGTCTCTTGCCCCGAGCCTATTGACGCGCTCGATAATCGCCGGAGGAAAACTGTGTTCCCTCCCGCAGAGAAGGCCAACCGTTTTCATGTTCGTGCTCCTGTCAGGGTTCTGTGGAACTGCTTCGCCTACGATCGCCTTCAATTCACAGCGTGTGCTGAGGAAGCGCGCGGCTGGGTGACACCTCCGCGCGTTTCGGCCACCAGGTGGCGCACCACCGCCTTCAAATCTCCTGTTTCCTGATACACGCGCAACTGCCGGTCCGCGCTGGTGCCTTCGTTCATGATCGTGTGCACGTATTCGACCGCGCTGCGGCTGCCGAGATCATCGACGACGTCATCCACCAATTCCAGTAATTCGGGGACCAGCTCGCGCATGGGCACTTCGGCTTCCTTGCCAAAGTCGATCAGCTTTCCTTCAATTCCATATCGCGCCGCGCGCCATTTGTTTTCTTCGATGAGCGCGCGCCCGTACAGCCGCCAGCTCATATTGCGCTGGTTGAGGCGGTGCAGTTTCACAATGATTGCCTGTGTCAGCGCGGCGATGGCCACCGCCTCTTCGACTCTCGTCGAAACATCGAACATTCGGAATTCCAACGTGCCGAACGAGGGGTGCGGGCGGACGTCCCACCAAATCTTTTTCCCGCTGTCGATACAGTTCAGCTTCATGAGAAGATTCACGAAATTTTCGTACGCGCTCCACGATTCGAATTGCTCCGGCACACCGGTCCGCGGGAACCGGCGAAACACCGTCGTGCGAAACGACTTCAATCCCGTATTTCTCCCCATCCAAAACGGCGAACTGGTCGAGAGCGCCAGCAGGTGCGGCAGGAAGTAGCGCACGCCGTTCATCATGTCGATGGTCGTCTGTTTGTCCGGCATGGCGATGTGTACGTGCATTCCGAAGATGAGCAGCGATCGCGCTAGTTGACCCATCTCTTCGACGATGTGCTGATAGCGTTCACCCGGAGAGATGACCTGGTCGATCCAGCTTGAAAAGGGGTGTGTGCCAGCGGCGGCCACCTGAAGTCCCGCGCGTTCGGCTGCGGCGACTAGCTCGCCGCGCGTGCGGTGCATTTCTATGCGCAGCTCGCTGACGTTTTCACAGATGCGCGTGCCGGTTTCGACGATAGACTGGTGCAACTCGTGCTTCACCTGTTCCGCAATGTCCGGCGAAGCCGCGGAGACGAGCTGGCTGACGTGCGACCGCAACTCGCACGTCGCTGGATCAATGATCTGGAATTCTTCTTCGACGCCGATGGTGAAGCGGTGAGCCATGGAGTGGCCCTCCGGGTCGCTTGGCCTTGTTGGGGACTTCGAGCTACGTATCATACCCCGCCGCGGCTCAAAAATGTACCTCTCCTCTTGGTCGCGCGGCCGTTCTCAATTTAGGTGTCTTGCTGCTGCCAGAAGCACCTGCCTCGAGCTTAGACACATCCGTGTCCGCTACGCACGCAAAACTGTGCCGGATCCTCTCTCCCAATGCAGTGCTTATCTCGAAATGCATCCTGGGATGGAATCTACTTACGATTGATGGCCCGGAAAAAAGTCGGACGGATAGGCCTGTCCGTCCCACGCGAAGGATTCCGTAGTTCGAGGTATTCTTCTATACGCCTGGTTTGCTGCTTCGAATCTCTGTTTTACGCCGCTCCCATCGCCCTGCGCTGCTGGAAGCATTCCCGGCAAAACACCGGCCGCCCTTGCGTCGGACGGAAGGGAACTGTGGTTTCCTTCCCGCACTGCGAGCAATTCGTCTTCGTTTCCGAACGCATCGGTGACCCGTGACCGCCGCCACCACCGCCCTCGGCCCGTTTAGCCTTGCAACCTTTGCAACGCTTGGGCTCGTTTTTGAACCCCTTGTCGGCGAAAAACATCTGTTCGCCGGCGGTAAATACGAATTCAGCTCCGCACTCCGAACACTTCAGCACTCGATCGTGATATTCCATGAGCCGCTCTCCCCCTGGTCCCTTGCCGGACAGGAGCTTGGGCGGACTTTGTACCTCAGAGCCTAGATGCTTGAGGAGACCAGTTTCCGGGGACGCCGGGCGCGGATCCCTTGGGCCTGCGGGCACGAAGCTAAAACACGAACCCAAAACTTCCCTGCCTTACGGGGCCTGAATCTCGGAAGTGCGGCGCCGAGCTGCGAAGGAAAACGGAAGGACGATCCCGGCAATGCCGGGACCGCCCCATATCTTAATCCGCTTCCCGCCGCTGCTTCTTGCGCAGTCGCTTCCGCGAAAGCGCTTCTTTTGCCCGGCGCTTCTCGCCGGGTTTCATGTAGAAGCTGTGCTTCTTGATTTCCTTGATGATGTCTTCCTGTTGCACCTTGCGCTTAAAACGCCGCAGGGCATTTTCCAGTGACTCACTTTCTTGGATGATGACTTCAGCCACTTTATTAATTCACCCCCAATCCGGTTCGGATTGGTATCTTGCGGCGCCTCTCGCCGGCCAGCTAC
>WNFF01001895.1_pt1 | contig 17024 bp, 16 predicted proteins | sample 5400441 | NCBI WGS metagenome assembly WNFF01 (sample SAMN13153345, study PRJNA577476) | soil metagenome | isolation source: 120 cm saprolite under Douglas fir tree site 2 hole 3 replicate 1 | place: USA:California | collected 2015-04-18 | reverse complement strand
CGTCGGCCATGGAGAATTTCCAGCGCTTGGCCGGCTCCTCGATGCGCCCGAGAAAGCGGCGCCGCTGCTCCTCCTTCGAGATGTGGAGGAAGAACTTCAGGATGAGGACGCCGTTGCGCGCGAGATAGCGTTCGAAGGCGCGAATGTCCTTGAAGCGGTGCTCCCAGATCTTCTTCGTGACGAGCGGCTTCGGCAGCTTCTGGCGCGCGAGCAGCTCGGGATGTACGCGCACCACCAGCACCTCCTCGTAGTAGGAGCGATTGAAGATGCCGATGTGTCCGCGCTGCGGCAGCGCCTTCACGCAACGCCAAAGGAAATCGTGCGCCAGTTCCTCCTCGCTCGGCGCGCGGAACGGGTGGACATGGCAGCCTTGCGGATTGATGCCGGTCATCACGTGCTTGACCACGCCGTCCTTGCCGGCCGCATCCATGCCCTGGAGGATCACGAGCACCGACCAGCTGTTCTGCGCAAAAAGGCGTTGCTGGAGATCGGTCAGGCGCCCGGTACCGGCAGCCAACAGCCGCTCCGCCCGCGCCTTGTCGACGTCGAGACCGCACGTCCCGGAAGGATCGTGGTCGGCGAGCCGGAATTTATCCGGCTTGTCGATGCGCACATGCTTGATGAGCTTCGCGGGCTTCATGCCGCCGATCATAGCGGCTCATGCCCGAAATGTGGCGAGGGCAACGGTCAAATTTCGATCGCGCCTTCGGTGACCACGACTGCGGCGCCCCCGATGGTCGCGGCCGCGAGCTTGCCGTTCCGGATCGACATGATGAGCTCGATCAGGCTCGGCCGGCCCATCTCGTAGCCCTGCTCGATACGTACGGTGTGCTCGCCGTCGTCCATCCGTCGATGCGCCGCCAACAGCCCCGCGAAGGCGGCCGCGGCGGAGCCGGTCGCCGGATCCTCGGCGACGCCGAGCTTCGGCGCGAACATGCGGGCATGGAAATCGTGGCCCGGCTCGGCGACCTCGCCGCAATAGAGATAGGCCACAGCGCGTCCGCCGAACGCGAAGGCTTCCTCGAACCGCGCCGGATCGGGACGCGCCCGGCCGATCGCCGCGAGCGAGCGCACCGGCAAGAAGGTCTGCGGGAGGCCGGCCGACCAGCGGGATGGACGCAAATCCTCGAACCCGATGTCGGCCGCATCGAGCGAGAGCGCCGCGGCGGCGGTGGCTGCATCGGGGCCGGCACCGATCTCCTCGGGCAGGCGCGGCAGCGCGAAGGAGGCGCGGCCGCGATCGCCATCGGTCATGGCGGCACGGCAGCGCACCGGCCCGATATTCTCCTCGAGCACGATCTCGCGTGCGCCGGCGCCGCCGTCGAGGCGCGCGAGCAGGACCGCGGTGCCGACCGTGGGGTGGCCGGCAAACGGCAACTCGGTGCCCGGCGTGAAGATGCGAACGCGCGCGCGGTGCGCAGGATCAGCCGCGGGAAGGACGAACACGGTCTCGGGATGATTGAACTCGCGCGCCACCGTCTGCATCGCGGCGGTATCGAGATTTTCTGCGTCGAGCACGACGGCGAGCGTATTGCCGGCAAAACGGCGCTCGGTGAAGACGTCGAGGGTGACGAAGCGGCGGCGCATGCGGTTCTCCTAGATGGATTCGGGTTGAAAGGTCTTGCTCGGCGCGACGATCTCGTCCTGCGCCTCGACGATGAGCATCTCGCGCGCGCCCGCTTGCGCGGTGCGGCGCAGGATGCCGAAGACCGAGGACGCGGCGCGCGACATCGCCTCCGCCGCCGAACCGGTGCGCAGATGATGGGCGAAGAACAGCGCCGCGAGGGCGTCGCCTGCCCCATGAACCGCCGTGGCGAGTTTCGGCGTGCGCACGCGAAAACGTCCCCGCGTGTCCGACACGACGAGGTCGACCGTATCAGCGGGAGTTTCGGCCGTGTGCAGCGAGGTCACGAGGACCACGGCAGGCCCGCGCGCATGAATTGCGTCCATAGCCGCGATGGCTTCGGCAAGCGTCGCGCTCGTGCGTCCGCTGAGTTGGTCCAGCTCGAACTGGTTGGGCGTCACAACGTCCGCGGCGGAGAGTGCGCGGGCGCGAAAGAACTCGGCCACGTCCGGCCGCACGTAGACCCGTCCCGCGTCGCCGATCACCGGATCGCAGCAGTAGCGCGCGGCAGGATTGGCTGCCTTCACCTTCGCGACCGTCTCGAGGATCGCGTCGCCGATATCGGCGCTCCCGATGTAGCCCGATAGCACGCCGTCGCACGTCGTCAGCGCGCCAAGTCGCGCGATGCCCGCGACGATCTCATGGATCATGGCCGCGTCGGACACCCGGCCGGTGAAGCCGCCGTGGCCCGGATGATTGGACAATTGCACCGTATGGATCGGCCGCACCTCGATGCCGAGCCGCTGCAGCGCGAACACCGCCGCGGAGTTGCCGACATGGCCGTAGGCCACGTGCGACTGGATCGAGAGGAGGTTCATGGGCGGAGGATGCCCGTGCGGCGCTCCTCATGCCAACCAAATCTCGTGATGGGGATGATCAACAGACTGTAGCCCGGATGGAGCAAAGCGTAATCCGGGATCACCTCATCCGCTTGCGAGGCTGATCCCGCATTCCGCTTCGCTCCATGCGGGCTACAGCAAAAGGCTCACTGCATCCCGAGCTTCTGGTGCGCCTGCTCGACGTACTTGTTGGTGTAGGTCTTCGACAGGTCGATGTTCGCCTTGGCGATCTCCGGCACCGACTGGCTGAACACGGCGAGCACGGCTTGCGCGCCCTTGGGGTCCATGCGGCCGGTGGTCGAATACATCGGCAGCGTATTCTTGAGCGCCGCGAGATAGAGCGCCTTGTCGGGCCCCACCAGCTCATCCGGCATCTTCGCCATGATCTCTTCCGGCGTATGCGAGTGGATCCATTTGAGCGTCGCGACGATCGCGTTGGTGAGCGCCTGCGTCTCCTTCTCGTGGCTCGCGATCCAGTCCACGCGCGTATAGAGCGCGCCGCCCGGATATTCGCCGCCGAAGACGTCGAGCGTGTCCTTCTGGGTGCGCGTGTCGTTGAGGATCTTCAGGTCCTTGTTCTTGCCCTGCAGCAGCGTGACCGCCGGATCGAGCATGATTGCGGCCTCGACGGTGCCCTGCTCCATTGAGGCGACCGCGGTCGCCTCGAGCCCGATACCGATGATGCCGACCGAGTTCGGATCGACGCCGTTCTTGGCCAGCATGTAGTTGAGGAAGAAATGGGTCGACGAGCCGGGCGCGCTCACCCCGACCTTCTTGCCGGCCAGATCTTTCACTGTGCGCACCGCGCCGGTGTGCTTGGGCGCAACGACGAGCGCAAAGCCCGGATAGCGGTCGTACACCACGAAGGCCTGCAGCGCCTGGTTCTTCGCCGCGAGATTGACGCAGTGGTCGAAATAGCCCGACACCACGTCCGCGCTGCCGCCGAGCACCGCGGTGAGCGCCTGCGAGCCGCCCTTGAAATTGACGAGCTCGACCTCGACGCCCGCTTTCTTGTATTCGCCGAGCCGCTCCGCGAGCATCGTCGGCAGGTAGCACAGGCAGCCGGCGCCGCCGACCGCGATGGTGACCTTCGCGGCGCCAGCAACGCCGCCCATCAAGACGAGCGCGCCGAGCGGCGCCAGGACGGACCGCAGCAATTTGCCGATCATGACTGTCTCCCAGGGGCTGTTTCGCCGCCACCATACGGCAGCCTTGGCATGACGCAAGGGTGCCACGGGCGACGATTCCGCACAGGAATTTTCCGTGCTGGCCGTCCGATATCGAGCACCTGTTTTCCGAGAGCCGGTCCTGCCGATGGCCGAATTCCGACAATCCCATCCGGGGACACGCCGCCGCCTCGGGCGAAACCATGTATTCCTGCTTCTCCTCTCGGCGGTCTATCTGGCGAGCTTTTATGCCTGCGACCGCCCGGGGGCGCTGCGGCGCACGCTCGAGCCGCTCGAACCGGCGCTACCCATGAGGCCCGTCACCGGCCGTGCCTGGGTGGTCGACGGCGACACGATCCGCATCGCAGGCATTCCGATCCGCCTCGACGGCATCGACGCACCCGAAAGGTCCCAGACCTGCACCTATCCGAACGGCCGCGCGTGGCCCTGCGGAGAAGCCGCGACCCGCCGGCTGCACGAGCGCACGCGCGGGCGGATCGTCACGTGCAAACCAAGAGGCCACGACCGATACGCACGCTTGATTGCAACGTGCTGGCTTGACGGATCGGACCTCAACGCATGGCTCGTGCGCGAGGGCTGGGCCGTGGCGTCAGGCTTGCGCCGCACCTACGCGGCGGAGGAGGCGGCGGCGAGCGCCGCGAAGCACGGCATCTGGACCGGATCGTTCATCGCGCCGGCGGAGTGGCGGCGCGCGCATTCCAATGGTTGGCGCCACCGTTGGTGAGCGTCAGCCGCGCGTATCGGCGGTCGCCGGCCGCCACTTGAGCAGGCGTTTCTCCACCACGGTGACGAGGGCGTCGATCACGATGACGAAGACGGCGAGCACGAACATGCCGGCAAAGACGCCGGCGACGTCGAATATGCCCTCCGCCTGCTGGATCAGATAACCGAGCCCGGCCGCGGAGCCGAGATATTCGCCCACCACCGCGCCCACCACCGCGAAGCCGACCGACGTGTGGAGCGAGGAGAACATCCAGGAGAGCGCCGAGGGCCAGTAGACGTGGCGCATGAGCTGGCGCTCGTTCATGCCGAGCATGCGCGCATTGGCGAGCACGGTCGGGCTCACCTCGCGCACGCCCTGATAGACGTTGAAGAACACGATGAAGAAAACGAGCGTCACCCCGAGCGCGACCTTCGACCAGATGCCGAGCCCGAACCACAGCGTGAATATCGGCGCCAGCACGACGCGCGGCAGCGCGTTGATCATCTTCACGTAGGGGTCGAACACGGCCGCGACCGTCGGCTTGCGCGCGAACCAGAAGCCGACCAGCACGCCCGCACCCGCGCCGATAGCGAACGCGAGCATCGATTCCCACAGCGTGATCCAGAGATGCTTCCACACCGTGCCCTGCGCGAACATCTTGACGACGCGGGCCGCGACGTCGGCCGGATTGGAGAAGAAGAACGGCGGCAGCAGCACCGCGCCAAAGATCGGCACCGTGGTGAAGACATGCCAGATCGCGAGCGCCAGCACGCCGACCAGCACCTGCAGGATCAGAAGCTTGGCGCGCGACACGCTCAGGCCCCTCCTTTTCCGTCATTGCGAGCGAAGCGAAGCAATCTCATGCCACAGCCGTCCGCGAGGCAGAGACTGTTCCGTCGCGTACGCAGGTCGGGCTCACTGCGGCTTGGTGAACCGGCCGATCAGGCCAGCCGCGCCCTTGGTGTGACCGTCGAGCGCCTTGAAAAGCTCATCACGCGTAAGGCCGGGCTGTAGCGCCTTGGGATCGAGGTCGGTGGCGATCAGCGTGAACGTGTAGTGGTGCCAGTCGCCGGGCGGCGTGCAGGGCCCGGAATAGTGCGCGAGCTTGGCAATGTTCGCGCCGCCGACATACTTGTCGGACGGCTGGCTGACCTCGCCTTCGGCGAAGCTCGTCACCGATGCCGGGATACCGTAGGCGACCCAGTGCACGACGCCCAGTCCGCCGCGCCCTTCGGGATCGAACATGATCATGGCGTAGCTCGTGGTGCCGGCCGGCGGATTCGACCACGCCAGCGGCGGGGAGATGTTCTCGCCTACGCAATTGGGATTCTGCTTGTTGTTGCCGGCATTCTTAATCGCGAGCTTGCCGTTGTCCTCGAAGGCGGACGAGCGCAGCATGAACGGCTCGGCGGCCTTCGCGCCCTGCCAGGCGCCCATGGAGACGAGTGCGAACGCGCTCGCCACGAAGAGATTTCCGATATGCTGCTTCACGGCATTTCCTCCAGTTGGTTCGGGATGGTGACTGTAGCCGGCGATGGGTGCAGTTCAAGGCGGCTGCCCCGCCCTCAGCCTCCACCGCTTTGCGCGTAGCCCTTGAGCACTTCGTCCTTGAGCGTCCGCCAGATCTCGCGATGGAGATCGTGAAACGCTTTATCGAGCTTGACCTCGGCGATGTCGCGCGGACGCGGCAGCTCAACTTTCCAGTCGCCGATGATGCGGGCGGCCGGACCGGCCGACATGATGACGACGCGATCGGAGAGCGCGATCGCCTCCTCGAGATCGTGGGTGACGAAAAGCACGGCCTTTCGCGCCGCGCTCCAAAGATCGAGCAGCAGGTTGCCCATGATCTGGCGCGTCTGCGCGTCGAGCGGGCCGAACGGCTCGTCCATCAGCAGGATTTTGGGATCGCGGATGAGGACCTGGGCGAGACCGACGCGCTTGCGCTGGCCGCCCGAGAGCATGTGCGGATAGCGTGCGGCGAAACCCGCAAGCCCGACGCGCGTGAGCCACTGCTGGGCCCGGCCGCGCGCCTCCCCGGGTGACGCGCCCGCGACTTCGAGCCCGATGGCGACGTTGTCGAGCGCCGTCTTCCAGGGAAACAGCGCATCGGACTGAAACAGGTAGCCGGCCTGCGCATTGCGCCCGGCGAGCGGCGCGCCGAAGATCGCCGTCGTTCCGGCGCTCGGCTCGATCAGACCGGCCGCGACGTTGAGCAGCGTCGACTTGCCGCAGCCGGTCGGACCGACGATCGCGACGAACTCGCCGTCCGCGACCGCGAGCGAGGCGCGTTCGACCGCGGTGTAGGTCGTGCGTTCGGAAATGCGGAACGACACCGTCACGTCGCCGAGACGGACGGCGGGCGCGCTTGCGCTCGACTGCGCCGGTGGCCCGCCCTGCTCGGCCATGCATGCCCCTCGTCGCGGACGCCCCTCGCCCGCCGCGCCCGAAGCTATCCGGCCGCCGCAAACTTGCAAGCGACGCCGGAACGAGCGCTACAAGCCCTTGATCAGGCCCGCGTCGATGAGCAGGCGATTGAAGCGCCGCGCCTGCGCACCGGCCTCGCAGCGGTAGAACAGGCCGTTGCAGCGCTGCATGATCTTCTTCTGCTCGACGAATGTCGGATCGAGCGGCAGCCCGGCGGCTTCCTGAATGACGAGCGGAAGATACGGCGCCTCGAGCGCGTCGAGCGCGGACGACACGTCGACCGGTTTGAAATTCACCGCGTCGATCGCGTAGTAGGTGGTGAAGTAGCGCGGATCGTAGGCCATCACCTTGCGCGCGACCTGCGCCTCGCTGAGCTCGGGCTCGAGCACGCGCGACGAGATCCAGGGCTGGTGATCGCCGAAGCGCACGATCAGAAACGACTCGTCCGGGAATTCGCGCTTGAGCCGCGCGACAAAATCGCGGTAGTCGCGCGCGCTCATGGTCTGCCGGCGGATGTATTCGTCGATGCTGGTCTCGTTGCCGAGGCTTTTCCAATCAGGCGTGAGGTCGGGGCGGTACGACTTGTCCCACGGGAAGTGATTGGCGGTCACGTAGGTGAAGATGAACAGCGGCGCGCTGCCCTTCTCGCGCGCGATCGTCCGCACCGTCTGGTCGTAATAGTAATGATCGGGCTCGATCTCGGTCGCACCCATATCCCGCATATCGGTGAAATGGTCGATGCCCGCCGTCTGCTGGAAGTGGCGCGCGCTCAGGAAATTGCCGTCGTCCGGATAGAGGCTGAAGGTCCTGTAGCCGCAGCGGCGCAGCGCCTGCGGCAGCCCGCGCTCGACATGGCCGGCGGCGATGCGCGTGACGTAGAACATGAAGCGGCCGAAGGAGCGTGGCGAGAGGCCGGTCAGCACGCTGTATTCCGCGTACCAGGTGGGCCCGCCGGTGGCATCGAGAATGAACGAGCGCTGCTTGCCGTCGAACGAGCGAAAATGCCGCCGATAGTCGGGCGGGACGCGAATGCCGGGAGCGGCGGTGATGTCGAAGCTCGATTCATCGAGCACCATGATGATGTGCGGCCGACGTCCCGGCGCGTGGCAGCCGTCGGCCGTGACGAATGGAAGCTGACCGGCGGCCGAGCCGCCAGCGTCGGCGTCGAGCCATCCCTGCCTGAACAGCTCCGATACGGCGGTGACGCCCGAGCGCACGAAATTGGAGACGTGATTGACGCCCTGGAACGGCTCCCAGGGCTGCTCGGGCACCGCAAGCGACAGACCCGTGAGGGCCGCGAGGCACGCGGCGCCGCCGAGCGCGGAGATCCGCCGGCGCACTTTGAACGGATCGAAGCGCCAGACCACGATGAGCAGCGGAACCACGACGGCTGCCGCGACAAGCAACGTGACCCGCAGTTTCGGGTGCACGGTGAAGAGGAATGCGGCCGTCTCGGGCTCGACCATGAGGAAGTCGAGGAACGTGATGGTCCACCAAGTGATGCCGACCTTGAACTGGGAAATGGCGATTAGGCCGTAGAACAGCAGGAGCGACAGCGCCGCCGCCAACGCCGGCCGCCGCAGCACGACCAGAAAGGCAAAATTGAACAGCCCCCAGGCGAGGATGAACAAAGCGAAGTGGACGGCCTCGTACTCGGTCCACCACAGGAGCGCGGCGGCGATGAGGTGCAGGCCCACGATGACCGCGAGCCACGGCCGCGAGGATGCGATGAAGGTCCTCAGATCGGTCAGGCTGGGGGCGGTGCGAGACCAGTTCGTGATCGACATGGCGGCCGCTACAGCCTCTTGATGAGGCCGGCATCGATGAGAAGCCGGTTGAAGCGTCGCGCCTCCGCGCCGCCGTTGCACAGATAGAATGCGCCGCCGCACCGCTGCAGGATCCTCTTCTGCTCGGCGAAAGACGGGTCGAGCGGCAGTCCGGCCGCCTCCTGGATCACGAGCGGCAGGTAGGGCGCTTCGAGCGTGTCGAGCGCGGATTTGAGATCGACCGGTTTGAAATTGATCGTGTCGATTGCGTAATAGGTCGTGAAATAGCGCGGATCGTTGCGCTCGACCCGTTGCGCGATCGCGTCCGCGTCGAGCGTGGGATCGATGATGCGCTCGGCGAATTCCGGCTGATGATCGCCGAAGCGCACGAGCAGGAAGGATTCGCGGGGGAAATCGCGCTTGAGCCGGGCGAGGAAGTCCGCGTAATCGCGCGCGCTCATGCCCTGGCGGCGCACATACTCGTCGACCTTCGCGCCGTTGCCGAGATCCATCCAGCCCGGCGTGAGGTCCGGGCGATAGCGCGAATCCCACGGGAAATGATTGGCCGCGAGATAGACGAACAGAAAGAGCGGGGCGTTGCCGCGCTCGCGTTCGATCATGCGCGCCGCCTTGTCATAGTAGAAGCGGTCGGGCTCGACGCCGATCGAGGCCATGTCGTGCGCGTCGACGAAACGCTGGATGCCGGTGGTGATGTGGAAGCTGCGCGCGCTCAGGAACGCGCCGGCGGCCGGATAGAGCGTGAAGGTCTTGTAGCCGCAGCGCTGCAGCGCCAGCGGCAGTCCGCGCTCGACCCGCCCGGCGGCGATGCGGGTGACGAAATAGGCGAAGCGTCCGAACGAGCGCGCGGACAGACCCGTGAGCACGTTGTATTCCGTGTACCAGGTCGGCCCGCCGGTGCCTTCGACCACAAAGGCGCGCTGCTTGCCGTCGAACGAACGGAAATGATCGCGATAGCCGGCCGGCACCTTGACGCCGGAAACGGCCGTGATGTCGAAGCTCGACTCGTCGAGCACCATGATGATGTGCGGGCGCCTGGTCGTCGTGCCGCAACTCGCCCCGTCGCCGACTTTCAGACCGCCGGAAGCCATGGCGTCGGACTCGAAGAGCCCGTGAGTGGAAAGCTCCGACATCGCCTCGACGCCGGTGCGCATGAACTTGGACACAAAGCTGTCGCCGTAGAATGCCTCGTGGTGCTCCATCGGGACCGCGTAGGACAGCGCGGTCATGCCGACGAAACAGGCCGCCGCGCCGGCGGCGGCGGTGCGCATCCGGATGCGATACGGGTCCAGCCACCACAGCAGCGCGAGCAACGCGGCGACGAGGACGCCGGCGAGCATGAGGGACCGGCCGAGATCGGGATAGATGGTGAGCAGAAACGAGACCGTATCGGTGTCGATGATCATCAGGTCGATGAAGCTCGCCGTCAGCAGCAGGATCTCGTGCTTGAGGCTCGACACCAGGATGAGCATCACGATCATCGTGAGGGACAGGCCGGCGGCGACGCCGGGTCGCCGGACGAGCATCAGCCAGAAGAAATTGAGGAAGCCCCACGCGAGAGCGAATATCAGCTTCGGCACGACCGCCGCTTCGGTCACGAGCATGACGGCGAGCGCCGCGAAGTGGAGGCTCAGGACGGTCGCAAACGGGATCGAAAGTGCCGGAAAAAAGCCCCTCCACGCCGGAAACCGACGCCCTGCGCGGAAATACTCATAGAACGACATGATCCACACGTAAAACCCGCGCTCCGCCACATCCCCTTGATGCAGCCGCAGCGCGGGCCCCCGGGTCATATTTCTGTAACAAAAACGTCATGGCAAGGGCGGTGATCCCCCGCCGTGCTAAAAATCCTGGAGCGCGCCCGCCGGACGGCCGTTCTTGCACTGCACAATGGATGCCCCGCCCGACGTGGTGTCCGCACGAAAAGGCCCGCGAACAGCGCCCATGACCCAAGCGCGCGACGTCATCCGGTTCGAAAAGATTTCCAAGGCTCATGAGGGCCGCAACGCCCTCGAGGGCGTCTCCCTGGCGGTGCGCGAGGGCGAATTCCTGGCGGTCGTCGGACCGTCCGGGGCCGGCAAGACCACCCTGTTGCGGCTCATCAACCGGCTGACCGAGGCGAGCCAGGGCGTCGTGCGGGTCGAAGGCGAGGACGTGCGCGCGGTCGACGCGATCGCGCTGCGGCGGCGGATCGGTTACGTCTTTCAGGGCATCGGCCTCTTTCCGCACATGACGGTCGCGGAAAATATCGGCATCACGCCGCGGCTGCTGGGCTGGGACGCGCCACGCATCGCCGCGCGCGTGGAGGAGCTCATCAGGCTGGTACGCCTCGATCCGGCCGTCCACCGCGCTCGCCTGCCGCATCAGCTCTCGGGCGGCGAGCGCCAGCGCGTCGGCGTCGCCCGCGCGCTCGCGGCGCAGCCGCGCATCGTGCTGATGGACGAGCCGTTCGGCGCGCTCGATCCGATCACGCGCGACGCGCTCGGCCAGGACTACCGGCATCTGCACGACGAGCTCGGCCTCACCACGGTGATGATCACCCACGACGCGCTCGAGGCCGTGCTGCTCGCCCATCGCATCGTCGTCGTGCGCGACGGTCGGATCATCGCCGACGGCACGCCGCGCGCGCTGATGACGGAGGACCGCGACGATTACGTCGGCGAATTGATGCACATGCCGCGCCACCAGGCCGAACGCCTGCAGGCGCTCATCGAGGACGGGCCGCGATGATCGCGGATTCGCCCTTCGCCGACGCGCTCGCCCGCCTGCCCGACTATCTCGGCAGCCATGTGCTCGTCAGCGTCACGGCGCTGGTGCTCGGGCTTGCGGTCAGCCTGCCGCTCGCGCTCCTGTCGATCCGCCGGCCGGCCTGGCGCGGCGTGCTGCTCGCCGCGGCGAGCGTCGTGCAGACCATTCCGGGCCTCGCGCTGCTCGCGCTGTTCTATCCGCTGCTGCTCGGGCTGGCGGCGCTCTGCGAGCGCCTGTTCGGCGCCGGGTTCTCGGCGCTCGGTTTTTTGCCGTCGGTGCTGGCGCTCGCGCTCTACAGCATGCTTCCGGTGCTGCGCAACACGGTGACAGGCCTCACGGGAATCGATCCCGCGGTCAACGAAGCGGCGCTCGGCGTCGGCATGACCCGCCGGCAATCGCTCTGGATGGTCGAGCTGCCGCTCGCATTGCCGGTGATCATGGCCGGCATCCGCACCGCCGCCGTGTGGGTGATCGGCACCGCCACGCTGTCGACGCCGATCGGCCAGACCAGCCTCGGCAATTACATCTTCACGGGATTGCAGACGCAGAATTGGGTCTTTGTGCTTTTCGGCTGCGTCGCCGCCGCCGTGCTGGCGCTCGCCGTCGACCAGTTGCTGGCGCTGGTCGAGAACGGGTTGAGCGGACGAAAACGCAACCGCGTCGCGCTCGGTCTCCTCGGCCTCGCGCTCGTCGTCAGCGGTGCGCTCGTTCCCAATTTTTCGCGGCCGCACGCGGCTTACGCGATCGGCGCAAAGACCTTCACGGAGCAATACATCCTGGCCGCGCTGATCGAAGAGAGGCTGGGCGCGATGGGACTGTCCGCGGCGCGCCGCGAGGGGCTCGGCTCGAACATCATCTTCGACGCGCTCGCCGGCAACGAGATCGACGCCTATGTGGATTATTCGGGCACGATCTGGGCGAACCAGCTGCATCGCGACGACGTCAGGCCCCGCGCGGAGGTGCTCGCCGCGGTGGCCGCATGGCTCAAGGCCGAGCGCGGGATCGAGGTCGTCGGCGAGCTCGGTTTCGAAAATGCCTATGCGCTCGCGATGTCGCGCAAACGCGCGCAGGCGCTCGGCATCCGCTCGATCGCCGATCTCGCGCGTCACGCCCCCGGATTGACGATCGCGGGCGACTACGAATTCTTCGCCCGTCCCGAATGGGCGGCGATCCGCAAGACCTACGGCCTGGCATTCCGCGAGCAGCGCCAGATGCAGCCGGAATTCATGTATCCGGCGGCCGCCGCGGGCGAGGTCGACGTCATCTCGGCCTACACCAGCGAGGGGCGCATCGCGCAATACGATCTCACGGTGCTCGACGATCCGCGGCACGCGATACCGCCCTATGACGCGATCCTGCTGGTCGCGCCGAAACGCACCAATGACCGCGCGCTCATCGACGCGCTGCGGCCGTTGGTCGGCGCGATCGACGTGAACCTGATGCGGGCCGCAAACCAGCGCGCGACATTGGGCGGCGGCTCGCCCGAGGCGGTGGCGCGCTGGCTGTGGGAGCAGATTGAACGCCGAAAATAAGATTATCCTTGCGGAATCCGCGCCAACGCGTTACGTGGCGAAATGACATGCGGAGATTTGCGCCCGGCGCCAGAAATGGCAGCCGGTTTTTTCTTGGGCTTCGATGAATTCTCGCTGCGCGAAACTCCGATTAGCCTCGGATTGTCGAATGATCAAGATCCAACCGGCCCTGCAGATTCCCTGTTGTTTACAGGGAAACGTGCGGCGCAAAGTCTCGTAGCCCGCATCGAGCGAAGCGGAATGCGGGATAAGCCGATCGATTGATCGTAGGCCTGACTGGGCCGCATGCGGAGCCCCGGATTTCGCTTCGCTCCATCCGGGCTACCAAAGCCAGACACACGGCCGCTTGATCTTTTCCTGATCCGATCAAGCGAACAAGCTTCGCTCTCGTCGCGCTACGCGAATGGCGCGGCGCGTCGTTGCCGGCCTCAATATTGTCCCTTGGGCTCGAGACCAAGCAGGTACTGCCCGAACATGCTGCCGGTCGAATCCCAATTGAGGCTGATATGCGACGCGGCGGCGTGCGCGTCGCGCCAGAATCGCTGCAGCGGATGGTCGAGAAAGAGTCCCTGGCCTCCCGCCGCGAGGAAGAGCGCGTCGATCGCCTGGATAGCCAAGCGCACGCAGAAGGCCTGATCGCGGCGGTTGCGCAGCCGTACGTCCATGCTGACCGCCTCGCCGCGTTGCGCCAGCGCAGTCGCCTCGGCGAGGTCGCGAAACATCATCAGCCTTGCGCCATCGATGCAGGCGGACGCCTCGGCAACGCGCAGCTGGACGGTCGCGAGCTCGGCCATCCGGCGATTGCCGCCGGCGACCGCGCCGCGCGTGGTGCGGACCTTCGCCTCGTCGAGGAATGCGGCGAGCGCGCCCTCCGCCATCCCGAGCACGGGCGACACGATCGTGACCGGCAGCACCGCCAGGAAGGACTGCTTGTAGAGCGGATTCGAATGCGCGCGCATCCCGGGCGCGGTGGCGTTGACGAGTTCGGCGAATGTGACCGCGCGGTGCGACGGCACGAAGGCGCGCCGTGCCACGATGCTCTTGCTGCCGGTGCCGGCGAGGCCCATGACGCGCCAGTCGTCGTCGATCATGATGTCGGACGTGCGAAGCAGGAAGAACCCCGGCTGCGGGCCTCCCTGCGGCTGCGGGATCAGGCCGCCGAGGAATTGCCACTGCGCATTGTCGCAGCCGCTGCAAAAGCCGCCCGAGCCGGATACGACATAGCCGCCGTCGACCGCTTCCGCCTGCGCGACCGGCGCGTAGGTGCCGGCCGCGAGCGCGCTGCGGTCATGCCAGACCTCGTCCTGCGCCGCTTGCGAAAAACAGGCGATGAGCCATTGATGGGAGGCCAGCAGGCCGTAGACCCAGCCGGTCGATCCGCAGCCGCTCGCCAATATGGCCTCGACCTGTGCGAAGACGTCGAAGCCGTATTCGAACCCGCCATAAGCTTTCGGCTGCAGGATGCGAAACAGATCCGCCTGCCGCATGCGGGCGATGATGTCGTCGCCGATGCGCCTTGCGGCTTCGCTCTGCGGCGCCTGCTCGCGCGCGATGCGGGCGATTGCGCGCGCCCGCGCCAGGAGTTCAGCGACCTCTGGTCGGTCCGTTGGCACCGCCGCTGGTCGCGTCAGTTCCTGCTGCGATCGACCAGCGCGCGCTCCTTGATCCACGGCATCATGCCGCGCAGCTTGGCGCCGATCTCCTCGATCGGGTGCTGCGCAAGTTTCGCGCGGGTCGCCTTGAACGAGGTCTGGTTGACCTTGTTCTCCAGCATCCAGTCCTTGACGAAGCGGCCGGACTGGATGTCGGCGAGGATGCGCTTCATCTCGGCCTTGGTCTCCGCGTTCACCACGCGCGGGCCGGAGACGTATTCGCCGTACTCGGCGGTGTTGGAGACCGAGTAGTTCATGTTGGCGATGCCGCCCTCGTAGATGAGGTCGACGATCAGCTTCACCTCGTGCACGCACTCGAAATAGGCCATCTCGGGCGCGTAGCCGGCCTCGACCAGCGTCTCGTATCCCGCCTTCATCAGCTCGACGAGACCGCCGCACAGCACGCTCTGCTCGCCGAAGAGGTCGGTCTCGCATTCCTCCTTGAAGGTGGTCTCGATGATGCCGGCGCGGCCGCCGCCGATCGCCGACGCGTAGGAAAGGCCGAGGTCGTGCGCGTTGCCCGAGACGTCGCGGTGGATGGCGACGAGGCACGGCACGCCGGCGCCGCGCTGATATTCCGAGCGCACGGTGTGGCCGGGACCCTTGGGCGCGATCATCAGCACATCGAGATCGGCGCGCGGCTCGATCAGGTTGAAATGCACGTTGAGGCCGTGCGCGAACATCAGCGCCGCGCCCTGTTTCATGTTGCCGTGGAGGTGGTCGCGATAGATGTCGGCCTGCAGCTCGTCCGGTGTGAGCATCATCATCACGTCGGCCCATTTGGCGGCCTCCGTGACCTCCTTCACGGGCAGCTTCTCGCCCTCGGCCTTCTTCACGCCGGCCGAGGTCTTGCGCAGCGCGACCGCCACCTCCTTCACGCCGGAATCGCGCAGGTTGAGCGCATGGGCGTGGCCCTGGCTGCCATAGCCGATGATGGCGACCTTCTTGCCCTTGATCAGGTTCAGGTCGGCGTCACGATCGTAGTAAACACGCATCTTTCTTACCTCTACTCGGCCGGCGATCGGCCCGGGTTTTGCACTGCTGCTTCTAGGTTCAACGGCCCGCCGCGACAAGCCCAGGCGAGGAGATTTGCTATGGTCATTCCGGCTTGGCGATTGACAAAACAATGTCGAAGCCGAGCAACGCCGCCAGCTTACCCCGGACTTCGGCTAGCAAATCTTGGGGCGCGCGCTCGATAATGTCGAACATGCGCTCCGCTCGATCGATTGTACGCACTTGATCGACGAGGATGACGCCGGCGATCTTCAAGCCGGGAGGAAGCTCGACGTTGAAAGGCCAGGGTCGCGCGGCGGACGTAATCGGGCAAATGACGGCTCGCCTCGACCCCTCATGATAGGTCGCGTCGGAGAGAACCAATGCCGGCCGGCGACCCGCCTGCTCCGAACCCTTCACCGGGTCCAATTCCACCCATGCGATGTCACCGACGTCTGGCAGCATCTTTCTTCCCACCGGTGCCGTCGGGCGTGATCTCGCCGCGCGAGTAAGCATCGTCGATGATTTCCGAACCGACGTCCGGCCCCCAGTCGATGAGCTCCGGCTCGTTCTCGGGTCCCACGCGCTTCATTTCGGCAACGAGATCTGCGAGGCGATAATGTGCGATGGGGAGCGGCTGTCTGACCCGCAGGTCGCGTCCTTCGATGGTCACGTCGACCTCAGCACCAGGTTTCAGCCCAACCGCATCGACCGCAGCTTTCGGCAGCCGCAGGCCGAGGCTATTGCCCCATTTTGCAAGTTTGACCTTCATGTGCGCGCTCCGCTCGGATATACAATGTATATCCCGCCATGATCAATGTCCACATACCCAGGACGGAGGATCAAAATCCTAGCGGTGCTCCATCCCCTCCGGCCCGCGGCTGATCGCGACCACGCCGGTGCGGGAGACTTCGACCAAGCCGAGCGGCAGCATCAGGTTGACGAACTGGTCGATCTTCTCCGAGCCGCCGGTGATCTCGAACACGAAGCTCTCGGTGGTGGCGTCGATCACCCGCGCCCGAAAGGCGTCGGCGAGGCGCAGCGCCTCCACCCGATGCTCGCCCTTGCCGCGCACCTTGACCATCGCGAGCTCGCGCTCGATCGAGGGGCCCGCCACCGTCATGTCGACCACGCGGTGAACCGGAACGAGGCGGTCGAGCTGGTTCTTGATCTGCTCGATCACCATCGGCGTGCCGGTCGTCACGATCGTGATGCGCGAGAGATGCGCCTGGTGCTCGGTTTCCGACACGGTCAGGCTCTCGATATTGTAGCCGCGGCCGGAAAAGAGGCCGATGACGCGCGCCAGCACGCCGGGCTCGTTGTCGACGATCACCGCCAGCGTGTGGGTCTCCGCGCTCTGCGACACGGGCGCGGCGGGGTAATGGGTTGTACTGCTCACCGGAAAGTTCCTTTTGACAGGCGAATGGCGGCGGCTATCAGGGCCGCCGTCGCCGCGCTACACCATCACCTTGCCTTCTTCGGTGACTGCGTCCTCGATCTTGATCGCGGCGTCGCCCAGGATCATCTCGTTGTGGGCG
>WNFF01001982.1_pt1 | contig 17027 bp, 13 predicted proteins | sample 5400441 | NCBI WGS metagenome assembly WNFF01 (sample SAMN13153345, study PRJNA577476) | soil metagenome | isolation source: 120 cm saprolite under Douglas fir tree site 2 hole 3 replicate 1 | place: USA:California | collected 2015-04-18 | reverse complement strand
GCAGATGCCAGCCGCGCCGATCACCACCCTCTCGATTCATCTATGCTGCCAGCTGACGACGAACGGGCGCTTTGTCACTACGCTGCCAACCTCGATCCTGCGCTTCAACGGCAGGAACCTGGCGCTGAAAGTACTGCCAATCCGGCTTCCCGTTCAGCCGCGGCCGGTCGGTGTCGTGACGTTGAAGAACCGCACACCAAGCCCGGTGGCGAGACTTTTCATCGAATGCGTCCGCTCCATGACGAAGCAGAGGATGAAGCCTATGCACAACTCTACCCGCCAATGACGCCTTGCCAGGCGGCGGCCACATCCACGGCTTGCGTCCACTTCCAGCAAACCGCCGCCTTTGAACCATACGCCTTAACAACTCTTAAACATTTTCCCGCGTATTTTCATTTTAGAGTTGGAATCTCCGCGCATGAGCAGCCCAGATTTCTATCGGCGCCAGGCTCGCCGCTGTCTGCTGTTGGCGCGGGCCACGGTCGATCCAAGGGTTCGACTGTGGCTCACCGATCTTGCAAGTGACTACGTGCGCAAAGCCGCGCCTCCGGAAAACAATTTGGCTGTGACACGGTCGACCATTCTCATGCACTACGCGGATGGCTTTTCGCGCGAGCCCTAAGCATCCGGGCCCCGCCTTCCCGAATTCATCCGAGCCATCCGGCCGTTCGCCCTCGGACCCCCTTCCAAATACCCACTACCGCCATGACGCGGCGTGGTATCCTTCAGGCTGCGTTATGGTCCCAAGGCTGCGGAGGGTAGCGGATGCGAATGCGGAAGACGGCGTGCGCGATCGCTCTGTTTGTATGCGCGCCGGTCATGGCACCGGCTGCCGAAAAGGTCTCCTGGCCGACGACCCTCCCGGTCTATGACCATATCGTCGTCGTCATCGAAGAGAACAAAGATTTCGAGCAAATCTTCGGGAACGAGTTCGACGCACCGTACATCAGAAATCTGGCAGCAGAGGGTGCGAGCATCAGCCGAATGTTCGGCGAGGAGCACTATAGCCAGGGTAACTATTTCTGGCTGTTCTCCGGCAGCAATCAAAATGTCGGCTTTTTCGATCAGGTGCCGAGCGCCGCCAATCATCCCGATTACCCGTTCCGGGCGAGCAACCTCGGCGAGCAGCTGATCAAAAAAGGGCTTTCATTCAAAGGGTACTCCGAAAGCTTGCCTGACATTGGCTCCGAGATCGACGTCGACCCGCCGAATTGCAGCGGAAACAGCTGCGTCTATGGCCGCAAGCATGTTCCTTGGATCAGCTTCGCGAACGTCCCCAACGGCACGACGGTCGAAACTTCGTCCAATCTGCGATTCGCAGACTTCCCCAGCGACTATGCGACGCTGCCGACCGTCGCTTTCGTTATTCCGAATCTCAACAACGATATGCACAATGGCAAACCAGCGAAGAGCATCCCAGCGGGCGATGCCTGGCTTCGGAAAAATCTCGATGGCTATTACCAGTGGGCGAAGACCCACAACAGCCTTCTAATCGTTACCTTCGACGAGAACGATGACAAGGATAAATATCACGGCCTCACCAATCCGCTGGTCAGCCCAAGTCCTGCATATCCCCCGACCGACGACCACAACCAGCATCTGCTCGATCTACAGAACCGGATCGTCACCATCTTCGCGGGCGCACACATCAAGCCGGGTGTATATGCCGAAGGCAAAGGCATCACTCACGTCAACATCCTGCGCACCATCGAAGCGATGTATGGGCTGCCAAAGTCAGGAGCGCAGCAGCCCAATGCTGCCGGCGGCGGCATCGCCGACGAGACAATCGTCACAGATGTTTTCGCGCCACGCCCGTAGCGCGAAAAGGCTGGGAACCCAACGCATCGTCCACGGCATCGATCGATCGACAGGCAATTCAGCTCTGAAAGATCAGGCATGTGGTCGTGCCGTGGGCGAGCAACCGCCTCTGCTGATCCGTGATCCGTCCTTCGGCAGTCCCGATACGGCGGCCGCGGCTCAAGACGACGCCCTCTGCCTTGATCGGACCTGTTTCCGGCGTGATCGGCCGCACGAGTGAAATCTTGAACTCGAGGGTCGTCTGACCGACGCCCTTCTCCAGAGTCGACTGGACGGCGAGGCCCATGCAGCTGTCGAGCAGCGTGGCCGCCAGACCACCGTGCACCGTGCCAGCCGGGTTGAGGTGGGCACCATTCGGCTCGGCCGTGACGACGACGCGCCCGCTCGCCACCTCGATCACGTCATAGCCCAGGGTTTCGGCTATCGTATTGAGGGGCAGCGTCCCGTCGACGAGCCCCCGGACAAACTCCAAGCCGCTCATCTCCTTCTGCCGGTCGGCACTGACGGTCCCAAATGTCTTGCCGGCGATGCGGCTCGGCATCGGCTTCCCCCGTGGTCTCCTGATTGAACCACAGGGCGTGGCGGTCGGCGTCCCGTTTCTTGCTATCTCATCAGACGAGGTTGCTGAGCGGTCGCGTCAGCCGGCTTCATGACCCACCGGAAGTCTGACTGATCTCGCCAACCGATGGCAGGTTGTAAATTCCCTCGGACATCTCCTGACTGATCCTTCAGGATTGGATAAGCTGCCGTGCGATCCTGGCTCGCCGGGGGTCGGATGCAATTCGATCAGGCAAATCGGCGCGAGTTCATCACGCTCATGGGCGGCGCGGCAGCGTGGCCGCGCGCGGCGCGCGCCCAGCAGGGCGCTAAAATCCCGCGCATCGGCATCCTCGATGACGCGCCGATGTGGCAGACCTTTCGGCAGGCGCTGCGCGAACTCGGCTACGTCGAGGGCCAGAGCGTCAACTATGAATACCGCTACAGCGAGGGCGTGCCCGACCGCCTGGCGACGGTGGTGGGCGAGCTGATCCGCCGCCCGGTCGACCTGATCGCGACCTTCGGCACCCCGGCGACGCAGGCGGCCAAGGCGGCGACCACGACCATTCCGATCGTGATGATCGGCATCGGCGATGCGGTGCGGGCCGGCCTGGTGGCGAGCCTCGCTCGGCCGGGCGGCAACATCACCGGCAATACCGTGCTCAGCCCGGACCTCGCCGGCAAGCGGCTGCAGATCCTGCGCGAGGCGATCGCGAGCGTGTCGCGCGTGGCCTACCTGGCCAATCCGGACAATGCCTCCACCATGGCCACGGTGGCCGAGATGAAGCTTGCGGCGGCGTCCGCGGGCATGACGCTGATCAGCGTCGAGGTGGGCAGCGGTACCGACTTCGACGGCGCCTTCACCGCCATGCTGCGCGCGCGCCCCGACGCGCTGCTGGTGAGCAACGATCCGTTGCACCAGCTTCACATCGACTGGATCATCGCGTTCCTGGCGCAGCACCGGCTGCCGGGCATGTTCCAGGCGAAGGAGAACGTGGCGGCCGGCGGCTTCATGGCCTACGGCGCGAGCGTGCCCGACCTGTTCCGGCGCGCCGCCGGCTACGTGCACCGCATCCTGCAAGGCGCCAGGCCCGCCGACCTGCCGGTCGAGCTGCCGACGAAATTCGATCTCGCCATCAACCTCAGGACCGCGCGGGCGCTCGGCCTCGACCTGCCGCCGCTGCTGATCGCCCGCGCCGACGAGGTCATCGAATGAGCAAAACGCCGCGAGTTCATATCGCTTCGGCGGCGCGGCAGCCGCCTGGCCGCTCGCGGCGAGAGCGCAACAGCCGGCCATGCCGGTGGTCGGGTTTCCGCCTGCCACCCTATGATGCGCGGTTGAGAAAGATTGGCAGCCCGCGCTTGTTGGCGTAGATTGGACGGTAGCGCTCGGTGTTGTATGTGGTGGCGACGTCCAACTTGCGCGGCCCGAGCTTGGCGTCAGGGATGGGCACGAGGTCGTAGCGGCCCTCCACCAGCGCCGACATGAGGCCGGTCTTGCCTTCCAGGATGGCATCGTATGCCATGTTGCCGAAGGTGAGGGCCACAAGCTTGTCGATGAAGTCCGGATCGCCCGATCGCAGGTCGTAGGTGAGGTCGGAGACGATCGTCTCCTCGCCGACGCGCCGCTTGATCTCGTCGGCAAGCGATTCGGCCACGCTCGCCTTCTTGCGGTGGCCGTAGGCGTCGGGGTCGCCGTATTCCTGCAGCTTGTAGCCCTCCCACTCGGCGCCCTCGCTGAGCACGACCAGCGCGTAGTTGCTCGGGTTGGCGCGCTTCTCCTCGAGCAGCAACTGGATGAGCTTGTCGAGATTCACCTTGTACTCCGGTATGACGCATCGGATCGAGGTGGCGTACGCGGTGTAGAGCGCCGTAAATCCGGCGTCGCGGCCAAAGACGCGGAAAATGCCGATTCGCTCGTGCGAGCCGACGGTGGTGCGCTGCCGCTGGATGGCGTCGCTGGCGCGGGTGATGGCGGTCGAGAAGCCGATGCAGTACTCGGTGTTGTGGACGTCGTTGTCCATCGTCTTCGGGATAGCGATGATCTTGACGCCGAGCTCGTTGAGCTTGGCCGCGTAGCCGAGCGTGTCGTCGCCGCCGATGGCGATCAGGCGTTCGATGCCTAGTCCCGAGAGGTTCGCCAGCACCTGGCCGGTGAGGTCCCACGTCTTGGTTGCGATGCCGCCCTTGGTGCTCAAGGAGACTGGAAAGTCCTTGCCGACGAGGTGATCGGGCAGCTTTTGCATTTTAGACGGGTTGGTGCGGCTCGAGTGCAGCACGGTGCCACCGCGCCGGTCGATGGTGCGGGTGTTTTCACGGTTCAGCGGGATGACGTAGTGGGACCTGCTGGTCGGGTCCTCCAGGTTCACGTGCGTGAGGCCCTCCCACCCACGGCGGAGACCAAAGACCTCGATGTCGTTCTCGCTGCCGCGGTAAGTCACGCTCTTGATGACCGCGTTGAGGCCGGGGACGTCGCCGCCGCCCGTGAGAATGCCGATGCGCTTTCTCGCCATGCCCACTCCCTTGGATTGGCATGCCGTAATAACGCCTGCGTCAGGCCGTGGTTTCCTTAAGGCAGCCCCCTGGAACTCGCCTGCACAACCTCAGTGCCTGACATAGGCCTCCGTCGTATAGCGTCGCATCATTCGTTGGCTGTTGAAGACGGACCCGATCTTACCGATCGCTTGTTTCATCATCCAAATCCAGCGAGAGCGATCCGAGTAATAGAGCGGCAGGACGGTGTTTTCGAGCTTGCGGTAGAGGTCCGCAGCGTGAGCGGCTGCTTCTGGGGGATCTTTGTCGCTTCCGATTGCCCAGCCGGTCACGCCTTCATCCCAGCCCTGGACCCACCACCCGTCGAGGACGCTCAAGTTCAACACCCCATTGAAAGCGGCCTTCATGCCGCTCGTTCCGGATGCTTCAAGTGGCGGCAGCGGAGAGTTCAGCCACACGTCGGTTCCGGCTACGAGCTTGGCAGCAATGCTCATGTCATAGTTGGGCAGGAACGCGACAGCAAGCGGCTTCACTTTACGCATATAGGCATGGATCGCCTGGATAAGCGCCTTGCCTTCTTCATCTCGCGGGTGGGCCTTTCCAGCCATCACGATTTGAAACGGGTGCCGCGCGTTGATCGCGAGGAGGCGCTCCAAGTCGCCGAACAGAAGATCCGGTCGCTTGTAGCCGGTCATCCGCCGCGCGAAGCCAAGGAGCGCGACATCGGGCCTCATGTCGACCCCCGTGACTCGCCGGATTTCGGCAATCAGCTCGCCTTTGACTTGCTGGTGCGCGGACCAGAGCGATTCTCCGGAGACTTCATCGGCCCTGAGCAAGCTGACCGGCTCGCGAGCCCAGTGAGGAAGACGATCCTGCACCACCGCGGCGATCTTGGGGTGCATCCACGTCGGAACGTGGGCCCCGTTGGTAATGGCACGCACGCGATGCCCCGGAAACATGTTTTGGGCCGTCTGGGCGTGCCGCGGCGCGACGCCGTTTACGTAGCCGCTCAAGCTGAGAGAAAGATGAGTCATATTAAGGCGATCGACGCCCGCGAGCTGCTTTAACCGCTCGAGCTCGATGATATCTCCCAGGATGCGGCGAACGTCGCCGTACTCGTAGCGATCATGTCCCGACTCGACAGGGGTATGGGTCGTGAAGACGCATTGCTCCCGCACCTGCTCAATCGCGTAGGTCAGAGACTCGTCGACTGCCAGGACGGGCTCGCGGCGATACTTGAGCAGAAGCGATAATGCCAGAAACGCAGCGTGGCCCTCGTTCAAGTGGTAGGTGCTGATCGCAAAGCCGAGCGCCCGCAAGACTCGCTCTCCACCAATGCCGAGAACGATCTCCTGTCTGATGCGGTCGATCTCGTCCCCCCCATAGAGCCGGTCCGTGATGGACCGGTCCCGCGCATCGTTTTCCGTCACGTTCGTGTCCAGGAGGATGATCGGGACGTGGCGTCCGAGCGGCGATTTGAGCTCGTACAGCCAGGGTCGAATCCACACCGTCCGGCCTTCGATTACCACCGCGACCATGACACCGACGGCCTGGGTGTAATCCTCCGGATTCCAGGGATCCGGACTGTCGATTTGCGCTCCCTGAGAGTCGATGTCCTGATGCAGATAACCGGATCGACTTGCGAGCGTGACGAAGACCATCGGAAGCCCGAGATCCGCTGCAGACCGCGCCGCGTCGCCTGCAAGGATCCCCAGTCCGCCCGAATACGTATGCATTTCGGGGCGAAGCCCGATTTCCATCGAGAAATAGGCAATCCGAGTTGCCCGGAGGTATGGTGTGACATCGATCATGAGCGTATCGCGGCCTACAAATCTGGCGCCGACCGGTTCGAACGGTCTGCTCTGTCGAACCTTCCTCCGGATAAGCCCCTGGCCGCGTTAGCAATCTCGTCCTCGCCCTACCTGGAAGCGGTTGAACCCGCGAGGTACCAATAGTCCCCCAAAGTGGGTTAGGAGGGACAGCCTATCACCGCCTTGCAAACGGTTCGAGAGCCCGGCCGGAGCGAGTCCAGTTTTGGCACATTGCGCCTGTCGCTCGCGCACACCAACGGATTGAATTTGCGTCAACTCTTGGAGGAGTCCGGACATGGGCCGATGACCAGCACCGCTGGTCTCTGACGCGAATGACCCGAATGGAAGTCGACTGGCTCGGCGCCCGCCGATCGGTTGCAAAGTATTTGCGCACCCGCTGACTTATCCACCCCAATTCGATATCCTGCCTCCGCTCACGGCTCCTCATATTCGATGCAGCTCGATCAGTTGAAACGGCGCGAGTTCATCACGCTTCTCGGCGGCGCGGCGGCGGCGTGGCCGCTCGCGGCGGCGTTTCTCGCCGCGTGTATTTTGGCAACCGGCGCCGCATCGGCGCAGACCTACCCCAGCCGTCCGATCACGCTCGTGGTGCCGTACCCGCCCGGCGGCGCGACCGACGCGATCGCGCGCATCATGCAGGACAGCATGTCGCAAGCGCTCGGCCAGCAGATCGTCATCGAGAACATTGGCGGAGCCGGCGGCATGATCGCCGCCGGCCGCGCGGCCCGCGCCGCGCCCGACGGCTATACGGTGCTGCTGCACCAGGTGGCGCTGGCGGCGGGCATGACGCTCTACCCGAACCTTGCGTTCGACGCCGAAAAGGATTTCGTCACGATCGGCCCCGTCAACACCGCCGCTACGACCATCGCGGCACGCCCGACGCTACCGCCGAACACCATGGCCGAGCTGGTGCGCTGGATGAAGGAGCCCGGACAGAACGCCAAGATCGCGCATGCCGGCGTCGGCTCGTTCGGTCATCTGTGCGGCGTGCTGTTCGCCCAAGAGGTCGGCGCCAAGGCCGATCAGATTCCCTACCGTGGCGCCGGTCCCGCGCTCAATGACCTGTTGGCGGGTCACGCGGACCTGGGCTGCCAGTCCGCTGTGGTCGCCGCGGCCTTGATCAAGGCCGGCAAGCTCAAGGCCTACGGCATCGTCGCCAAGACCCGGTTCGACGGCCTGCCGGACCTCCCGACGCTGGGGGAGGCAGGCTACAAGAAACTCGATCTCGATTTCTGGCACATGCTGTTCGCGCCCGCCGGCACGCCGCGGCCGGTGGTCGATCGCCTGAACGCCGCGCTACGCCACGCGCTTTCCGATGCGAAGGTCACCGAGACGTTCGCCAAGAGCGGCATGGACCTCTATCCAGCCAGCGAATGGACGCCCGAGGCCGGCGCCGCGCTGCTCAAGAGCGAGATCAAGCTCTGGGGCGACGTGATCCGCGCCAACAACATTTCGGCTCAGTAGTGATCCTCGCCGGTCGTCGTTGAAGGGGAACCGGCCGTTGTTCAAGCCGCCGGGGTCGCTGCACCAGCGCCGGTCAGCGGCACCTTCTCGTTCGTCCCCGACTCCGGAACCTGGGCGCCATATTTCAGCCCTTCCTTGACCTTGGGCACCGTGAGCCTCACGTCGGTGATCGGCAGGCCGTGGGTCGGCGCGATGGTCTTGACGCCGAGCCGTTCGATCAGGTGGTCGAGCCGATCGCAATAGGCGTCCATGTTGGCGAACTTGGTCCAGAACAAAGCCAGGTCCGCGAACACCGCCGACACGTCCGGCAGGTCGAGCGAGACCGCCTCCTCGGCGACGAGACCGCAGTGGCCGTCTTGGTGATAGTGGCTGTAGGCGAAGCCGTCGCCCGGGAACAGCACGCGCTCGCGCGTCTCGAAGCCCCACCAGGTCGTGCGCAGGTCGCGGATCACCGGCTCGACCGCCATCAGGCTGCGGCCGCCGAGGTCGATCTCGTCGCCCTCCTTCATCCAGCGCATGCGATGTTCGTATTGCGGGAACGCTAGGTGGTAATCGCTGACGTCGCCGCACAGGATAGCCTCGGGAAAGCGCTTGAGGATGCGGCCGAGGCCCCCGCAATGCGGCGTCTCCTGGTGGGTGACGAACAGATACTTCAGCGGCGCCACGCCGCGGGCGAACAGCTCGGCCAGGTGCCGCTCGATGACCGGAAAATCCTTCGGGTGGCCGGTCTCGACCAGGACCGACGCGGTCTCGCCGGCGACCAGGAAGGCGGCGTTGTAGCCGTGATAGATCTTGCCCTTGTGACGCTGCGCCAGGCAGTCGCCGATCCAGAACACGCCGGGCGCGATCTCGCGGGGCATCTTGTTGGCCATGGCTCACCGCTCCTCGTCACGACCGACGTAGCGCGACACCGCCACGCTCTCGTCCAGTCCTTTGAGAGTCTCGTCCAGCATCCGGACATGCCGCGCCACGACCTTGCGGCCGTGCAGGATGCAGCCGTAGCCGGGCGCGATCGTCTCGACGTCACATTTGTCGAACACATCGGCGATGCCGCGCCGGATCGAGCCGGTCGGCGCCCCCTCCAGCCACCAGTAGCGCGTGTTCAGCAGAAACGATCGGAGCTCGCGCGCGGACGTCGTGTCGTCGTCGTCGGTGACGATCCAGGGTCCGTCCGCACAAGCGCGCCAGACATGGGTGAACATGTCCGAGCTGAACAGCGTCCGCGTCGCTCGGTCGTAGAGCCAGCGCGTGGCGATCAGGCGGATCGGCGCCTGCATGACGTCGACCGGCCGGCCCTTTTTTCCAAGCTCTATCGTGTCCGACCGCGTCACCGCGGTGATCGGCATCGAATCCAGGACGCTCCGGCCGTCCGCCTTGGCGCCGAAATCGAACCACAGCGCTGCATCGGGGTTGCTGGTGTAGCATTGCTCGACGTTGAAGTGCCCGGCGAACGTTTCCACGTTGTTGATCGACATGAACTCGTTCAGCCGCAGCGGGAACAGCGACAGCGGCAGCCCGGGCGCGATCAGCGACTCGATCTGTGCGCGGATCACCGGCTCGTCCTTGCCGAAGCCGGTGTCGATCAGCATGGCGGCGTCGCTCTGCGTCAGCAGGTAGCTGTTCGCCACCGAAAATCCGCGCGCGCTGGCCGGATAGGAGCTGACCCGGCCGTCGAGCGCATAAGGGTGTTGCAGGGCGTAGAGCTTGCCTTCGGCGAGCGCCGCGATCCCGCGGGCCATGCCGCCCGTTTCGCGACCTTCCCGGGGCGCGTGCTGCGTCAATACGGACATGATGGCCAGACCTTATCGGGCCTCCCCGGCGAAGGGAACAGGGCTCAGGCTTCTGGCACATCGGGTCGCTTCGCTGGGCGCGCCCGGCCCTTGAATTTACCTCCGCCTTGGAGGCGAACCGGAAACGGGTGGACGTGCGGCCTCGGCCGTGCCGCGACCAAGCGCAAATTGACCGACCGGGCCCTCGACGTGGAATTCGATCCCCGTCATCCTCGCGAACAGATCGATATTGGCGGTCCCGATCGCACATCCGCCGAGCCCCATATCGGTCGCCATCAGGTAGAGCGTTTGAAGCAATACGCCGACGTCCTTCAGGATGAGCGCATAGGCGATCGAGCTGTACTTCCATGAAATCCGGCCAAAGCGCGCGGCGATCGTGATCAGGATCTGGGGCGCGGCGGGCGCGGCCATTGCATATGCGGCTCCCGTCAACAGCGCTTCGAGCTCATGCGCGCGGACGCCGATCGGCACCAGCGCGTGTCCGCCGGCGTCGTAATGATAGAATCCTCGTGCCAGCCCTTCGCATTTGTCGACCGCCAGATAGAGCTCGAGCTCGTAGCTGCCGCCCCCCGACGGATACGGCCTCACCGCGTACGCGACCACCGGACCGCCGTCGCCGAGGTCGAGCCTGCTGCTAAACCTCGACTGGACGCGCGCGGTGCCGTCGAGAAACCGCGAAAGCTCGGCGAGCGTGATCGGCCGCCGGTCATCGAAGCTGCGCGTCGAATGACGTTCGCGCAGGCGCTTTGCGGCCGGCGAGCCCCCTCCCTTCCCCTCCCCCGCTTGCGGGGGAGGGCAGGGTGGGGGCGCGGCCGAGAACTTGCGCAGATCGATTTTCTTTCCGGGCCAGCGGGGTCGCACCGCCGGCAGCGGAGCCATGACGCCCGCATACGGATAAACTCCGCCCATCGGGTTGGCGTGCCGGCCCTCCGTGCTGCGCGCGTGGAACAGAAGATCGTGAAAGTCCCAAAGCACGAGGTCGTCGTTACCCTCGGCCGGTCGCAGCCCGCTGTCGCGAGCAGGGTCGATCTTGAAAAGGATTTGGCAATCCACCAGCAGGGCGAGAAGCTCGACCCCCGGAAAACCGTCCTGCCGACGGAGCCGTTTGATCTGTTGCGGCGTGGACAGCACGGCCAGCGCGGTCGCAATCTTCGGATCGCAGATTTTGAACAACGCCCCGGCGCGCGGCGACTCCAGGACCATCTCGTTGCCGCGCCGCCGCATGTACGCGAACCGCGACAGGACGAGAACGTCGGCATCGCCGAGCGGCGGCGTTCGCGGCCAATAATCGGGAAGCTGCGGCTCGATGACGACCTGGTCCTCGCCGTCTGGCGAGCGCCCGAGGCGGTACTCCAATAGACCATGCCGGGCCAATCGCCGGACCAATCGATGAACCTCCTTGTCGATGCTCCGGCGGTCGGACGCAAACGAGCCGAGCGGCAGCCCCATGCGCAGGCCCTGCGCGCGATCCGCCGCGCCCGCGCTGAACTTTCCCAAGCCGACCGAGTGGCCATCGAAGCAGGCGACGATGTCTCCGTCCGCGTGCGCTTCGAGCGTGACGTGACCACCGAGCCGGGCGGATAACGTTGCCGGCCCCCACCCTTCCCTCCCCCGCTTGCGGGAGGGGACAGCCCGTCGCCCTCGCTTTGTTCCGGGAGCGCGCAAGCCGGGATGACTTGTTTGTTTGAGCATGATCTTTTCCAAAAACCGGTTCCCACTTTTCGGGATCATGCTCTAGGTCTGGGGGTGAAGCGGATTGAGCTCGTTTTCCGGCAGCGGCCGGTCTCGCAATCCGAGCTTGACCGGGACATCGTAAAGCCGGCCAGGCGCGAAGCGGCGATAGAAATGCCGCAATCCCGGAACGATCACTCTGACGACCGGGACCTCGATATCGGGGCGCGTCTGATCGAGGACGAGGAAATCGAGGCCCTCGCGCCTGGCGAGGTTCACGCAGGCCGTCACCTGCTCGCGCGTGTCGAGACGGCCGAACTTCGAGCCGAAGTCCGGTCGGACGACCGGAGTGCCGCTCGGCGTCAAATAGGGATGATCCTGCAGCCGAAATGGCGGGGAGCCGTCCTGGCTCGATTCTTGATTCGATTCTCCGCTCGATGGGTTCGGGTTCCGGCCGCCCATGAGACCGATGGACAGAAATTGATTGAGCTCGGTCATCGCGCGCAGCACGGCGATTCGCGCATCGAAGTGCGCGCCAGAACCGAACTCGATAAATTCCTGCGAGTTCTCCATCCAGTGCGCCAGCGTCACAAAGCTCGGAATCCCGAGATCGCTGGTGACGTCGAGCACCCAAAGGCGGCGTCCGGTTTCGGCAAGCTGGATTTTCAGATCACGGATGTAGGGATCATCGAACCGGCCGAGGTCCACTTCCGCCCGCTGCGATCGATTGTACCACCAGATTGCGTATGCATCCCGTTCCACCAGCTCGAGGAATCCCTGGACGATTGCCTCCTCGCGCGTGTTGCCGGCCGCGCAGCCGTTGGAATCCGCGTGGACCTGGTAGGCGGCAGGGCCCCGGTAGAAAAAATACAACAGGCTGGTCGGAAGATATTTGAACCGTTGGTCGCGCAGAGACCAGACCGGCGACCATTCGATCTCGGCCGATCGATCGAATGGGGCCGGGCTCTTCTGCGAATCGTCCGAGTCGGACGCCGGCGCCTGGTGTCGCCGGTATTGCGCGTCGCTGAACAGCAGGACGTCGTTCGGAGGAATGGCATCGCCCGCGGGAAAATCCGTGAACCGCCGCGTCACTCTGATCTCGTCGCCCTGGAAAATCCCGGAATAACGCTCGATCGCCTCCATGAGCGCGCTGGCTTCACCCTGCTCGGCAGTGCTGCCCTTGCCGAAGCTGCCGCCGCTCAGTCCCGCCTTGAGCTCGTCGACCGTCTCGGGGCGCGAGGAAAAATTGTGCGTGGCGAGGTAGTTGGTGTTCAAGGGCAGGTCGGCATCGATCCGCTCGAGACGCGAGACCACGCCGGTGAGGGGGCTCACGTGCTTTCGGAAACGTGCGACCGTGGCCCGCGACGAAACGGTCCGATACCCCCCGCTCGTCATGATGAGCTTGCCGCCGGCGCCAAGCTCGACCGGCACCGGCGCACGGCCGGGGTCGCGCAACTTCTTGCGGCCGCAGGCCGGACATTGCGGACGGGCCGCCACGTAATGCCTCACGATGGTCGAGCCCAACAGGTCGAGGCTGATGATGTGATCGCGCAGGTCCGTGCGAAAATCGGTGGCGATCGCTTTTGCGATCTCGACGGCCGCAAGCTGGATGCCGCTCTGTCCGAGCATGTCCCGGGCGAGCGGCGAAGCGGCGACGCGGCGCGCCGGTCCGCGGTCGAGAAGCGCCTTGACCTCCCGGTTCCGTTTCATCCGCTCGGCAAGACAGATCCAACAGGCGCTCTTGCCGGGGCTGAACACCGGCCCCACCAGGGGAAAAATGCCGGAGGGTTGGACGAGCAGCCAGGGGGTGCGGTCCGACAAATGCTGCCGGTTCAATTCGGCCAGTCGTCCTTCGAGATAATCGCTCACCAGCGTGACCGTCAGATCGGCGGAACGCTTCAAGACGCGAACGCCGAGCCCCCTCAGGGCGGCGCCGAGCTCCGCTGCACCCTGCACGTCGATCGATTGGATGCGCACGGGACATTTCTGGAGATTTCTCTCCGCGGTCTCCGGCAACAGGCCGAGGCTCGCCCAATAGGCGGCCGCGACGCTTGCGGAAGAGCGCGGTGTCGGGACGACAAAGCGGCGGTCGACCAGCCGCTTCAGGGCTTCGTGGATCTTGTCGGACGGAAAATCCTGCTTGAGCTCGCGAACGAGCTCCCGAGAACTCCTTCCACCCTCTCCTATCGCGGAGGCGAGCGCACAATAGAGCTCGCCGTGAAGAAAGAACTTCCGGTCCTCGGAATAGAGGCACACGACATCGGGTGGCAGCACATAGACGGTGAAATTCGGCGCGAACCGCGGAACGTCTTTGCTGTCACGCGGCGTCGAGCGGTTCCCGCGATCGCCCGTCATGAGGTCAGCACGCGCGCGTCTACGCTTATCGCGACCAGTCCGGATCGCCATTGCAAGGCACGTGTTCTCTAGTCAAACCCGGCCATGACGACCTGCGTCCGTCAACGTAATCGGAAAGTGCTCGAGTCTAGCAGATGCGGCAAATTCCCCACGACCAACAGCAGCCGCAGCCTCCGCAGCCGCAGCCTCCGCAGCCGTGGCAGCCTCTGCAGCCGTGGCAGCCTCTGCCGCAGCCTCTGCAGCCGTGGCAGCCGCCGCAGCCTCTGCAGCCTCCGCAACCTCGGGCAAACTGTTCGCCGAGTCGGGGTGTTCCGGCGTTTTCCTTGTCAAAGACGTAGAACGTCCCCAAGCTGACGTCGGCAATCTCTTCCTCACTGAGAGTGATTTGGGGCGGGGCGGTGTACCGCGACGGCATATCCGCTGTCGGCACAGCGGTTGCTGCGGAGGCGCCGCTCGCCAGCGACAAAGACACGCCGACGACTCCCACCACCGGTACGGCTTCCTTCCGACGTTTTCGCTTCGAAGCCTGCTTCATATGCGGCATGTCGAGTCCTCCCATGCCTTCTAGCGAATGTTCGACGCCCGTAACAATATTCGTACGCTTTGCACAGGCGCCTTGCAAGACTGACGACGCACGCTCACTGAGCATAGCAACAATGACAGGCGCAACGGCCGCCTTCGAAGTTGCGGCAACGTGAACGACCGTTCATACGACGCGCGACTCCCGGCCCGGCGCGCGCCCGACGACCGGGCGCGCCATGTCGTCCTCGACAACCTCAACACCCCGTGTGCAGTTCCACTTCACGCCGACGCGGGCTTCCCGGCTCAACCAGGTCGGAACCGGGTTCTCCATCTTGCAGAAAAAGTGTCTGCGCGGCGCGTCCCTCCGCGTCGACCAAATAACAGCACATCGATGCATTTATCGAAACCTGCAGTCAGCATGCCGAGCCGTACGTCCGGACCGCGGCCGAGGTCGCGTTCGCTGCCGCCTCGTTCCCTGGCGGAATAGAAGGCGGCGACGCGCCCGTCCTTGCACATTCTCCGCCCCGCCGTTATTCAGGCCAAAGGACTTGGCCCCTCCATTGAACGCCGGAAAGCAGGCTTGAGCCGGCGCAATGCGGCCGCCGCGACTTCTTTTGCAGGCTCGAACGGGAGAAACAGGCATGGCCAACTCTCATGGCCGTTTCCTCTGGTACGAGTTGGTGACGACAGACATGGAGGCCGCCAAGGCCTTCTACGGCGAGGTCGTGGGCTGGGGCACGCAGGACGCGTCGATGCCTGGTATTGCCTATACCCTGTTCACCGCTGGAGGGACTTCGGTAAGCGGGCTGATGGGCCTGCCGGAGGATGCGAGGAAATCGGGCTTGAGGCCGAGCTGGCTCGGATATGTCGGCGTCGACGACGTGGACGCCGCCGCCGAACGCATCCAGCAGCTTGGCGGCGCCGTGCACGTCCCACCGAAGGAGATCCCCAACATCAGCCGCTTCTCGGTCGCCGTTGACCCGCAAATGGCAACGATTGCGTTGTTCAAGTGGCTGAAAGGCGGCCAAGAGCAACCCGCCGAGCTGGACGCGCCGGGCCGCGTCGGCTGGCACGAGCTGTTCGCCGCCGACTGGGAGAAGGCGTGGGCCTTCTACGGCGAGCTTTTCGGCTGGCGAAAAGCGGACGCCGACAGCGGCGCGGTGGGCACGTATCAGCTGTTCTCCGCCGGAGGGGAGACCATCGGCGGCATGTTCACCAAGCCTGCGACGGTGCCGGTCCCCTTCTGGCTCTACTACTTCAACATCGGCGATATCGACGTGGCGATGAAGCGCGTGAAGGCCGGCAGCGGCCAGATCCTCAACGGCCCGATCGAGGTGCCGGGCGACCGATGGATCGTCCAATGCACGGACCCGCAGGGTGCCATCTTCGCGCTGGTGGGAAAGCGGAGCCACAACGGGATCGGATATTTCGAGCGCGTCGCATCGCGCGATCCTTCCGCCGCTCGTTTCGGCAGAGACGCCGACAGATCGTATCGAGGCTGATGAAGGCCGCTGCGATCGGCGCAAGAGGTGTCCCGGGCGCAGCGCAGCATGAACCCCGGCCGAGCGTAGCGAGAGCCGGGGGGAATGATGCGCTGCAGACCCGGGATCGTCCCGAACACGGAGTTCGCCGCCTGCCCAACGAATTTAACGGCCTCGCTCAATCGGCGCCGAGCTACACGTCCCCGCTCTACCGTAATTCGTTCCGGGGTATGGGTTTGGCCGGCAAAATCCACCGATCCCCGACAGGGTAGCGCGGCATTGCTCGAACGACGAGAAACTGCAGTTGGTCCCGCTGAAGCCACTGCCGTAACTCGCGCACCAAGAGCCGTCAGCACGCGCTCCGATCGTGGGCAGAGATAGAGCAGCGAGTGTGATCAAGAAAAGCGGGGTCGTGCGCATGAATGCCTCCGCGGCCGCGTGCAACTCCCCGATCGATCGCAACTTTAGCACATTCGGTCGAGTTCCAGCACCGTGGATGGCGTCAGGGATAGGACGCAGAGACGGTTCGTAGGGTGGGCAAAGGCGTGCCCTTGCACGCCGTGCCCACGCGACTGCGATCATTCTCCGAAAGCGCCTGCCGAGTCACGGACGCGGCCGCCCCAGTCCAGCGGCAGCACTCCACGCGCGACATAGCGGTGGAAGCTGCTATGCGGCCAATCGCAGACCTGGGACACATGCCCATGCTTCACGGGATTGAAAGACGCGTGGGCACGGCGCGGCGCAGTCAAGCTTGCGCAGACTGCGTAAACTGGTCTGCGTGCGCGCCTTTGCCCCACCCTACGAGCTGCGCGTGCGCAGTGAGCGGCCACGCGATCGCCGCGCCGCCGAGATAAAGTGATGAACTCGCGCCGCCTCATGCCGACCTCCAGGCCCAAAGACCGCACCTCGTGCGAAACGACACATAGTTCGTAGGGTGGGCAAAGGCGTGCCCTTGCACGCCGTGCCCACGCGACTGCGATCATTCTCCGAAAGCGCCTGCCGAGTCACGGACGCGGCCGCCCCAGTCCAGCGGCAGCACTCCACGCGCGACATAGCGGTGGAAG
>WNFF01001893.1_pt1 | contig 17032 bp, 21 predicted proteins | sample 5400441 | NCBI WGS metagenome assembly WNFF01 (sample SAMN13153345, study PRJNA577476) | soil metagenome | isolation source: 120 cm saprolite under Douglas fir tree site 2 hole 3 replicate 1 | place: USA:California | collected 2015-04-18 | reverse complement strand
GCACGGCTATTCTTTCGATCTCCTGCGGCGTGTCGGCCTGCTCAACTCGCAGGGACGCGACACCTTCTATGGGCGCGTCGTTTTCCCCTGTTGCCAAGACGGTCGCCTGGTCAACCTCTACGGCCGCAGTCTCGGTGCCGCCTTCGCTCATCGCTTCCTGCCCGGCCCCAAGGGTGGCTTGTATGCCTGGGAACGAGTGCGGCAATGCCCCGCGGTGATTCTTGTCGAAGGGCTGTTCGACTATGCCGTGTTGTGGCAGGCCGGTTTTCGCCACGTCACCTGTTCCTTGGGCATCCATCTCAACGCCTGCCAGCTTCGCCAGCTGTGCGACGGCTCGCGCACCGTCTATCTCTCCTTCGATGTCGATGCCAATGGCAGCGGCCAGCAAGCTTCGCAGCGGTTGGCACATCGTCTCCAGGCGCAAGGTATCACCACTCGCCGCGTCCTCTTGTCCCATGGTCACGATCCCAACTCCTTTTTCGTCCAGGGTGGTGATGCGCGACAGTTCCAGTCTCTCCTGGAGGCCGCGCAGCCATGAAGTTCCACGTGATCTACCTGCCGACCTCCTCTAACGCACAAAGTCCGGTTCATGTGGTCGAGCAAACCACGGGGCGGGAAGTCGGCTGGATCAATCGTTACTTGGACCGCGAATATGTCCGCCGCCTGGCGGACAAGTCCCTCCGCATCTACGCTTACCACCTGCTGCACTTCGTCCGCTGGTGGGAGAGCATTCATCACACCGGCGACCTCGTGGAAGCAGACCTTACCGAATCGACCCTTCTGGATTACGTGCGCTTCCAGTCCAGCCAGCAACCGCGGCCTTCCGCTTGCACCATCAACGACCGCGTCGCCGTTGCCGATCGCGCCCTCCGCAACCAGTTCCCCGAGGCTCCCTGTCAGATCGCTCGTGGTTTTCAGCAGGCTTTCTTGCGGCGTAGGCCGATGGGCCTTGGCCGCGCGTGGGTGGCCATGAGCCGGCTGCGCGTGAAGATCCCGAAACTCAACATTGTGCCGCTCTCGGTCAATGAAGTGGCACGCTTCTGGTCGAGTTTCCGCACCACACGCGACCTGGCCATCGTGGGCTTGATGCTCCTGCAGGGACTCCGCTCCGCCGAAGTACTGGCTTTAAATCAGGACGACGTGTTACTTCCCGAAGCCCAACTTCGCGTTCGCGGGAAAGGCAACAAACTGCGCTTCCTCCCGCTGGCACCGGAAACCATTCAACTGCTCGATCACTATCTGCGCCTGGAACGACCCCATCCCTGTAGTGCCGCGTTGTTCGTCTTGCTGAAAGGAGTCGCACGCGGAACACGCATGACCCCGGCAGGGTTACGCTCTTTGTTCCGCTACCATCGCCGGACCACTGGCATTCACCTCGCCAACCCCCATCGCTTTCGACACACCTTTGCCTCCGATATGGTACGCGCCGGCATGAGCCTGCCTGCGCTCATGCAGCTGATGGGACACTCCGACATTCAAACCACGCTGCACTATGTGCAGGTCACCCCACAAGATGTCTACCTTGAGTATGCACGTGCGGTAGCACAGCGCATCCCTCCCCTTCCGAGTGCCTCCTTATGAACCGCGCCCGCCGGCCTCCGCTCCAACACCCTCTGGCTCTGGTCTTCGAGCACGCGGTCGATTCCTTCAGCACAGCACTCAGTCCCGACACCACTCGTCATTACCGCGGAACGGTGTGCAACTTCCTGGGCTATCTCGGAGCCCATCACCCCGAGGTGAACTGCCTGGACCAACTGCGCCGTGAGCCGCACATCCTCGGCTGGATGTCCCGTCTGCGCTCGCAAGTGCCGCCGCTGTCGACCGCGTCCTACATCAACCAGCTCTTGGCTCTACGTTCCATCCTCAACGAACTGGCTGGCATGGAACAGTGTTCTAACCTCGCACATCTGATCCGTCGCCAGGACATTCCACGGCCCCCGCAGAGACTCCCGCGGCCGCTCACGGCACAGCAGGATCAGTTCCTCCAGCAGGAGTTCCGTCACCGCAACGATCTCGGTAGCAATGTTTTTCTGTTGATTCGCCACACCGGCATGCGCATCGGCGAGTGTGTCGATTTATCTTGCGATTGCCTTCGCTCCTTTGCTCCCCAGCAGTGGGCGATTCATGTGCCCCTCGGCAAGCTCAAAACCGAACGTATGGTCCCGGTGGATTCTTTTGTATGTGAACTCGTCCAGCGCCTCGCTTTCTTTCGTTCCCTCGACCCGCTGCCTGCCGATGGACGACTCCTGGCTCGCCCCTGTTCCAAAGAAGCGCTCGTTCGTCAACTCCGTGATTACTTGCATCAGGTCTGCCACTCGCTCCGCCTCTCCACCCGCATCGTTCCTCATCAGCTGCGACATACCTATGCCACGGAGATGCTGCGAGCAGGGGTTGGTTTTCCTGCCCTGATGAAATTACTCGGCCACACTTCTCCCGAGATGACCATGCGCTACGTCGATGTGGCGTTGACCGATCTCCAGCGGGAATTCCAACGGGCCCGTTCTCAACCCCGGCATCTTGTTCCCCAGCCAAAGATGCCGTCCGCACGCCTTCGAGCTGGCCTCGATGGAGTCATCGATTCTTTGCTCGCTGCTCAACATGTGCTGGAGATGTTCCGCCGCACCCTGCCACACGGCCGTTCTCGTGCTTGCCTCGATCGCCTCTCAAACCGGCTCACCAAGATTCTCGGCGAAGCGCGCAAGCTCCGCACCCCCTGAGAATGGGCAGAGATTAGCCGGTTATGCCGACCAACCGGGAGTTGACTGCTTTGGTCAACACATTGCCGTTAGCGAGGACCTACGCCTTCGGCTGGCAGGGTGGTTTCGCCACAAGGGTCAATATCGAGTCGTCGAATAGCTTCGAAGTTGGGACCGGCACCGGTGTGGTGCAGGTCAGCCGTGGAGGCTTACCCCTGGAGTCCGTCCCATGACCAGTGTGGGATGCTGAGGCCGTTCGGCACATCATCAGCGGAATGGTGGTGGCGGGACATCGTTGTGGTGGTCGCCCAAGCGAAGTAGTCGTGCAGCACTTGTCGCAGCGCACCGTCGTCGGCTAGTCCGACATCGGCCAGAGCGTGGTCGAAGCAGGCAATCGCGCGGCGATCCATTTCGTCGTGCTCTCCGTTGCCGCTGTGCATCTTGACCACGGTGGTCTCGTCACCATAGGAGTCGGAATACGTGCTGGGGCCACCGAGTGCTTCGGCCCAGTAAGCGGCGAGTCGCTCGACATGCTGGGGGTGGAAGCCGTGGCTGAAGGCATGGCCAACCACGTCGTCGGCCATCACCCGACGATGCCAGGCGTCGGCAAGGCGGCGCAGGCCGTCGTTGCCACCCGCCGCTTCGAAAACAGTTTGCACGCCTCCATAATGACAATCGTCCCGTGTCTTTGCAAGACGCCGCGCTATCCGATGGGACCCAGCTAAGTATGGCTCCCGCCTTGTCGCGAAGCGTAGAGCTATTTGGCACGAACTCTTCCGTTTGGTAGGTGACGGGGCGACTCTTCCCTAACCGAAGTTCGTCACGAAAGGGTCGGGAAACAGACTAACCCTTTCAAAATCAGTTCAGGCGATCGCAAAGTCTGTCCATTTAGGGCCTGCGGCCCGCGAAACCTCATGAAAATCAGTCCGAGGGGCAAAATAGGAAGAGGCTCGGAGCGGTGAGGTCGAGTAGTGAGTGGAGAAGTTGAGACTGTGAGTCTGTCTGATCCGGAGCGTGCGTGATTAAGCGAATAATTGGGCGTTGTCACTCCCTCGGTGGGATGGCGATAGCCCGTGACCCTGCATAGTGTAAGTTGCGGCACGCTTTCCGCTCCCGCCGGGAGGAAGCCATGTCTTACAGGATAGCGGGAATCGATGTTCATAAGAAGATGTTGGCAGTGGTCGTGGCCGACGTCGAAATAGAAGGCGAGTACCAGTTTGAGCAGCGCTGGTTCGGTACCAGCCCTGACCACTTGCGCTTGCTGGCGGAATGGCTAATCGAACAAAAGGTCGAGGAAGCAGTCATGGAATCAACGGCACAGTATTGGAAACCGCCATGGCAAGCGCTGGAGCGATACTGGAAGCCGGCCTGCCAGAAGCGAGAAGGGGCTGGCCCGATGTCGGGAGCACTGCATCTGGCGCAGGCGTTCTCCAATCGTGGGCGACAGGGCCGCAAGAAGGATTTCCGCGACGCCAAACGACTAGTGAAGCGGCTGGTGGCCCAGGAGCTGACCCTGAGCTTTGTGCCCGATGCCGAGCAGCGGCTGTGGCGCACGGTGACGCGCAAGAAGTACCAGTTGACGCGCGACCATACGCGATTGCAGAACCGATTGGAGAGTCTGTTGGAAGAGACCCATATTAAGTTGTCCAGCTTGGTCTCGGATCTGTTGGGCGCCAGTGCACGACGCATGCTGAAGGCGTTGTCCGAGGGGGAAACCAAACCGGCAGCTCTCGCCGCTTTGGCCGATAAGAAGTTGCGCGCCACGCAGGCACAGTTGTGCGACGCGCTGGGCGCATGCACCGATCTAAACGCCGTTTACCGTCGGCTGCTAAAGATGGCGTTGGAGGAGTTGCAACTGCTCGAGCAACAGATTGTCCAACTGGACCAGGAGATGGCGAGTTTGCTCCGCCCGCACCACGATGCCGTGCAGCGGCTGGCGGAGGTGCCCGGTCTCGGAGTGGATTCCGCGCAGCAGATCATCGCCGAAGTGGGTGCCCAGGCGGCGACCTTTCCTTCGGAGAAACATCTTTCTTCGTGGGTTGGCGCATGCCCGGGCGACCAAGAGAGCGCGGGAGTGAACTACAGCCACCGCTCCCCGAAGGGCAACCGCCATATGAGGCGCATTCTCAATCAATGTGCCAACGCGGCGGTCAAGCACAAAGGAAGCATCTTCGAGACAATGTATCGCCGTTTGGTGTCGCGCCTGGGACACAACCAAACCATCGGGGCGATCGCCCATCGGCATTGTCGGCTGATCTGGCTGATTCTGCACAAGGGAGTTCGATACGAAGAACGGGGTCCGGCGGTGAGCGAAAGATCGAGGAAAAGACGCACTACGAAGATGATCCGGGAACTCCGACTCCTCGGCTACCGAGTGGTACCGGGAACTTCTCAACCGGCCAATCCGGCATAGGCATAGCGAGGGATTTTCGACTCTGCACTACATTTTGAAAGAGATTTCAGCCGTTCCGGCAGGCTGAGGCTAAGTTGGTGAAGCAAGGATTTTTGTTCGGCCGTCGGTTCCGTGATCCGGCGGAGGCGGATCTCGCGTCCATCCGTCGTGGGCAGTACGATGTCAGCGCTCTGCAGCGTGGACAGCAAAGCCAGCACCTTCATCGGCGATAAAGACTGAGCGTTGTCCACTCCGCTGGCCGAAGGCTGGGGAGTGATCGCAGGCCGACGCTTCAGCAGATGCTTCAAGGTCACCCACAAGGCATAGCCCAGAAAAGCCACCAAGACGTGGGCCTTGACCCGTGGCTCCTTCTGATGGAACAAAGGCCGGATCGAAAGCTCGCTCTTGAGCGCGCGAAACGACGCCTCGGCTTCGGTCAGTTGCATGTATTTCGACCACAGCTGCTCCGCCGAGTCCGCCTGCAGATTGGTGCGCAGCATGTACGCGCCTTCCCGCAAGTCCCGCCAGGCCTTTCGGTCTTCTTGCATTTTCCAAACCAGACGTACGCCTGCGGGCGTGTCTCGCAGAGTGACTGCAAACAGATCGTTGACTTGCGAGTGACACGCCTGAATCCGTCCCAGTCTGCGCTCCATCTTGTAGCGGTCCTTCAGTCGGCCGCGGGCGATGCTTTTCTCCAGGGCTTGCAGAGCTAATTTCAACCGTCGCCCCTGACGAATACTCGCCTTCGTAGACCGGACAATAGATATAGTCAAAATTGCCATTCGACGAGCACTCTAGCGAGGTCGGCGCCTCGATCTGATTGTCTACGCCACAGGGGAATTGGGCTGGCAAAATCGCGGCCAGTAGTTACATCCGAGCAGTGGAATAACAGCAATGACTGCAATGATCGCAAAGGCCCAAACGAGGAATGTGGCGACACCAGACGGAGGCTTGCCCTCGGCATATTTCCTGAACTCCACCAAGATAAACATTAAGCCAAGAAATAGCAGGGCCCACAGGAACGCCTGGAGTGGGTTTATTCGGAATCCCGACCGTATGATTGCGCCTATCGCACAGACGGCAAGTGCCGCGTCGGCATATTTTAACCAGGGCATTCGCTTTACGGCCCCAGCCAGGTATGCTGCCGGGCCAGTGCCTAAAGGTTTCGTGGACTGCTCGTTCTGCGGACTACTTTTCATTGGAGACACATCCTATATATCAGGTTCCAAGTTTGCGGCGGTGGTACCAGTGCTGTTCCCAGCAAAGGCAGACACAGCGCCCTGATGCCGTTGCACATCACCTCACGACCACATTTTCAGCGAGGGTCATACGGTGATTGTGTATGGGGGAGCGAATTCGGGGACGCCAGCGTGACGGCCGGCAATCCAGCGGAGCACGTATACCTTCTTGGGGTCGGTCAGGCCGTGGGTGATAGAGTTGGGAATGACTTCCAGCAGGGTGTGAGCACCGAGATCCTGGAAGTAGTCAATGTCCGGCTCGACCTTGATGCAGTCCACTCCACCGATCTTCTTGGCGTCTTTCTCGTGGAACGTGAGCTGGACGTTCGCCTCGCCAAACTGGACCTGCTTAAAGCTCGACGTCGCATCGGGATGGAAGAGGCCGGGGTTGGGTTCGGGTCGAGACTCCCCTTCCGTGGCCGCCCGGCGCACCTGATCGACAATGGATTTATCCGCGTATCCAAAGAAGCGGTCCTGCGCCAAGGACTCGTCCCACAGAATTTCTTTTAAGTAGTCGAGGGGCGTGTTGTTCGGGAGCTGAATTGCTTTCATCGCCGTCGCAAGATTCAAAAGGGAGGCCAATGCCGCGGGTTTCGCCTCCAGCAGATTGTCATAGTGCTCTTCTGCGTCCGCGCCGGTACCGCCGACCGAAATAAAAGCGGCGATGACCGGGTCGTTCGTTTCTAGGGCGGCCCATGTCTGGAACTTGAAGTCGGCCTTGTCTTCCAGCAGCATGAGATCAACGGTAGCCACGGCTCTATTGGAGAGCGTCACGGGGCTGAACCCAGCGTCGACATGTCCCTTTCCCGTGGCAACAACGATGCAGTTGTCTTGCAAGTTGTCATGGAAAGGCAGATGGAACACGGTCGTCGGCGCCGATTTGAAATCGTCGAAGAGTTGGTTCTGAAAGCCGTCGAAGATGCGGATGAGAAAGTCTTGACCTTCGATCGGTTCGCGCGTGCCGTCGTAGAGTGTGACGACCATGGTGGCTTGGTCGGCGGGGGCGGCCGCGGCGCGGGCTGCGGTCTTCTTCGCCTTTTTGTTTGCGATACTTCCTCCCATAAACAGCGCTGCAGGCGTGGCACACGTCCGCGTACTTGTTTCGCTATCGATATATTTGGGCCGCTACGCGACGGGGGTTGCGCAAAAAGGGAAGCGGGCCGAGTGTGGTCCGGAGGAGTGCGGGTGTCAACTAGCCGGGGGGCGCCGAGGGTGTAAAAGGGACTGTGTAAACGACCATCGGAAGAGGAGAATGGCAGCGCAACCACAAGTTTCGATTAAAAGAACATTCCGCTGTGCCGCAGAATGATCCGTCTAGATGGGCGAGCGGTATTTCCACATGTCTGATCCGGATGGCTACGAGTTGTCCTTTGCGCGCCCGATCTAGCAGTGTTCCAACAGTCGCATGAACTCGTCTGGGGAGAGGAGAAGCTTGCGAAGGGACTTGCGCAACACTGGTGGACGCATGTTTTGTCCGGGATGGGGTTCCCGGAATGAAACAACACTCGGGATGCGTCCCGGATTCACGAACGATCTTTCTGAACCTTGCTTCGTCTTTTGGGCCGTGTAGCCCAGTTTCCGGAGCACGCAGACGAAACGTCTCCACGGGACCTGAGTGGGTAGCCCGGGCATCAGTTAAACTCTAGGGCACCGCGATCTTCAACGCAAACGACGCCGACGTGTCGTGAATTTGTTGAAGGACCAAAACCAAATAAACGCATCGGTGGGGATGGAGCGGGAGGCCGCGGAGAGGACTGGCCGGAGGGAGGTCCGATGGCGTACTACAGGGTTCGGATTGAAACTCTGTTTTACCGAAATGCGCGTTGACTTGCTCACAGCTTCGGCCCGATATGCTGATTCCGGACAAGGGGAAATCCTCCGCACGATTGGCCAGACGATCTCGCACCATCTTCTCATCGAGAACCCTGGTGGCAAGCCGGACGGTTATCTGCCTCGGGCGATGTTTACTCCTTGCTTTTGGCGAACGGTTGGCAGCTTGCCTTCTGGCGGACCCTAAAAAAGCCAGCGTTGTCGCTGGCTTTAAGGGCGGTGCTTGAAGAACGTTACTTCTTCATTTCGTCCTTCTTCGTAGTGTCTTTCATTTGTGCTTTTCCCATTTTGACGGATACTACGTGAACTTCGTTCTTTGCAGCGTCCACGTGACCTGTGAGGGTTACCTCGTGCCCTTCATGGCCCTTCAGGGCCTCGGGATTGGTGACCGTCCAGCCCTTGTTGTCCTTGTCGACAAACGTCTTTCCATCCGCGCTGACTGTGCCTGAGACGGTGACCGCTTTCGCGGACATTTTCTCAGCCTTCGGGGTCTCCTGCTTCATTGCGCCTGACTTCGGGGTCTCCTGAGCAAGCGCGAGCAGGGACAGCACGAGGGCCAGCGCGAAAGAAACTAACAGTAGCTTTTTCATACAGTGAACTCCTTTCCGCGCAAAATTACTCTGGCGGACGTGGTTCATCTCTTCCCTCGCATCGGATTGCAGAGGGGAGCGAGTTGAGAGTGGCGCTCTTGTTTCGGTTAAACCAAGTGTGCTCCTTCGCGAAGCTTGCGGTCAAGCGCATCGCCGGGCGTATGCGGGTGGGAAAACGGAGTCGCCCTTAACTTCTCTGCTTGCTGTGTGCCGGTCTGCCCGGTATCCGCGATTTTCGCACTAGATGATCTGCCGGAAAAGTGGAAGCATTTTACGGAGATCAACGCAAGCTACGTCCAAGACGGCAAATTCATGCCCGCAGAGTTCGCCAAACACCATGCGCCACAGTCTATGCACTCGACGGGATCGATGTAGAGCTGCGACACTTCATCGAAGCTGGGAAGGCCATCATCGTAGGTCGTGCTTTTCTTGGGATGGATGCAATCTACGGGGCAGGCATCGACGCGGGCGGTGTCGTTCACCCCGATGCAGGGCTCGGCAATGACGTAAGTCATAGGCCACCACGCTATTCTTCCCAGAGGGAAGATTCAAGCGATGCCGGGCGTAAACTGCTGGCGTGTGGCGCTGCGGGTGGAGAAAATTTCGGCGGTGGCGTTTTGGGTTGCCAACATGAAGGCGTCCGTACAGTTCTATCGGGATCTGCTTGGGACGGGGGGAGCAGGATTACGCGGCGCCGCTAAGGTCTGCGTCTACGCGGATCCCCCACTCATCAAGCAGCCATTCTGGGACGTAGAATCGGTTTCTGTTCCGTTCGCACCAATTGCGGAGCTCAGGCGAGAAAACATAGGTCCCTGGCGTCAGGTGTAATTGTCTAACCTGCATTTCGAATTCGGTGGAAATCGGAGCAAATCGGAAGGGCCGCCCCCAGTTGGGATTGCCGCGCTTGCGAATCATATAAATAGACCCGGTCTGGATAGTACTCCGCCAAACTTAGGTTGGGCGATTGAAATGATGTAGAGCCTCGGGTTTGCATAAATAAGGCCCCGGAGCGGTCCGGGGCACGCCTCACTTTCCGGCTGGAAGTGTGTGCACAAATCAGGCGGCGATAGTGCGTGCCTTCTTGTGCGTGATTTCTTCTTCGGCGTGGAGCCAATCTTCCATCTCGTGACCGTCCTCCCGGCCGCGCGCCTCGTAGAGTTCATGCGCGCGTAGGCGGATCTGGTGTACGAGTTCTTGTGGTTCCCTTGTCACGCTCGTCGGCTGTTTCTTCGCGGCGTCTATGCTCATGGGGGAGAGCCTCCGTTTAGCGCAAACCTACGCCTGAACCCTTCTTCGGTCAATTCCCTAAGATTGGTGCAGCCGCGAGCGAGAGGGCTGCCTGTTTTTGGCGGAAGGGAAAAAGCCTCGGCTCGTGGGCTGAGGCTTTTGACGTTTTGGGCAGCTTACTCGGGGATGGTGGTTTCGGGTGTAGCCTGCACCTGGGGCTCCGGTGCGGGCGGTTCTTGGACCTGCACTGGCTGAGTGAGCGCAGCTTCTTCTTTTTTGCGGGCGCGGGTTGCTGCTGCCTTTCTTGCGGTGGCCCGACGCGTGCGGGTTCTTGCGGCCTTGAGTCCGGCCGCTCGCTGCTTACGCGTCGCTGCGGCCTTCTTGCCTGCGGCGCGGCGCCTGCGAGTTAAAGCGGCTTTCCCGGCAGCCGCCTGGCGCTTTGCGGCATTGTCTTTCCGCGTTGCGGCTGCCTTCTGTCCTGCAGTCTTGCGCATGGGACTCATGTTTCCTCCGGCCAGTTCTTGTGGCACCGCATTAAACCTGAAATTCATCAGACATGCAAGCACCTTCGAGCGTAGCGAATGCGGCCGCTGTGCGATTATTCGGGACGGAACTTCTTACGGTGCGAATTGATTTGGATGGATGATGCTTACGTAGAATCGCGGTGATCTCCCGACAGAGTACTCCATTGTGATGTTTGATTTTTCCGATCATCCGATCACTTGCGACGAGGTAGTTCCTTATCTGCCAACCCAGGGTTCGCGATTCTAGGCACATTTTGTGGCAACATGTCTGCGGCTTACTCTCATTTAATGACCGCGCACTCCATGCCGTTCGTCGTTGCGCGCAAAAAACACGTTGTGCCGAAACAACGGCGTATCGAGCGCGTATCGCCCGGGTATGCGGTCCGAGAGTTTAAAGACGATTCCCAAGGCCGCTGCTGGTATGTGGTCACCGCTCTTGAAGTGAGTGCGGGAGGCGGTGGCATCCGCGTTTCAAGAAAGGCTGAAAATTAAAAGGGCTGTGACATTGGTTACGCTCTAGCCGCCGACTCCTGCAAGGGAGTCAACAGCGTGGATACGTGCACCGTCACAGCCCCCTGATGCAATCACTGCTTTCGCAGTTCCAAACCCCAGCCACTCCTTGCAAAATAGCCGGTTTTTTCGGGTCTGGTTGCCCGACAGGTTGCCCTGCCAGACGAATCACTCAACCTACTTCGGACTGGCTAATTTTATTTGAACCAATCCTTTCGATCGTCGACGCACAAAACCCTAGTCCTCCACTTGGGCGCTGTCAATGCCCGTTATTAGTGCAGTGAGCAATCTTTTCAATACGCTTTCGCACTCCTGCGTGATTCTCTGGGCGCAGGCCGCGCGAGATTTCCACAATATATGAGCGAGGGACGAGCGATCCGAGTGGAGGAAGCGTCTAGCGGCAGAGTGCCTTAGGATTTGTCGGTGCCGAGACTGCACCATTTCCTGCCATCCTCATGCTACTGAAGGCGCAGCCGACTGACAGCAAAGCGGATAGCGGTGCAAGAATTCCGTTGACCCGGAGGACGATACGGTCTACAGGAGTGCGCGGAGGGTTTGGCTTGCAGGATCACCTCGAGAGTCTCGTGTTACGGATGCGTGAGGGAGGGATTCGGTACTCTGAAGCGCTCCGTGAGTTCCAAAAGATCTTCGTGCTTACGGTCCTGCGGGAACAAGAGTGGAATCAAGTCAGGGCCGCCGAGACTTTAGATGTGCACCGCGATACGTTGCGACGACTCATCCACCAGTTTCATCTAGACATCAGGTCCTTACGCACGACGCGTCGTCGGCCGCCCGAGAGCGAGCGTCCTCTCCCCTTGGAAAAGGAAGAACAGATGACGTAGACGCATCGGGGAGTGCCTCCTGCATCCCGCACATGATCTCGTCCATCACGTCGGGATGGATGTCCTGGAAGTAGTACTTCGGAAGACCGTATGACGTAGAGTTTATAAACCCAGCCTTAGTTTTTATCTGTGGTGTCGGGCTGGCGACTCGCCACGACTGAAGTGGAGCGAGTGGTGTTCCCCGCCGGGTCAAGGTGGAGCGCCGGAGGCAGAAACAAATGAAAAAGCCCAACCGATGGGTGGGCTTTGGAAATACAGACCTTGAAAACCCCACGTCGCTGCGTCACGGGTTTCTGCGTGGGTCTTGAGTCGAAAAGACGGCCGGAGCACTTGGTGCTCTGGCCGCCGTGGAGTCGTACGCATTGGAGTAGAATCCAGTTGTCCCCATATGTTTCCCCGGAGGTTGCGCTGATGGAAACGCCCAAAGCGCCGGACGCTGCTCGCGGGGAAATGATCTTCATCGGCCAGTCGGTTGTGATCAAAGGGGAACTCTCGTGCGGCGAGGACCTTTATATAGATGGCCAGGTGGAAGGCACCATCGACCCGAAAGGAAACCGTCTGACCATCGGGCCGAACGGGCGCGTTAAAGCCAACGTCACTGCCTGCGCCGTGGTCGTGCAGGGTAAGCTGGAAGGCAATATTCAAGCGAGCGACCGGGTCGACCTAAAGCAGTCGGCCGTTGTCATGGGCGACATCGCGACCCATCGCATCTCCATTGATGAAGGCGCGTACTTCAAGGGAAGTCTCAACATCCAGAAAGAGGCGACCACGAAGGACGTACTGCGTGGGACTGCTCGTTCCTCGAAATGAGGCTGCTCTGCTGGGGTGTTGAACGGAAAAGGCGCGCGGGGAGCGCGCCTCTGATTGACGCGGGAAGTGATTAGGCGGCTTCGTCGCGGATGGCACCGCGGACTTTATCGGCGACCTCTGGTGGAATTTCGGTCATTTTGTGGGCTATACGCGCATGTTCTGCGGCCTGCTGCAGGATGTCCTCTGTGGTCTCGCCCCTCGCCACAAAGTCACAGTCCATTCCCACGTCTCTACAGCTGACTGTTTTTGCCATGTTGATCTCCTCGGACGGATTTTAGGTTCGAATGTCCCACTGTACCGTCTCGACCGAGGAATCTTAGTCCCCGGTGCCTGTCTGGCGCAAATACGTAACGATCGGGTCCGATCGGGTCACGAATTCTGCGGTGTTGGGTCTCGGATTTGTCCCGAGGTGTGGGTCGCGGATTTTGCGTGGTCTTAGTGCCAAAAAGCCCGATGTGGTCGGGTTTTTGGCTTAAGGAGGCGCGCGGGTGCGCGCCGTCAAGGCCGCAGCGGAACTTGGTTCCGGACGACATTGTGCTTCACCTTACGAAAGTACAGCCAAGCTAACCAAATGAGTCCTAGCATGGTGGCTCTCTGCGTGCGCTGTCGTCGCACCTGTGCTTTTCAAAAGTTTTCTGAGCGAGACGGTTAAATGCCAGTGCGGCCACGGTGCTTTCGAGGCGAGGAGCGGTCATGTCCCAGGGACAGTGGGAGCAGCACCAGCCGGTGAAGTCATCGCCGTCGACCCAGATCAAGCGTTTGTTCATACATCTTTACCTTTTACGTGCGTTTGGGATTCGAGCTCGGCGCGACGGGTGGAACAACATCAATAGAGCGAGCGCGGAAGGTGAACTCCTGCCCGTCGCCACGAGTAATTTCCCACAGAGTTTGCGAGAGGCCAAGTAACTAAGGTGCTTCACCCGCGAGCGACGGGCCTAGGCGGGTGGGTGTCCGGGTGCCGGGACCAGCATGGCCAACGTCACAATTCTCTACCGTCAAGTGCGGAATGTCTCGGGGGGTGGGTCACGGATTCATCGTGAGGTTTGGGTCGCGAATTGTGCGTGGTGGTGTTGCCAAAAAGCCCGACTGTTGTCGGGCTTTTTGGCGCAAAAGGCGTTTAGAGGAAAGGCGCGCTCCCCACGCGCCTTTCGTGATGGTAGGTTCTTCTGTTGTGTCTGGCCTTAGGCGGCCTTTTCTGCGGTGATGTTGTGGCCGATAGAGGTATGGACGTCAAAGGTTCGGACCTCGGGTTCGGCCTCGAGAAGGTGCCGCAGGGTATCGTGGATCTTCTGATACTGTTCGCGCTGATATTGCTCAGCATCCTCTTGTTTGTTCCAAAAACTCAGAGCCAAAACGCGATCGGGGTTGGCGTGCGAGACGAGCACAATCTCGTCGACGAAGCCGCGTTGCTTTTTCAGAATCGGCACGGCTTTTTCATCGATGATGTTGGCAAGCTCTTGCGATTTCCCTGATTTGCTGGTCATTTCGACTACGCGGGTAAACATGTGCGCTCCTTTCGTAGGTTGAGGGTGAAAGGAACCCGTCGTCCGGGCGACGACGGAAGGATTCATAGGCATTCAAGACCAGGGTACGCCCCCTTAGGGCTGAGGATCAATTGAACAATTTTGGTGCAGGGTTCTCAGAGGTTTAGGTCACGGATTCTGCGTGTCGTTGTTGCCAAAAAGCCCAATGTGGTCGGGCTTTTTGGCGATGAGACTCCTATTACTTCCCTGCCGACGTGCGCCGAACTCAGGCGGATCGCTTTCTTGAGGCGAGGGTAAAGAGAGCGTAGAGCGCATCATTTAGTTGTTGGCGCTCGCGAGTATTGCCGGAATCTTCGCTCTGCCCCAAGCGCTCGCGAATCGACCGCCGGGCGGCTTCGATGCGGGCGTTCAATTTGACGGGATCGGGTTCAACGAGAGCGGCTCTGTATAACGCCTGCCATGTGGGGTCGGGCATGAAGACCTCCCAGATGGGCCAGAGAACCAGACGGACTAGCCGTAGAAGATTATAGCCCCAAATCGCCCGCCCCGCGCGGGTTTCGGTGGCTTGGATTCAAACTCCAGCGATAGGTTAGACGCGGGTCCATGCCACGGATTTTGCGGAGGTAGGCCTCGGATTTTCCCCAAACCCCATTCGAGACTCTTCGTGGCATGGGATTCAGCTGCAACCAGCCAAGCAAAGACTAAAATCGGGGAGCGCGCTGCCCCCCGATTCCAAAGTTATGGCGTTCCGCTCGGAGCACCAGCAATCTGCCACGAGAAGGCCAGAAATGATGACGCCGTCAGGTCAATCGCCGGCTCCACAGTCGAGTAGGACTGGACGAAATCCTTGTACACAGCCTTGCCGTTGAATTGTGCGAAGACGTCCACGCCATCCGTGGGGCAGGCGATCATGCCGGAAAGGGTGCCCTTAGCCGCGATCGAATTCGGTCCCTCCACGGCTGCTCCCGACAACACCGGGGGCGAACCATTCAGCGAACCCGCCAGATTCGCTACTTGATGCTGCATGCAGTGGGGGAACGTCGTGCCATCACCCACAATCAGCGAAGTTCCCCAGGCATTTGCCCCCAATATATTTCCGAACCAGCGGTTCGCATTATCGGTGTAGGTGTTCATGCCCGAGAGGTAGGTGTACTCGGCCGCCATCACCGAGAGTCCGCCACCGTGCGAGGTTGTGTCATACGTGTCCCAGGGAAATCCGAAACCGAAAGGATCGGTGTTGCCCTGGGCCACCGCCTTGTCCAGTTGCTTCTTCAAATCTGCCAGAAGGGCGGCTTGCGTCGTTCCGAGCCCCGCGGGATTTCCGGCCAGGCCGAGCGCCCGATACAACTCGAAATGCGCCAGCCCGCTGACGTCGTACAAATTGAGCGTATCGGCCGCGTCGTTCGGCCCGGTGATGTAAGCATTGGCCCAATGGGCTGCCTTCTGCAGATAGAACGAGCTATCGCTGTGGGGCAGGCCCATCGGCAGACTGCCTGCGCCTTGCAGAGCAAAGTAGAGTTCTGTAGCCCCGAGTTCGAGGTCGTCGCGCCATTCCGTCTCTGGATAAAAGCTGAACGGAATTGCGGTAAGGAGGTTTCCGCTCGGAGCGGTGTTTGCCAGATCGAAGATGTGCTCCGCGGAAAGCAAGCATTGGCTGGCATAGGTTGGATCGCTTGACCGATAGGTGTGGTAGCACACTGCCAAAGCTGCGGCCATTCGGCCCGCCAGGTTAGGACTGATCTGGGCACCGGCCCCGCCCGCCGTGTTGATGAAAACCGGCCGATGACAGATGTAGCGGTACTGCGACGTGCATCCGTTGTAGGTGTCGTCGGCCTGCGGCAAACGCCAGATGTCGTGGTCGCTGACCGTCTGGGAATTTCCGTTTCCAATCCCTACCTGATAGTAGAAAGTCTTGCTGCCGTCGTCCCACATTGCCTGCAGCCAGTCGAACCCGAACCTGGTCTCAGCCGTGAAGTTTGCGGTGCTGGAACCTGGCCCCATCTGGTTCGGGAAATCGCGCGCTCCGATTGCCATCAGCGCCACCGTGTAACTGCTGGTCTGCACGAATTTGAGATAATCGCCTGCATCCCACCAGCCGCCGGAAACGTCGATCGTTGCGCCGGTGGGCGTCAGATCCCCGGAGAAGCGGCCTGAGCCGGCATTGTAGTTAGGCGTGAGATAGACCTTCGCGCTCTGGTCATTGACATGCGCCGCCGCCGTGCGTAACGGGCTGCTGATGAAGTTTGGACCATCGCGCTCGTTCTGGTAGTAGGAAAGCGAATTGGCCAGCGGCGTGGCATACACGTTCCCGGCCGTGTCGATTCTGAAACTTGAGGAAGACGCTGCAATCGGCCCGCTCACTGTGATCGTATAAATTCCCGGGGCGGTCACGATAGAAAAATCCAGCGCGTAAACGTTCGGATAACTGCGGCTCCACGAGCCCAGGTTCGCTCCGATGAGTGCCGTGAGTACACTGGCGCCTCCGGAATTTATCACGCTGAACGTGGCTCCAGGCTCCGCTCCGGAAGACATCAGATAAGCACGTTTCGAACCTCCGCCGACATAACCAACCTGGTTGACGCGTACGAACGCGGTCTGCGCCGCAACCGGAAGGCCGGACGAAATCACCAGCACGGCAACACAAAGTGCACTTTTATTAAATCGTTTCACTCGAGAAACGGATTTCAGGCTCTTCATGGAACCTCCTGTCGTGGGTTAGCGGGCCAAGTATGTATCGGCCGGTCGCGGCCGACTCGTTCAGAGGCGGAAGACGAAGGAAAGGAGGAAACTCCGCCGGACAGCGGCTTATTCTGGCCGACTCCCGCCTGAGTGTCAACGTCCATGTTCAGACGCCCCAAATGGCAAGCCGATCCGTCTTTCGGAGAGCGA
>WNFF01001892.1_pt1 | contig 17032 bp, 19 predicted proteins | sample 5400441 | NCBI WGS metagenome assembly WNFF01 (sample SAMN13153345, study PRJNA577476) | soil metagenome | isolation source: 120 cm saprolite under Douglas fir tree site 2 hole 3 replicate 1 | place: USA:California | collected 2015-04-18 | reverse complement strand
TGGTGCTCGGTGGTGGCCAGCACGTCGAAGCCCGCGTCGTCGGCGAACACCGCGAGCTTGCGCAGCTCGTCCAGCATCTGCTGGTAGCGCTCGTTGTTCCGCCCGATGGGCCGAAGCCGCTTGCGATCTTCGAGGGTGCCGGGCACGGTGGGCAAGACGAACAGCATGAATTTCATGACGGCCTCCTCTGCCAGGGGTCGAGGTTACCGAGGAGAATGGGCGGAGTGTGCTCTTCGCCCCGCGGGAGGTCAAGGGGGGTGCGCGGGCGGCAGTGGGCCGGCCCGTCTTGACATCGGAGGGGTCGCCTGTAAGGTGGGCTGGAATCCGCCCAGGGCTTCGGGAGGGAAGGGGACAATCCCAATGGAGACGATGACGATCACCATCGAATCTGACAGCGGTACGCGCATGCGGTTTCAAGTGGACCACGAGCCGCGCTTCGACCTTCGCTCCGAGGAGGTGGACGGGCTCCGCAGCGCGGTGCGGACGATCGAGACCACGCTCGCGGCGCCGGACGAGGGCCGCATGTGTCTCCTCCTCGCCCAGATGACCCTCGACAGCCTGATCGAGGCGCTGCCCGATGAGGACGAGGAGGAGTAGGCCGGGCGCTACCTCTCCTCGACGAGGCGCCGGACAACGCTGCGCAGCTCGTGGACGTCGAATGGCTTCGCCACGACCGTCGCGCCGGTTTCTCGCAGGAACGGGACGAACTCCGTCGCATTGGTGAAGCCGGACATGAAGACGATGGCCGGCCGCGGGGTCGGCTGGCTCTGCACCGCCCGATAGACCGCGATTCCGTCCACGTCCGGCATTCGCAGGTCGCTGACCACGACGTCGTAGCTGTGCTGCGCGAGCCGCTCGAGCGCAGCTTTCCCGCCGTCGGCGCCGTGAATCTCGTAGCCCTGGCCGGCCAGGAGCGTCTCGACCAGCTCCCGGACGTCCGGCTCATCGTCGACGACGAGAATATGGGGCACGGGGGAAGCATACCAGCCGGCGACCGGAATGCTGGCTATCCCTGACGGCGCCGCGACCGACGGACCCCGGCCTGCACGTCGCGGACGCGATCGCCCTCGAAGCTGATCTCCACCTCGTCGTCCTCGACATCCCAGTAGCGAACGGTCGCGACCCAGCCGAGCGACCAGCCTCGGCGCGGGATCACGCGGCGCTCCCGGTACACGACCGTCCGGGTTTGGCGGGCGGGCAGGCTCACCCGTTCCTCGGCTCCCGGACCGACCAGGCGTCGAACGTCCTCGTACGTCGTCTCGCCGGGGCGGATCCGGGCCAGGGCCTGCGGTGACGGCGTGGTGCCGTGGTGCCGGCCGGCCGCCGTGCGGCCGAGGAGGACCCGCGCGCGCAACGTCCGCCCCATCAATGCCATCGCCGGTGTGAACAGCCAGCGCAGGGTGCCGCCCAGGACCACGAGGGCCGCGGAGACGAGGAGGGGCCGCGCGGGCAGCCGCTGGGCCGCGTAGGTGAAGTGGACCTTCAAGAGCTGGGGACGGAGGCCCTGGGACGGGGCAAGTGCGACGGAGATCGTCGCTCGGTCATCGCGGCGCTCGCCCTCCCGTCGGAGCGCCGACGCGGGGATGGTCTCGTCGACCCGGAGGCGACGAGCGTCGGCGAAGTCGATCAGCAGCATGGAGAAGTCTCGGGCCACGGGGACGACCCGGTCCCGGACCCCGAAGTAGAACGGGTAGAGCGCGAGAGAATCCAGGTCACCGAATGCCAGCGTGACCACATACCACCGGCCCCAGAACAGGTCCTCGATCCACGTCACGGGCCTGGGCACGATGACGTCCCGCACCGGGATCTGGAGACGGACGAGCCAATCCGGACTGCCTAGCTCCGGTACCCACGGGATCCGGATCACGGTCGCTCCGGTGGCCCCGCGGACTGCACCGCCCTCCCCGAAGGTCACGAATGGAGCCTCCCCGAGCGGTCGAAGCTCCGCCCCGGTCCCCAGATCGGAGCGCCGAACGCCCGAGAGACGGAGTCGGCCGGATTCCTTGGCCCGAAACCCCAGAGCGTCCACCTGAGCGCGCAGCTGAGGATCCGTCCTCTCGTCCCCTGCCGCCCCCGGCACTTCGCCCGGCCAGAGCAGGTAGAGGTCCTGGGCAATGTCGGTCGCCGTGCGGTGCTCGGGGAGAACGAGGTTCCAGGTCACGCTGACGGTCACCGGACGATGGGCCGGTCTGACGTCGTCCTTGCCGACCGACACCGACACGAACAGGGGTCCGATGCCGAACTCGGGGTGGGCCCGTGAGGCAATGAAAGCCTGGGCATGGAGGTCATGCGGCCACAGACCCAGGATCAGCAGCGCGAAGGCGATCCTCATGAATTGGCCTCGAGCTCCGTCGGGTTGACCGCGGAGCCAGGGTTGCTTATACTCCGGCACCACAGTACGCCCTCTGAGGAGAAGCAGGTGGGCCACTCGGAGGGAATCGTGCGCCAGCACACCAGCAGAGCCACGCCGGGTCAGCCGAGCGGGCCCGCATAATGCCTCGCCTGAAGGGCTGGGTCGCCGCAGTCGCCGCGGACCCCGCCGCCATGTTGTTCGTGGCGGCCGTCGTTCTCCTCATCGTGATCCTGGTCGGGATGGCCCTCGCGGCCCGGACCCGGCGACGGGACGCCCACCCTGAGACGGTGGCTCCGGAGAGTTCCGTCCAGGTCGGCATCGCCCCGTGGGTCGAAGAAGGCCGGCAGCTGTTCACCCTCTGGCAGGAACGGGTCGAGCGCCTCGGCGAGCTCCAGGGCCGCCTCGCCGGGATGGCGCAAGAGATCGAACAGCTCAAGGCACAGGCCGGCGCGCAGGCTGGCCGCATCGACGAGCTGCGCGCCGAGAATCTCCGCCTCGGCCAGGAAGCCGAAGCGTTCTCGATGGAGCGGGACCAGCTCCGGGCCGTCATCGCGCGTATCGGCGAGCTGGTCCGCCAGGCGACCGAGGCCCGCCCGAGTGACGCGGGAGAGACAACCCCCGCGGCGGGGCCGTGATGCAGGCCCACCCATACCGCCGGACACGAAGGTAAGCCCTAGCAACCTCGCCCGAAGCCCACGACGTCAGGCCCGGAACCCCAGGACGTACTCGCTGGCGGATTTTCGACGCCTGGAGTCTGTACTGGCGCCATAACCTCGAGACTTCCCTGATATGCGCATGGCTCGCCTCTTGCTGGGACAGAGGTGCACAGGCGTGCAAGGTCGCCACCTCCCCCACTGGCCCGGCTACAGGAAAGGGCACACGGATGACTCATGGTTCATTGCTCGTCACGGTCGCGGCTGTCGTGACTGCCATCGGCCTCTCCGCGTCCTGGGGAGCAGCCGCCGAACCTACGGTGACGATCCCGGGGGCTACCCCTCCGACGCCTCAGGTCGAGAGACTCTCCGACGAGCAAGTACGGGCGGAACTCCGGCGCCTGAACACCATGAAGATGGATTGCGGCACGCAGGCGCGGCAGGCGCTAGCGGCCCAGCAGAGCGCGAGCGCCGCGGGGCGCGCCTCGGAAGCCGAGGCCCACGGGCAGCTTCTCTGGACGAACATGAAGTGTATGGAGCAGGCGAACCAGGGCCTTCTCCGCCTGCGAAACCAGATCACCCGAGATCAACTTCCGCTCCTTTCGCTGGAGGACGGGTTCCACCAGGAATATCGTCAGGGGCTCCAGTCCCACCTGAGCACCCTGCAGCAGGTCGGTAAGCAGCTCGCCGACCCGAGTGCCTTCACCGCTGAGACCTTCGCCAAGCAGATGGAGAGCTTCCGACGGCAGCGGGAGAACTTCAGGAGTCGATACATCCGCCTGGTCAACGACCCCGAGACCAAGGGGCTCGCGACGACCCTCTTCCAGGCGGGCGACCTGCTGATCGGGAGCGCCCAGGTATGGGTGCGGCAGGCGAAGGCCGAGGCCGAGATTGCGGACCTGACCTCGAACGGCGGATCCAGCCCCCGGCTCTCTCTCGCCCAATCCGTGCGCGAGGCGGCCGTCGTGGAGCGGGCTCGCCAGTGGGAGCTCGCTCAGGGTCTGATCCTGCAGGCGACCACGCTCACCGCGGCGACGCGGTGATCCCAGGGAGGCACGTGCACATGGCGACGACCGAGCGGCAGGACCGGCGGCGGCACCCTCGCACCCGAATTTCGTGGCCCGCCATCATCGAGGCTGGGACCAGTCGATACGCATGCCAGGCCGCGGACATCAGCGCGCACGGTGCCCGGATCAGAACCAAGGCGCGCCTCCGGACCGGGACCGCAGTGCGGCTGGAGTTCATTCCCCCCGAGGGGCCGTCCCTCCGAGTCGGGGCGCTTGTGTGGCGGGTTGAGGCCGACGGGCTCGCGTTCCTGTTCGGTCGCGGCATCCAGCATCGCTTCATCCGCGCGGCGTAGGTTCAGCTCCGAGTGCCGTCATGAGGCCCTGAGCGGCCTCGAGCCCCTTGCGCAAAGACTCGCTTTCGACGGCGCCGCTGACGTCCCAGACCGGCTTTCCGGGTGTCGGCTTCGAGTGCACCAATCCGTTCCGCGCGCGATCGATCTCCAGAATGCCCTCGGCGGCGGCAGGGGGAACCACGTTCAGGGTCAACGCGAGAGCCACCCGGGAGGAAATGGGCAGCGAGGCCATGGCGTCGAAGATGGATTCGCGGCTGGCCGCCAGCCTCGTGGCGAGGACCAGCGTGACGAGTCGATCGAGAAGGGAGTGGACCGCCAGGAGGCGGGTGAAGCGATCTCCTTCATGTAGACCGGGCCAGTCGAGCTTCTCGGCTTCGATCCGCCTGGCTCGCGGCGGGGCCTTGACCCGCGCGTCTTGTACCCGCTGCTCCGACGGGATCCGCGGAGTCGCTTCTCGCTCGCTCTCCTCCACCCACGCCTTGGCCATCTTCACCGCCACGGCGTCCGCATCGGCGCGCGTTGCCCGTATCTCCCGAGGCGTGGCTCGCAGCGGGGGCTTCGGGGTCACGACCCCCCGACTGTTCGCTTCGAGCTCCGCGACCGGCAACCAGCGCCCGTCGGGCTGCCGCTCGGAGTTCGGAATGATCGTGTAGCCCTTGTAGGGGATGTCCATGTCGAGCCCGGCCCCGGGACCGCGTCAGCAGCGGTCTTGCTTGATGAGCCCGGGCGGGCAACCCATCTTCTTCGCGTGTCCCGGGGGAATCTTGTAGTACGCGACCGGGACCGCGAGGACCGGCCGTGGGACTCTGGCGGGTGCGATCGTCTCCCACGGGCTGCCGTATGTCGTCGAGACGAACCACGCCCCGTCGTGGAAGGTGTAGTAGCGCCCTCCGTACGCGAAGAAATTCATGCGGGCGCCGGGTGCATAGAATACCGGCGATCCGGGGACTACCACGAGCTGCGGCGGAGCCATGACGACGACCGGCGGGCGGGGCGGTGCGACGACAACCGTCGGTGGCGCAGGCACGGGAACACTGACACCGATCCGGACACCATCTGCCGCGGCCGGGCTTGCGGCCATGAGCGAAAAACCTGCTGCAAGCGCGAGGATCTGTCGCATGGGGGGGAACCTCCTGATGCCACGAAATACTTGCTGGTCTTCCGGGGTGCATACCGGCTGCCAACCCTCCCGCAGGAACCGGCGTCCGTTTTCACAAGGGGTTGGCGTGCGGAGCCCCTGGAAGACGTCGGCCTCGAAGTGTCGGGCAGACGGTCAGGAGCGTATCGGGCTGTCCTTGACCCGCCCTCGGTGGCCGGCCAGAATGCTCCGGCGCGTCCCCCGTGTGGTCGCGGAGGACATGACCGTCCCCGCGAAACGTGAAGAGGAGATGAGGAGTGCTCCGGGATTCGCTGTTCGTGTTCCTGATTGTCGTGGGCTCGGCGGCGCCGTACCTCGGGGGTCTCGGCTTCTACGGTGACGACTGGGTGTTTCTGGCCGACATGATCGGCTCCCGAGAACCGACCATCCGGGCTGCGTTCGAGGCGCTCTACCGGGACGACATGCGGATGCGACCCGTCCAGATCCTCGTCCTGGCGGTACTGTTCCGACTCTTCAAGCTCGAGCCGCTCGGATACCACGTCGTGAACACGACGCTCCTCGGGGCCGGTGCCGTGCTGTGCTACCTGGTCTGCAGAGAGCTGGGCATCTGGCGTCACCTGGCCCTCGCGGTCGCGCTCATCTTCGGTCTGCTGCCCCACTACTCGACAGACCGATTCTGGGTGGCGACGATACAGGTCACGCTCTCGATGACCCTGTACCTCCTGAGTTTCTATGCCGACCTGCGGGCGACCCGCTCGACCTCGACCGGCAGCAGGGGATGGCGAGGGCTGGCCCTGGCGACCATGATCACCTCCGTGCTCGCGTACGAGGTTGTCCTGCCGTTTTTCCTCCTCAATCCGGTGCTGGCGGCCGTTCAGGCTCGTCGAGCGGTCCGGGTGGGAGGGTCCCCGGTACCCACGGCCGTGCGACTGCCGGCCCTCCTCGCCACCACCGCACTCGTGTTGCTCCCCGTGCTGCTCTGGAAGCTCGAGGCTGCTGCGCCTCGGCTCGCGAGCCTGACCTTCGGCGAGAAGGTCACATCCTTCGGCCGGCTGATCTGGGGGTCGGTCGCGGTCAGCTACGGCGACTACGGTATCCGCCTGCCTCTCGTCGTCGTGCAGATCCTACGGGACCACCCGAGCGTCGCGGTGTCGGTCACGGCGCTGGCGATGGTTTCGATTGTCTTCCTGTACGTGTGGGGCGTGATGCGGGAAGCCGGGCACCAGGGACGGAGCCCGGCTGCCGCGGCCGTAGCGCTCGTGGGGGCAGGATTCGGCATCTTCTTCCTCGGCCATGTCGTCTTCTTCTACACGCAGAACGCGGACTACTCGCCGACCGGGATCAGCAACCGTGTCGCCATCGCCGCCACGCTCGGGATCGCGCTGGGATGGGTGGGTGCCCTCGTGGCCATCGTCGCGCCGATCACCCGGGAACGGCTGCGCAGTGCCGCACTCGCCGGCGGGGTCGCCGCCGCCGCCGGCGTGAGCGTCCTGATCGTCGACACGATCGGCATCTTCTGGGTGGAAGCCTACCGGCAGGAGCAGCACGTCCTCCACGAGATCCGCCGCGCTTTTCCACACTTGGCGCCCGAGACGACCTTGATCCTCGACGGCATCTGCCCCTACGTCGGGCCGGCCACCGTCTTCGACGCGAGCTGGGACCTGGCGGGCGCCCTCCGCATCATGTACGGCGACGACACCATCCGCGCCGACGTCGTGACGCCCAATCTGCGGGTGGAGGAGACCGGCCTCAAGGTGTCGGCGTACGGCGTGGTTACCGAATACCCGTATCACCGGCTACTGCTCTACCACGCCGGCCTCCGACGTCACTTCGCGCTCGATGACGGCCACGCAGCCCGCCGGTACTTTCAGACGCACAATCCCACGCAGGGCAGCTACTGCCCTTCAGGACGCGAGGGTCATGGCGTGCGCATCTTCGGACGAAGTCCTCAGCCGCCGATCGTCGTCCGGATGCTGCCGAAATGCTCGTCGACGTGACCGAGGAGAGCGCGCTTGACCATCTCCTCGGCGCTCATGGGGGGCAGCCCCGTGAACACGGTGCCGGTCTTCGCCAGCTCGGCATCGGAGAGGCCCCGTACGGCTGCGGCCGCCGCGGCGGCTCCCTTCTTGTGAAGCGCGATCGTTTCCGGCTTCGTGCAGCCGGCGAACTCCCGGGCGTGCTGGGCGTTCATCTCGTCGAGCATCTGGGGGGTGAAGTGCGGCAGCGGCTGGCCGGCGGCGATCGTCTTGATGATGTGGGTGACCGGCTCGTAGCTTCTGGCGATGTGGTGCGCCGTTGCGGCGACCGTCCACTTCTCGGCGGGGGTCGTCTTCTTCCAGTCGGTATCGCTCAGCTTTTCGAGAAGTGTCGTGGCCTCTTCCACCTTGGCCTCGAACTGTCTGGCAAACGCTTCTCCCTTGGCTCCCATGGCGTCCTCCTAGTGTGTTCCTCACTGGATAGACGAACGGTAGGCTTCGAAATCGACACAAGGGTCAAATAACCCTCCCGGCACTCGGCTCTTCGGCTAGCGAGACGCGTGCTTCCCGGCGACCAGGGGGGGCGAATCCGCCCGCGCGTAGCTCACGGTGAGGATCTCCCAGAGATGCCCGTCCCCGTCCTGCCAGTAGAGGTTCTTCCCGCCGAGCCTCCGGTTGATCTGCATGTCGTTCTCTCCGAGCGGAGAGCTCCGGTACGGGATGCGCGCCGCCTGGATGCGGCCGAAGATCGCGTCGAACTCGGTGTCGCTCACCCGGAAGCAGTAGTGGTGGCTCTCGAAGTGTTCCCGATCCGCGAAGTCGAGGGTGAGCGTGTCGTTGACGTAGACCGGCGTGAACGGCCCCTGCGACTCCTGCCACGGGACGTCGAGCAGGCCGGCGAGTGAGCGCGCCGCTGCGATCGGATCGCGAGACGGGACGATGAGGTGGTCGAGCTGGATCGCCATGGGGAACCTCCACCGATGGTCTTCTGCGACAGCAGCATGCTCGCCGGGCGCCGCGCGGTCAAGACGACCCTCGGCGCGGCGAGGGCCGACGCGGGGCGGCCGCAGGCGCCCGTCATATGTTTGGTATCATGAAAGAATTCCGCACCCCCTATGCTGGGAGGCCAGGAGGGGACGCGATGATCACCAGTTATCAAGCCCACGAGCTGGCGCTGGTCTTTCCCCCGATGACCGAGCCGGAGTTCGCCGCCTTCAAGGAGGACATCCGGGAGCACGGACAGCGCGAGGCCATCACGCTGTACGAGGGCAAGATCCTGGACGGGCTGCACCGGTATCGGGCCTGCCAGGAGCTGGGGCTGGAGCCCCGGGTGGTGCGCTTCGAGGGAAACCCGCGCGCGGCCGCCCAGCTGGTCCTCGGCCGGAACTTTCACCGGCGGCACCTCACGACGTCCCAGCGGGCGATGGTCGCGGCCGAGATGTGCAAGCTCCGGCCCCGGGGTAATACGGGGAATTCACCCTATTTGACCGCGGCCCAGGCCTCCGCCCTGATGGGAGTCGGAGAGGACCTCGTCAAGGATGCCAAGCGCCTGTTGAGGCAGGGCGACGAGGACATCCTGCGCGCGGTCCGCGAAGGGCTCCAGTCCGTCTCGGCCGCGGTCCAGGAGAAAAAGAAAAAGAAGAAGGCCACGTTCACCTTCCTGGAGCAGTTCGCCCAGCGCCTCGACCGGGCGCTCCAGGGCCACAACGATCGCGACGCCCAGGCCGTCTACCGGGCGATGCCGCTCCTGCAGTATCTCAACCTCCGCATCCACGACTACCTGCACCCGCGCACGGCCGAGCCCCTGAAGACGGGCGACGGCTCCGTCCGGTGGGATCCCGCGGAGCTCAAGGTCCCGGACTGGCTCCGCACCGAGCGCGGCGAAGAGGTCGCCACCGAGCGCCGTACCCGGCTCGCTACCGTCTTGCCCAAGGCGAAGGAAGCGGCCATGGCCACCCCCGGGGAGCGCTGTCCGGCCTGCGGGTTGCCACTGCTGTCGGCCGTGAAGGGCATCGAGACCTCGTACTGCGCGGTCTGCAACGGCGACGTTCTGTGGGAATGGGCGTGGATCCGGGAGCAGGTCGAAATCGCCTTCAGCGGCGTCCCCCTCATCGCGAGCTCGCCGCCCGCGCCGACGTTAGGCTGACCGCATGGCCCGCATCCTCGTGGTGGACGACCAGCCCGAGGTCGCGGAACTGGTGCAGGCGGTGCTCAAGGATGATGGGCACGCGGCGGACGCCGTCTACAGCGGCCAGGCGGCCCTGGACCGACTCACCCAGACGGTGTACGACCTGGTCGTCTGCGACGTGCGGATGCCGGAAGTCGACGGCAAGGCGGTCTTCCGTGCGGTCGCGCAGCTGGGGCCTTCGCGGCCGGTCGTGCTCTTCATGACCGGATATGGCGATAGCCCGACCGACTCGGAGTTCCTGCAGACGACCGCGGCGGTGGTCCTCGCCAAACCGCTCGGCATCGACGCGCTGCTCGAGCGCGTCCGCTCCATTCTCACGATTCGCTGACCCACCCTCGCCGCCGCCGACGACCGGCACTTGCATGCACGAGCGGTCCCAAAGCAATGCCCTGATATATTGCGGTTATGAACAAGCTCGGATCCTACCTCTCGATCATCGCCCTGTCGGCCGTCGGGATGGTGCTCGGCCACTACGTGGGCTCGCGTCTCGAGTGGACCACGACAAGCGCGGCGGCGCCGCCTACCTCGGCGGTCAGTGTCGTCTCGACCCGCACCCTCGAGGTGGTTGGGGCCGATGGCCGTCGACAGCTGGTGATGGGCACGGGCACCGAGGGCTCCCCTGGGATTTGGATCTACGACCGGAACGGCAAGGTCCGGTTGAGCTTGGGGCTGTACGGTGACAACAACGCCAGCATCGTCCTGAACGATGAGAGCGAGCAGGCGGTGGAGATCTTCCGCACCGTGGGCGCGCACAGTGTGCCCGTCCTGGTGATGAAGGCGCAGGGCCGCGACCGGATCGTCATGGGGCTCAACGGGCCGGGGCAGGATCCGTTTCTGGTGCTGTACGGCGCCGACGGGGCCAAGCAGCGCGTGTTCGGCCAATACTGATGCCCATCGGCGGCAAGACCGCCGCGACCGTCGTGCTCGCCGGTCTCGTGCTCGGCGTGTTGCTCGCCAAGCGGCACGAGATCGTCGCCCCGGTGCGGACGCCGGCCACCTCCGCCGCCGCGCCCGCGGCGCTGCCGAGGCACACCGTCTCGGCGTGGCTGAAAGTGCGGCAACTCAGGATCCTCGGCGCGGATGGAAGCACGAGGGTGTGGATCGGGGAGTCCGGGGAGGGAAGCCCTGGCATCTGGATGACCAACGCGCAGAAGACGGCGGCCATGGAGCTCGGCGTGCACGGTAATGGCTTCCCCTATGTGCTGGTCTCCGACGGGGCCATCCGCAACTTCGGGCTCGGCCGTGTCGACGGCGTCCAGGCCTCCCCTATCTTGGTCTTCCGGAGCGACGACGTCGTCCGGATGGTCTTCGGGCTCGACATGACGGAGCCGCACCGGTCGCCCTTCCTGGTCTGGTACGCCGCCGATGGAGCCAAGCACGACGTCTTCGGCCACTACTGCGACCGGCCGGATCGTGTATGCGTCCGGTGAGCGCCGGACCGGGTCGGTGAGGCGGCGCCCGTTCGCGCCGCTCGCGGCGCTCGCGATCGGCGCCGTGCTGGTGGCGGGCGTCGGCGGCCTCGCGCTGCTGCCACGCCGGTCCGGGACGCTCGATCGCCCCCGCTACGTCTTCGTCAACGAGACGGGTGACCACGACCACGATCTGGCCTTCGAGATGAGCCTGAAGCTGGCGGAGAAGCGGTCGGGCATCGAGAACGCCCTGGTGCTCCTGCCGCGCCTGCCCCCGGACCGGACGATCGAGCAGGTCGCGGCGGACCTGTTCCAGCGCTGGCAGATCGGGCGCGACCGCGGGGGGCGCGGCATCCTGTACCTCTATAGCGCCCAGGAGAATCTCTTCAAGATCGAGGTGTCGTACGCGCTCGAGTCGGTCTTTCCGGACGCGCTCTGTCGTCAGCTCGAGGACGCCGCCCAGACGTACATGCTGTCTGAGATCCCGCAGGATTTCATCTCCGAGCTCCTGATCACGATGAACCTGCAGGGGGATGACGCGCGGCCCGGAGCCGACCCGGGGCTGCGTGCGCCGGCGTGGCTGAAGCAGGCCCGCTACTACTCGGGCGGCGCCGGCGTGACGGCAACCGGGTATCGCAGCACGCTGGAGGACTATCAGGCCGCGGTCCGCCGATTGCCCGCCTCGAACCTCGCCGACTTCGCGCCGGCCGACGATCCGGAGGAGACGGCCCGCCGGTACCTGCGGTCGCTCGAGCGCGGCCTGGGCGATCCCCAGTTGCCGCTCCTCACCGAGGGCAGTCAGGTCTTTCGCATGATCGTGCCGCGGAACGAGGCGCAGGAGCAGCGCGTATTCCGATTCTATGCGAAGGCGTTGCCCAGCCACATGATTCGACTCGATGGCTGGAGCCTCGTGGTCTTTCGGCCCGGGGTGCCGAATCTCCCGATCGTGCTCGGGCGGGGGAGCGGCGGTCTCTGGTTCGTGGACGAGCCGAAGGCGTGGACCTACTTTCACCGGTACGAGGACGGCATCGACTTCCTGCCCAAGTACGACGATCTGCCGTTCTTGGCGGGGCTCCGTCAGCTGGGGCACCCGAATGCGACGAATCCAATCTACCGGGGTCGTGTCCGCACGCCACCCGGCCGACCCTATCCGTTTTCGCTCGGGGGAGCCGTCGGGGCGCTCGAGCAGGCGATCCGGGAGCACCCGAATGACGACCGGTCCTATGCCGCGCTCGGGGAGCTCTACCTGTTCGAGGTGGGCTGGATCTCGCGGAGCCTGGAGATGTTCGAGCGGGCGGCGAGGCTGGCCCCGGACCGCCTCGACTACCAGTGGCGTCTCTACGATCTCTACCTCAACAATTCGCAGGCGGACAAGGCGCTGGCGACCCTGAAGCGGCTGGCGGAACGGCTACCCAGGGACCAACAGGTCCAGGATTGGTATCGCTTCTACCGAGAAGCGTACGCCTTCAAGCCGGGTGAATTTTCACCGGCGGTGACCGCCACCACGACGCGCTGACGACCCCTCCCCCTTGACGCGCCGCGGTTTCGGGTCCAGCCTCGCTGGCGTCCGAGTCCCGGCGGCCCGGTGTGCCGGCCCAGGAGAGCGATCGCATGGTTCGCTCGGTGTCCATCTACCAGAGCCTGCTGGGCAACCTCGCCCTCGTGATCGTGCTGTTGAGTGGCGCGATCATCGGTCTCACCTTCATCGGCTCGCAGGCCACCGTCGAGCGGCTCTCCGGCGTGATCCTGCGCGAGACCATCGCCCAGACCGAGGGCGAGCTGCGTCATTTCTTCGAGCCGGTGATCCGGGATCTGGGCGTGATGCGCGCGTGGGGCGAGTCGGGCCTGCTCGACCGCGGGGACGCGGCGGCCATGAACCGGCTGCTCGTCCCCCTCCTGCGCGCCGATCCGCAGCTCTCGGCGGTGATGGTGGCGGACGAGCGCGGCCGTGAGCACATCGTGTTCCACTTCGTCGATGCGTGGAGCAGCCGGCAGACCCGGCGCGACGTCTGGGGTGACCGCGCCGCGTGGCTCGAATGGACGGACGCGCGACCGGAGCCCGTCGCCTCGTGGCGGGCGAGTGACTACGACCCCCGGCGGCGTCCCTGGTATCAGGGGGCCGTCGCGGCGCGCTCCGGCGCCACCAGTACCAGTCAGGCCAGGGCCTCGGACCTCGTCCACTGGACGGAGCCCTACATCTTCTACACGGCCCAGGCTCCGGGGATGACGGCGGCGATGGCGTTCCCGGGGCGCAACGGCCGGCTGAGCGTCGTCGGCGTCGACCTGCTGCTGACCGACATCTCCACCTTCACCACGCGCCTGCGGGTTGGGGAGCACGGGGCGGTGATGGTCTTGACCGACGGGAGACGGGTCATCGGCTTGCCCCGCGACGCGCGATACCTGGACGCCGCCGGCCAGCGCAACGCCCTGCTGAAGCGCCCGGACGAGCTGGAGATGCGTGTGCCGGCCGACGCCGCGCGCGTCCTCTCGAGCCGGCCGCCGGGCGAGCGCGGGCCGGTCCGGCTGCAGAGCGGTGGCGCCCGCTGGTGGGCAGAAACGAGCCCCGTCCCTCTGAGCCCGCAGCGCCAGCTGACGATCGCGGTCATGGTGCCGGAGTCGGACCTGCTGGGGAACCTCGGCCATCTCCGGCTGGGCATCGTGCTCGTCATGCTCGCCGGCCTCGCGCTCGCCATGGTCCGCGCCGTGAGCCTCGCGCGGCGCTACAGCCGCCCGATCGAAGCCCTGGTGCGCGAGAGCGAGCGAATCAGCCGCGGCGACCTCGACCCCGGGCCACCCGTGGCCTCCTCGATCCGGGAAGTCCATCGGCTCACCGATGCCCACGGGCGGATGCGCCTGTCGCTCAAGACGCTCCTGAAGCTCGAGGGTGATCTCCAGGTGGCTCGGCGCATCCAGCAGGACACCTTGCCCGAACGGATTCCGATCGTGACCGGATTTGACATCGACGCCTGGAGCGAGCCGGCCGACGAGACCGGCGGTGACACCTACGACGTCATCGGCTACCGGCGAGTCCCGGGCGAGCGCGGCCCGCGCCTGTCGACGGCCGAGGCCGACCGCGCGGTGCTCCTGCTGGCCGATGCCACCGGGCACGGGATCGGCCCCGCGCTCTCCGTCACCCAGGTCCGCGCGATGCTGAGGATGGCGATCCGGCTCGGCGAGGACTTTCCCGCGGTCATCCGCCACCTGAATGCGCAGCTCTGCGCCGACCTCACGGAGGGGCGCTTCGTCAGCGCGTGGCTCGGTCTCCTCGACGCGACCGAGCAGACGCTCACCGGATTCAGCTGCGGCCAGGGGCCACTGCTCTACTACCGCGCCGCGGAGGGGACGTGCGCGGCCCTCGAGACGGACACCGTCCCGTTCGGGTGTATCGAGGACCTCGAGGTCGAGCTGCGGGCCCCGATTCGCATGGAGCCGGGCGACATCTTCGTGGCGCTGTCGGACGGCGTGGTCGACGCCGAGCGCATGGGCGGCGAGCGATTCGGCACCGGACGCGTCATCGAGGTCGTCACCCGCCACTGCCGGAGCTCGGCCGCGGAGCTGACCGCCGCGCTCCGGGAGGCGGTGGCGGATTTCACGGGTGCGGTGGGAGCCGAGGACGACCGCACCGGCCTCGTGGTCAAGCGGCGCTGAGTGCTCGATTCCTCGAGCCGTCCGTCGGAGGTCGTGAGGCCTGACCCATGAGTAGACTCGCCGCGTCGATCGGCCTCGCGTTTGCTCTGGCGTTGGGTCTGGGGGGAGGAGAAGTCGCAGCGCAGGCCCAGTCGGACGGTCAGCTGACCGTGGCCTTCGATGTCTCGATCGCCCTCACGTTTCTCGATCCCGCCGAGACCCCCGGAATCGGCGTGCCGTTCGTCTTCCTGTACGCCCTGCACGACGCGCTGATGAAGCCGCTGCCCGGCAACGACATGGCGCCCTGTCTGGCCGCGTCTTGGAAGGAGAGCGCGACGGGCTCGTGTACGAATTCAAGCTGCGCGAGGGGCTCAAGTTCCACAACGGCGACCCCTTCACGGCGGAGGACGTGAAGTCAGCTTCCCGCGCTATCGCGGCGCCTCCGCGAACCTTCTGCACGACCGGGTCAAGGCCGTGGACATCGTTGACCCGTATCGCATCCGCTTCGTCCTGCACACGCCGTGGCCCGACTTCCTCGTCTTCTATGCCACTCCGGCCACGGGCGCGGCGTGGATCGTGCCCAAGAAGTACATCGAGAAGGTCGGTGAGGAGGGATTCAGACGCCAGCCGGTGGGGCTCGGACCCTATCGCTTCGCGCGCATGACTCCCGGAGTGGAGTTGGTGCTGGAGGCAAACGAGCAATACTGGCGCAAGAGGCCGTCGGTCAAGCGAGTCGTCATCAAGAGCGTTCCCGACCGCGACGCGTCTGGCCATGCTCAAGGCCGGCGAGGCGGACATCGCCTATGTGAGCCAAGGAGTCGGCGAACAGATCGTCGGCCACGCGCCAATCTATGTCGAAACTGGGAGGGACACCCATGCTGCTCGAACATCAGGGCAAGCGACCCCACATTCACGAGACCGCCTACATCGCCCCCACCGCCACCATCTGCGGCGACGTGACCGTCGGTGCCGAGAGCCGCGTGCTGTTCGGCGCGGTGCTCGTCGCCGAAGGTGGCCCCGTCGCCATCGGCGGGCACTGCATAATCATGGAACAGGCCGTGCTGCGCGGCACTGCCCGACATCCGATCCGCCTCGCCGACCATGTCCTGGTCGGCCCTCACGCGCATCTCTCGGGCTGCACCGTGGAGGATTCCGTCTTCATTGCCACCGGCGCATGCGTCTTCAACGGGGCGCGTCTCGGCGCCTGCTCCGAAGTGCGGATCAACGGTGTCGTGCACGTCAATACGGCCGTGCCGGCCGGAGCCACGGTGCCGATCGACTGGGTGGCAGTAGGCGATCCCGCGCAGATTCTCCCGCCCAACGAGCACGAGCGCATCTGGGCGGTTCAGAAGACGCTCGAGTTTCCCCGCACCGTCTTCGGCTTGGCCCGCGCGCCGGAAGGCGAGTCCATCATGCCCGAGATGACACGCCGCTACGCCCGCGCCCTCGGTTCCCACCGCCACGACCACGTTCTCGGCCACCATCACCTCTAGCCAGGATCTGCGGTCATGACCTGGCCGCGAGTCGATTTCGGTGGTTGCGGGCCGGCGATCGCCTAGCGGGGGGCAGGTCTTGCCCCGTCTCACGGGCGCAGGTGGCGCTGGAGAAACGCCACGGTGTCCGCGGTGGATTTGGTCCGGGTGGTCGCGTCGAACGCCATCGAGTAGCCCGGCCCCGCGGCTCGGCACGCGGCGAACGCATTTGGGTCGAACGGCTGCGCGCGCCCGTCCACGAGCACGGTGGGCGCCCCGCGCCCGAACAGGATGACGGGGCACTTCCGCGCGCTCCCGTACTGCGCGTAGAAGCGCGGGGCGCCCAGGGTGGGCACCGTCCAGGCGTGGAACGCGCCGGGATAGACCACCGTCGTGATCGGCGCCGGATTGCCCGCTCCGCTCGCGTACGCGAGATAGCCCTCGACCTTGGCCACCGGCAGGTTGTCGTCCTTCTCCCCGAGCAGCATCAGGATCGGAGCGCCGGTATACGCGGCCGCCTCGGCCCGCGCCCCGTAGTTGCCGGCCGGGTAGGTCGCGACGTGAGCCGCGAACCGCGACGGCCCAGCCTCCATCGCGGCGCGGAGCGACTCGAACGCGGTGAGATGCGCCACCTCGCCGCCGAACGAGAAGCCGACGATGCCGATGCGGTCGGCGGCGATCCGCGGATGCCCGGCCAGCAGGCGGAGCGCGGCGAACGCGTCGGCCACTCCGGACGCCATCGGCGGGCCGGCGCGGGAGCCGACGACCGCGGACTGGCTCAGGCCCCGCGCGCTGAAGCTGTCGTAGGTCAGCGTCGCGAACCCGCTCCGGCGAAGCTCCGCCGCGAGCCAGCCCTCGTTGGCCTCCTGGAAGCCGCCGATCGTGTGGACCACCA
>WNFF01001891.1_pt1 | contig 17032 bp, 18 predicted proteins | sample 5400441 | NCBI WGS metagenome assembly WNFF01 (sample SAMN13153345, study PRJNA577476) | soil metagenome | isolation source: 120 cm saprolite under Douglas fir tree site 2 hole 3 replicate 1 | place: USA:California | collected 2015-04-18 | reverse complement strand
CGCGCCATGGTCGCCGAGCGGGAAACGGTCGATCGCCTGATCGCCCATTTTCTCGCGGAGAAGATCGGGGCGACGTTCGACGGTCATATCGGCGGCGTCACCCGCGCCGGCCTGTTCGTCAAGCTCGACGACACCGGCGCCGACGGGTTCATCCCGGCACGCACTCTCGGCAGCGATTACTTCCGCTACCGCGAAGCGGAGCACGCATTGGTCGGCGAGGCGACCGGAGCGACGCATCGGCTCGGCGATCGCGTGAAAGTCCGGCTGGTGGAAGCCATACCGGTCGCCGGTGCGCTGCGCTTCGAGCTGTTGTCCGAAGGCCGGCCGAGCGCGCGCGGACGCCGCCGCGACCGTGGAGCGGGTCCGCAAACGAGCCGCGGCGAAATCCATCGCGGCAAGCAACGGGCGGGCGGGAGAAAGGGCCGATGAACGCGCCGCCACTCCCGCTTCCCGGAGCATGGAACGATGCAGTTCCCGCCGAAATCCTTGATCGTGCGCGCGGAACCGGCTAGCGAGCAAGGATGGCCGACCTCGCCGAACATTTGACCCGGACCGAACGGGACCAGAGCTTTCCCTATCTGCGGCCGAAGGATGCCGCCACCATCATCCTGATCGACCGGTCGGGCGCGGAACCCAAGGTGCTGATGGGCCGCCGCCATCACGGCCACAAGTTCATGCCGGGCAAATTCGTGTTTCCCGGCGGCCGCGTCGAGGCGCACGACCGCTACGTGCCGGTGGGCGGCGAGCTCGATCCCAGCGTCGAATCCCGGCTGATGCAGCGGCTTCGGCGCCCGAGCCGGATCCGCGCGCGTGTGCTCGCGGTCGCCGCGATCCGCGAGGCGTCCGAGGAGACCGGGCTGCTGCTCGGCACGAAAGTCGCGAGCGCGCCGAAATTTCCCGATGGCTGGAACGCGTTCGCCGCGGCGGGCGTCCAGCCCAGCCTCGACGAGCTGCATTTCATTGCCCGCGCCATTACGCCGCCGCGCCGGCCGCGGCGGTTCGATACGCGTTTCTTCGCCGCCGATGCCCGCGCCATCGCGCATCGCGTCGAGGGCATCATCGGGCCCGATGCCGAGCTCGTCGAGCTCACCTGGGTCCCGATCGCGGCGGCAAAGGAGCTCGATCTGCCGACCATCACCCACGTCGTGCTGGTCGACCTCGAGGCGCGGATCGCCGCGGGGTTCGGGCACGACTTGCCGGTTCCCTACTATCGCATGGTCAAGCGCCGCTTCGTTCGGGAGTTGTTGTGATGCCGCGCGCGGAAGCCGCGCGCGACCGGAAACGCGGCCGCCTCTGGTTGGAGAATGGGCTCTCTTAAAACTTGGAGTACGGAACATGGGACGGATCAGTTCACGACCCTTCGCGCCGGTACTGGCGTTCGGCCTCCTCGCCCTCGCTCTCCTGCCTGGTCCGGCTGTCGCCGAAGGAGCGTTGGCGATCGGGCTTCCGAGCGATGTGGCGAAGGACGGCATCGCGCTCGGATGGAACACCAACTCGCCGACCGCCGCGGAAGCTCGCCAACGGGCGCTTGCGGGTTGCCGCGACGTGAAGAATTCCACGGAGGCGGCGCGGTCCCTTTGCAAGATCGTCGGCACGTTCCACGACCAATGCGTGGCGGGTGCCGAGGATCCGGACGCGGGAACGCCGGGTGTCGGTTGGGCGGTGTCGGCGGACAAGAAGACCGCCGAACAGCAGGCGCTTGCCATGTGCCAGACGAAGTCGCCCCCGGCACGGCGAGCCGCCTGCAAGGTCATGACCTCCGGCTGTGATGGGGCCGCGAAATAGGCCCGTCCTCGGATCCCGAGCGCCTGCCTCGTTCGAAAGCGCCCGCTCCCTCTGCTTGACAATCCTCGATCCGTCGCTAGCTTCCGGGCCAACGAGCGGGGGCGTGCGCCCTATTGCTTTGCGAGGGTTTCATCATGGCCAAGGCGACCACGATCAAGGTGAAGCTGGTGTCGACCGCCGATACCGGTTTCTATTATGTGACCAAGAAGAATTCGCGCACGATGACCGACAAGCTCGTGAAGAAGAAATATGACCCGGTCGCCAAGAAGCACGTCGAATTTCGCGAATCCAAGATCAAATGAGCGTTGCGGCTGCGGTCGGACCGGGGCGCCTCCTGGGGCGCCCTTTGCGTTTCGAGCATCGGCACCGCGGGGTATTTTCAGCAGGTATGGTGGCCGGCCAGGAGCGGTGTCATGAGGAGGCCACTCACACCGCCCCCGACCGGCCGAACCCCACGGACCCAGGAGATGCGGCGGACCTGAGCATTCCGTAGGGTTATCAAAGGGATGAGGCCAAAACTTCACGAACGCGATCGTGCCGGCTCGTCCCGAAAGCAAATAATTCCATTCGCCCGAAAGGCTAACCAAACGGGCACGGAAATCAATGGCAATCCCGAATCTAGTCTGCAGGGATTCGCCATCACCGTAAAGCGTTATGGTTGACCGCGGGGAGCCTCAGGCCGCCTCGGCCGCCACGCGATTGCGGCCGTCGCGTTTGGCGCGAAACAGCGCCTCATCGGCGCGCTTGAGGATGGCGCCCGGCTGATCGTTCGCACCGGCCAGCGTCGCAATGCCGATCGAGATGGTGACGTCGATCGCGCTTGCGCCGTTGCGGATCGTGAACGGCTCGGTGGCGATCCGGCGCCGGATGCGCTCGGCGACCGTCGCGCCGACGGCGATCTCCGTCTCCGGCATCACGACGACGAATTCCTCCCCGCCATAGCGGCACGCAAGATCGATCCCCCGGATCGATTTGCGCAGCCGGATGGCGAATTCCCGCAACACGTCGTCGCCGGCGTCGTGTCCGTAGCTGTCGTTGACGGATTTGAAATAATCGATGTCGACGAGGAGCAAGGTGAGCGGCTTGCCGCGCGCCGTGGCCTGATCGACCGCCGTTGCCAAGTGCGTTTCCATGTAGCGGCGATTGTAGAGTCCCGTCAGCGCATCGGTGATCGCCATCTCGATCGACAATTGCATATTGTCGCGCATCCGGGCGCTGTAGCGCTTCTTGCGGACCTGGGTGCGGACCCGCGCCAGCATTTCGTTGCGGTCGATCGGGCGCACCAGGTAATCGTTGATCCCGATCTCGAGGCCCCGCAGCAAGCGTGCGGTGTCCTCCATCTCGGTGATGACCAGGATCGGGACGCTCCGGGTGCGATCGAGCGAGCGAATCTGGCTGCACAATCGCAAGCCGTCGAAATGCTCCAGGCCCAGCGAGACCATGATCAGGTCGTAATCACCTTCCGCTGCATGGAACAACGCCTGCTGTGGATCGGGTTCGATGTCGACGCTGTGTTCCTCGGACAGGGTCGCGGCGAGACGCTGATAGGAGACCGACCGGTCGTCGACGATGAGAATGCGGCCGCCGCGTCCTTTATCGGCGAGGGCGGCACCGACCGGATCGCCGATTCCGACCTCCCGCGACGTCGCCGCCCGCATGCGCAGCTCGTCGGTGACCATCTTGAGGCGCACCAGCGAACGCACCCGCGCCACCAGCGCGATGTCGGAAACCGGCTTGGTCAGGAAGTCGTCCGCGCCCGCTTCCAGCCCGCGCACGCGGTCGGAGGGCTGGTCGAGCGCGGTGACCATGACGACCGGAATATGATGCGTCGCCGGATTGGCCTTGAGCCGGCGGCAAACTTCGAAGCCATCCAGGTCGGGCATCAACACGTCGAGCAGGACGATATCGCACATCCCCCGCTCGCAGATCGCCAGCGCCTCCGGCCCGCTCAGCGCCGCGACGACATCGAAATATTCCGCGGTGAGCCGCGCCTCCAACAGTTTGACGTTGGCGAGCACGTCATCGACGACCAGAATTCGCGCTGTCATCGACTTCCCCTCATGCGGCGTCGAGGAAGTGACGGACGGTTTCGAGGAACTTGCCGACCGAGATCGGTTTCGACAAATAGGCTTCGCAGCCGCCTTCCCGGATCCGCTCCTCATCGCCCTTCATGGCGAACGCCGTGACCGCGACGACCGGAATGACCTTGAGCTCCGGGTCGTCTTTCAGCCATTTCGTCACCTCGAGCCCGGAAACTTCCGGCAGCTGAATGTCCATGAGGATCAAGTCGGGGCGATGCTTGCGGGCGAGATCCAGCGCCTCGATACCGTTGCGGGTACCCAGCGTCTCATAGCCGTGCGCTTCCAAGAGATCGTGAAAGAGCTTCATATTGAGCTCGTTGTCTTCGACGATCAGGACGGTCTTCGCCATCCGGGTTTCCTTCGTCTGGCAAGCGGCAATGGCGTCTCGCCGGCTTTCGTGAGACACATATCGGCCGGAAGCGCCATCCCGCTCCCGATCGCCCGCGCTTCCCCGGGAAGTCACATGATTCTGGGAGACAACGCCAGCCGTTGCGTCCGGGCTTGGATGACGCGCCGCACGGCATGGACACGTCGCGCAAGGTAGCGGCGATTTCTTACGGAAACGCAAACGAATGGCCATGCGCAAGCGCGATTCGCCTGACCGGGGAGCTGCGGAATCGTTGGCAATTCAGGCGCTTACCTACCTCGCCGGAGAGCCGGAGAGGCTCGGGCGGTTTCTTGCGCTTTCGGGCCTCGGCCCCGAGCAGGTCCGGCTCGCCGCGACCGAGCCGGGCTTCCTCGCCGGTGTCCTCGAATACCTGAGCTCCGACGAATCGCTTTTGCTCGGGTTCGCCGAGCACGTGCGGGTCGACCCGGCGCAGATTGCCCGCGCGCAGGCGGCACTGTCGGACGATCGATGGCGGCGTGAAATCCCCTGAGCACTCCCGCCCCTGCCCGGCCCACGCTATGATCGCCGCGCGAGCGCAGGGGGACCGCCGCACATGCCCGGCTTCTGCCGCGATTGCCTCGAGGATGCGCTTGACGACGTGCGGCGATGCCGGGCGTGCGGCTCGCCGCGCCTGCTGCGCCACGGCGAGCTCGCGACGCTTGCGATCGCCCACGTCGATTGCGACGCCTTTTACGCCACCATCGAAAAACGTGACGAGCCTGGTCTGCACGACAAACCGGTGATCGTCGGCGGCGGCAAGCGGGGCGTGGTCGCCGCCGCCTGCTATGTGGCCCGAACCTTCGGCGTGCGCTCGGCCATGCCCATGTTCCAGGCCCGGCGGCTGTGCCCGGCGGCCGTGGTCATTGCGCCGGACATGGAAAAATACGTCCGGGTCGGCCGCGAGGTCCGCCGGATGATGCTGGAGCTCACGCCGCTGGTCGAACCCTTGTCGATCGACGAGGCCTTCATGGACCTCGCCGGCACCGCTCGCTTGCACGGCCTGGATCCGGCGAAAGCGCTGGCGCGCTTTGCCACCCGGGTCGAAGCCGCGATCGGCATCACCGTGTCCATCGGCCTCTCGGTCAACAAGTTTCTCGCAAAAATCGCGTCCGACCTCGACAAGCCCCGCGGCTTCGCCGTGCTGGGCGGGGAGGAAGCCCGCGGGTTCCTCGGCTCCAAGCCGGTGAGCTTCATCTGGGGCGTCGGCAAGACCATGCAGGGGCGGCTGGCGCGCGACGGGTTCCACCGCATCGCGGACCTCGCCGCCTGCGAGGAACGCCACCTGATGCGCCGCTACGGCGGCGAGGGGCTGCGGTTGGCGCGGCTCGCCCGCGGCATCGATCCGCGGCCGGTCACGCCGGAGCGCGAGGCCAAGAGCGTGTCGGCCGAAACCACATTCGACCGCGACGTCGCCGGGTTCCGCACCATGGAGCGCCGCCTGTGGATCTTGTGCGAGAAAGTTTCGGCTCGGCTCAAGACCGCCAATCTTGCGGGCTCGACGATCACGCTGAAGCTCAAGTCCGAGGATTTCAGGCTGCGGACCCGCGCGCGCACCCTGAGCGATCCCACGCAGCTTGCCGCGAGAATCTTTGGTGCCGGTCGCGATCTGCTGCTTCGCGAAACCGATGGAACCCGATTTCGCCTGATCGGCATCGGCGTCTCCGAGCTCTGCGCCGCGGAAAAGGCCGACCCGGTCGATCTGCTCGATCCGAGGGCCTCGCGCGCCGCCGCGGCGGAGCACGCGCTCGATCGACTGCGCCAAAGGTTCGGGGGCGCGGCAGTCGTCAGGGGGATTACGCTCGACCGGGACGAGGAGACGTGATCCTGCGCCTCGTTTACCGGCAGGGCTTGGTGTCTCTCAGCTCCAGCGAGGTCATGTCGCCGCTGACCGCAAAATCTCCGTAGTCGAGGACGAGCGCGCGTGAGATGCCGTTGTCATAAAGCTCGAAGCTGATCGAGTAGACCGGGGTCTGCTCGCCGGTCTGCTCGGTTTTCTCGAAATAGCTGATCGTGACCGGCCAACGATCGAGGTCGGCAAGCGCTGACTGGCTCCCGGCCGCGTCGGTGGGCTTGCGTTCGTTCGGCGCAATCTTGCGGCCGATGACGGTGAGCGACTGATACACTTTCTGGCCGTTGTCCGAACCGTCGTAGACGTTCAGCTGCAGCAGCGATTTTCCGGCATGAGCGGCGGCGAGAATGTCGCGCATGTGCTCGGTGGGAAACACCGCCGCCCCGGCGCTGAATCGCTTCTGCTCCGGCTTGGCGAGCTTGACGGCGACGCCGTCGGACTGGCGTTCCGCGTTGCCGTCGACGTTCTCGACCAGGCGGTCATCCAGGAAATTCTGGGAATTGAAACGAAAGCTCTTGGCTTCGGCGTCCTCCCAGCTCGTCGCCCGCAGGTCGCTCAACGCCGATTTGCCTTCGCCGCTGTCCAGCGAGGTGACCTGCCGGAATTGCAGGCCATAGCCTTCGCAGGCGCTGGAGAAATCGTACACGATGCGTCCCTGCACCGCTTCCAGCGACCGCTTGCCCCGGGAATTCGCCAGCTTGAGATCGTAGATCGCGAGATGCGACGCGAGCGCGATACCGCCCGCCTGCGGTTCCGCCGTCGCGGGCCCGCAACCTGCGGCCGCGGCAAGCAGGCTCGCGACGAGGACGGATGCGGCGAAGCGAACACGCGCGGTCACGATCATCGCAGGCGGTCTCCCTTTGCCCCGGCGCGGAACATAGGCAGCTTGCGCGGGGACCGCAACCGAGCCTCGGGACCGCCGCTTGCACCCGAGCGTTCGCTCGGCGCAGAGTGCGCCCTGCATGCGCCCCCGCCGGACGCCGGAGATGCCCGCGCGGGGAACCGAGGAGGACGTCATGGCTGGAACCGTGGAGAAGAAGCTTGCCGAATTGGGAATTTCCCTGCCCGAGCCGAAAGCCCCGGTCGCCAATTACGTTCCCTTCGTTCGCACTGGAAATTTCATGCTCGTATCCGGACAGATCTGTTTCGGCGCCGACGGCAAGCTCGTCGCCAAGGGCAGGCTCGGCGGCGAGGTGTCGGTCGAAGACGGGCAACGGGCGGCCCGCGCTTGTGCCATCAACCTGCTGGCCCAGATCAAGGCCGGCCTCGGCGACCTCGACAAGGTCATCCGGGTGGTCCGGCTCGGCGGCTTCATCAATTCGGCACCCGGCTTTGCCGACGGACCCCAGGTGATGAACGGCGCATCCGACCTGATGGTTGCGGTCTTCGGCGACAGGGGCCGGCATGCGCGCACCACGGTGGGCGTATCGGCGCTGCCGCTGGATGCGGCCATCGAGGTAGAAGGCTCCTTCGAAGTCGATTGAGCGCTTCGTGCCGGCATTTTCTGGCATGGCAGGTCTCGACTGGCTGATCGCGCGACCCATCGCGCACCGCGGATTGCACGACGCGTCCGCGGGCATCATCGAGAACACGCAATCCGCCATCGAGGCGGCCGTCGCCGCCGGCCATGCCATCGAGGTCGACTTGCGGGTCACGGCGGACGGCGACGCCGTGGTTCATCACGACGAGGCCCTGGGTCGAGTGACCGACGGCCGCGGCCGCATCGACGCATTGACGGCGGCGGAGCTCAGGCGCGTCCGGTTTCGAGCCACGGCGGACCGGATGCTGACGATCGGCGATCTGTGCGATCTGGTCTCCGGCCGCGCCACGCTTGTGCTGGAGCTCAAGAGCCGTTTCGACGGCGACCGGCGTCTCGTCTCCCGCGTTGGCCAGGTGCTCGCTACCTACGCCGGCCCGGCGGCGGCGATGTCGTTCGACCCGCGGCAAGTCGGCATGTTGCAAGCGCTTGCGCCGGCTCTGCCGCGCGGCATGGTTGCACAGGGACGGCGTCGAAGTTCCGAACGCGACGGCGGCGGCCGCAACCACGGGCTGGCCTATCTGCGCCGCGCCGCCGCCGCCCGCCCGCAGTTCATCGCCTATGCGGTCGACGACCTGCCGGCTGCGGCCCCGCTGCTGCTGAGATATGTCGCCCGGCTTCCATTGTTGGCTTGGACCGTCCGCAACGAAACGCAACGATGTCTGGCGCGGCGATGGGCCGATCAGATGATCTTCGAAGGTTTCAGGCCTTAGGGTCCGTCCGTGCCGACGCGATGGTCTTCTCGAAGTCCTGACGCGCCGGGGTCATCAAGGGCGACAAGTGTGGTATGTCTGAGCCGGGTGTGAGGGGCACAATGCTTGCATGATCCGCTCGGGACCGGTGATCGAATGAGGCGGCGGGAGTTCCTGGCGCTGCTCGGCGGCGCGGCAGCGATTGCGTTGCCGCGGATCGCAGGTGCGCAGCAACCCGAACCTATCCGCAAGGTCGGCGTGCTCACGAATCTGGCCGCGGATGATGCGGCAGGACAGGCCCGCATTGCGGCATTCCTGCAAGGACTGCAGCAATGGGGCTGGACGGTCGGCCGCAACTTGCGGATCGACACACGCTGGGGCGCCGACGATGCCGAGCGCGCTCGCAAATATGCGGCGGAATTGCTCGCGCTCGCACCTGACGCCGTCCTCGCCGCAACCACCCCCAATGTGGAGGCGCTGCAGCATGCGACGCAGAAGGTGCCGATCGTGTTCGCGGGGGTGTCTGATCCGGTCGGCGCCGGTTTGGTGGGCAGCCTGGCGCGGCCTGGCGGCAACACCACCGGCTTTTCCTTGTCCGAGTACGGCATCAGCGTGAAATGGTTGGAATTGCTCAAACAGATTGCACCCAGTATGACCCGCGCTGCGGTCCTTCAGGGTTCGGGCGCGACCCCTGGCATCGGTCAGTTGGCCGCAATGCAGGCTGTGGCGCCATCGTTCGGGGTGGAATTGACTCCGTTGGTCGTGGGCGATGCTGGCCAAATCGAGCGGGCACTCACCGCGTTCGCACGCGAGCCGAATGGCGGCCTGATCATCACGACGACTACGTTGCTACAGCTTAATCGCGATCTGATCATCGCGTTGGCGGCTCGTCATCGGATTCCCGCGGTCTATCCCTTCCGCGTCTATGTCAGCGGAGGCGGCCTGATCTCTTACGGGCCTGACCTGAACGATCAATTCCGGCGCGCGGCCGGCTACGTCGATCGCGTCCTCAAGGGCGAGAAGCCGGCGGACCTTCCCGTACAAGCGCCGACCAAGTACGAGCTGGTCATCAATCTAAAGACCGCGAAAGCGCTCGGCCTCACCGTGCCGCCCTCGCTGCTCGCTCGCGCCGACGAGGTAATAGAATGAGACGCCGAGATTTCATTGCGCTTCTCGGCAGCGCGGTCATTGGATCGCCGCTTTCGGTACGAGCGCAGCAGCTGGCCAAGCTTGCGCGGATCGGCTTTCTGGGTGCTGCTTCAGCTTCGGGTCAAAAGCACGCGGTTGAGGCTCTTCGTGCGGGCTTGCATGATCTCGGGTACGTAGAAGGCAAACACTACATCATTGAGTTCCGATGGGCAGAGGGAAATTACGACCGGCTCCCCGAGCTGGCCGCCGAGCTGGTCCGCCTCAATGTTGACGTTCTGGTGACGCACGCGGCGCCAGGGACAATGGCCGCCAAACAAGCAACCACTGCAATTCCCATTGTAATGGCGATCAGCGGCGACGCCGTCGCTACGGGTCTTGTCTCCAGCATTGCGAGACCGGGCGGGAACGTAAGGGGATCGACTTTCTTCCTCCCTGAAATCACCGGGAAGCGGCTCGAACTGCTCAAGGAGGTGCTTCCGCGCGGCAAGCGCGTTGCCGTTCTCTTGAATCCGGCCAATCCGATAAACCAAACGCTTCTGCAAGCGATGGGGCCCACAGCCAAGTCCCTCAAGATGGAGCTTCAACAATTCGAGGCGCGCGAACCCAACGAGTTCGAGAATGCGTTTTCGGCGATGATCAAAAGACACGCCGATGCCATCGTGATGATCGAAGATGTGGTTTTTCTCGCTAACGCGGAGCAAATTGCACGTATTGCGACTGCAAAACGGCTACCCTCGGTGGGTTTCACGGAGCTTGCCAAAGCTGGTGGTCTGATTGCCTACGGGGTCAACCTGCCCGCGATCTGGCGCCGAGCGGCAATCTTCGTGGACAAAATTCTCAAAGGTGCTCGGCCTGCTGATCTGCCTGTCGAGCTTCCAACGAAATTCGATATTACGATCAACCTCCAGACCGCCAAGGCGCTTGGCCTCACCGTGCCGCCCACGCTCATCGCCCGCGCCGACGAGGTGATCGAATGAGGCGGCGGCAGTTCATGGCGCTTGCGGGTGGCGCGGCAGCGTGGCCGCTCGTGACGCGCGCGCAGCAGCCCGACCGGATGCGCCGGATCGCCGTGCTGTTGCGCGTCGCCGAGGAAGACCCGGATGCACAGCATGATCTCGAGGCGTTCCGCAAGGGACTGCGGGATCTCGGATGGACGGCCGGAAGCAACCTCGCGATCGAGTACCGTTATGCCAGTGCAGACTCGGACCAAATGCGAGCCTATGCGGCGGAATTGGTACGCCTGCCGGCAGAGGTCATCCTGGCGGGCGGTTCGCTCGCGGTGACCGCGTTGCGCCAGGAGACGAGCACTCTTCCGATCGTGTTCGTGCGCGTCGCCGGTGCGCTCAGCCAGGGCTTTGTCGGAAACCTGGCGCATCCGGGTGGAAACGTGACCGGGTTCACCAGTTACGAGTACGCGATGATCGGGAAGTGGGTCGAGCTGCTCAAGGAGGTCGCGCCCGGTCTTGTCCAGGTCGCGCTGATGTTCAATCCCGAGACGGCTCCCTATGGGCCAGGTTTTTTGCGCTCATTGGAGACCACGGCCCCTTCCTTCGCGGTGAAGGCCGCCGGCGCGCTCGTTCACGATCCCGCTGACATCGAAGGCACCATGGCCGCGCTAGGGCAAAGCGGAGGGGGCGGCCTCATCGTTCTGCCCGATGCCTTCACCGACGTTCATCGCGAGAAGATCGTCACACTCGCCGCGCGCCAGCGCGTGCCGGCTGTTTACGGTTACCGTTACTTTACCGCCGCCGGCGGCCTGATGTCCTACGGTGTGGACAGCGACGACATATACCGGCGCGCCGCTTCCTATGTCGATCGCATCCTGAAAGGCGCGAAACCGGCGGAGCTTCCGGTACAGGCGCCCACCAAGTTCCAACTGATTATCAACCTCCAGGCCGCCAAGACGCTTGGCCTGACAATTCCCGAGTCGTTCCTGCTGCGCGCCGACGAGGTGATCGAATGAGGCGGCGCGAGTTCATCGCGCTGCTGGGCGGCGCGGCGGCGGCATGGCCGCTCGCAGCGCGCGCACAGCAGGCGGGAAAAATGCCCCGAATAGGCATCCTAAATAACGGCTCCGCCGCGCTTTATTCGAGGACGAACCCATTCTTCGAGGGGCTGCGCGAGCTTGGCTATAAAGAGGGAGAGAACCTAGCGATAGAATTCCGGTTTGCGGACTGGGAGTTAAACCGCCTCCCCGACTTGGCGGCCGAGCTGGTTGCGCTGAAGGTCGACGTTATTGTTGCGGGGGCTACGCCGGCAGCTCGCGCAGCCAAGCAGGCGACCAGCACGATTCCGATCGTTGCGGTGGCTATGGGCGATCCTGTGGGGGACGAGCTCGTCATGAACCTTGGCTCTCCCGGTGGGAATGTTACCGGGAATACCTTCCTGGGTCCGGAGCTCGTCGCCAAACGCTTGCAGCTCTTCAAGGACGCCGTACCAGGTTTCTCGCGTTTAGCTGCGATTTGGCATCCCGGCGCATATGGCGAACGGACGATGCGGGGCTTTTTGAATGAGACCGAGGCTACAGCCCGTAAGTTGGGAATTGAGCTGCAACTCGTGCAAGCGCTTTATGCCGCTGATCTTGAAAATGCATTCTCCGCGATGACCAAATGGAATGCCGATGCTCTAATCGTACTGCCAAGCACAATGTTGTTTGCCGAGCATAGACGCATCGTAGAGCTGGCCGCGAAAGCTCGCCGGCCGGCAATGTATCAGGCGAGAGAGTTTGTAGACGCAGGCGGCCTGATGTCTTACGGAGCGAATCTGGCCGACTTAAGTCGACGCGCCGCGATGTATGTCGACAAAATCCTGAAGGGGGCGAAACCGTCTGACCTTCCCGTGGAGCAACCGACAAGGTTCGAGCTGCTCGTGAACTTGAAGACGGCGAGAGAGCTGGGGCTGACAATCCCTCGCGAATTCTTGTTGCTTGCCGACGAGGTGATCGAGTGAGGCGGCGGGAGGTCATCGCGCTTATTGGCGGCGCGGCGATCACGTGGCCGCTCGCGGCGCACGCGCAGCAGGCGACCAAAGTCCCCCGGATAGGGCTTGTGTCTCCCTTCGCTCGCTCCGACACGGCGCTCTGGCACCAGGCATTCCTGCAAGGGCTCCGCGACCTCGGATGGGTCGAGGGAAAAACCATCATCGTCGAGTACCGATATGCGGAAGGGAGAAACGATCGCCTCCCTGAGCTCATCGCCGATCTCGTCCGTGTCAAGGTCGACATCATCGTCACTTCCGTTACCAACGATGCTCTGGCTGCCAAAAATGCTACCAGGGAAATCCCGATCGTGATGGTGGCCGCGGGTGACCCCGTGGCAACCGGGATCGTTGCGAGCCTGGCGCGTCCGGGCGGCAACATCACCGGGTTGTCCCAAATGAACCCGGAGCTGATCGGAAAGCGGCTGGAGCTGCTCAAGGAAATGGTTCCCGAGCTCTCCTCCGTGGCCGTGCTGTGGAATCCAGAGGATCCAATCTCCATACTCGGTTGGCAGGAAATCCAGCTTCCAGCACGGAAGCTGGCGGTCGAAGCTCATTCCCTGGAAGTGCGCAGCCCCGGTGATTTGGACAAGGCGCTCGACGAGGCGGCCAGGACGCGCGTGGGCGCGCTCGTCATCATGCCCAATCCGGTGTTCGTGACGAATCTCAAACGGATCGCGGACTTTGCGGCACGGAGCCGTCTGCCGTCGATATTCCACCTGCGCGAATTCGCAGAGGCCGGCGGTCTGGTGTCATATGGGGTAGACCGTTCCGACTTGTTCCGGCGTGCCGCCACCTACGTTGATAAGATCCTGAAAGGGGCCAACCCTGCAGACCTGCCAATCGAGCAGCCGACCAAGTTCGAGCTGGTCATCAATCTCAAGACCGCCAAGGCGCTCGGTCTCGGTGTGCCGCCCTCGCTGCTCGCTCACGCCGACGAGGTGATCGAATGAGGCGGCGGGAGTTTCTCGGTCTTGTTGCCGCAGCCATGGCATCGCGGCCCGTCATTGCGCTCGCTCAGGTCTCGACCAAGCGACCCCTGATCGCCGTGCTCAGCGCGGGCTCGCAAGCAACCAGCCAACGGTGGATAGGCGGATTCCCGCAGGGCTTGCAGGAACTGGGCTACGTCGCAGGCCGGGACTACGACACCGAGTACCGATATGGGGACGGCGATCAGACGCGATTACCGTTGCTCGCCGAGGAATTGGTCCGACACAAGCCGAACGTCATCGTGACCGGCAGCGCCACCGCTACGCTGGCGGCGAAGCGGGCGGCAGGCGATATCCCGATTGTCTTCGCCGGCACCGCTGAACCTGTCGCCCTCGGTCTGGCGGCGAGCCAGGCTCGCCCGGGAGGGAGCGTCACCGGCATCGTCTCCAACCTGGATAGCCTCGCCGGGAAGCAGCTGGAGCTCGGCTTCGAGTTGATGCCGGGAGCCAAACGGGCGGGCCTGCTGGTAGATGTCGGCAGTCCAGTAAGCGCCCTCGTGCGGCAGGGAGCCGAAATCGCCGCTCGGGCGATGGCGGTCAATCTCATTTCCATCGAGGTCCGCGCGTCCGGCGACATCGATCCCGCGTTTCAGACTCTGACGCGTGAGCGGGTGAACCTCGTGGTCGTGCCTCCGGACCCGATGTTCCTCAATGAGCGGCGACGCATCGCGGAGCTGGCGATCGCGGCGCGGCTGCCGGCGGTATACGGACTCCGGGAGCATGTCGAGGACGGCGGCCTGATGAGCTATGGCGTCGATCTGCGTGAGAACTTCCGACGCGCGGCGGCCTATGTGGACAAGATCTTGAAGGGTGCCAAGCCCGGCGATCTTCCAATCGAGCAGCCGACGAAATTCGAGTTGGTGATCAATCTCAAGGCTGCCAAGGCAGTCGGCCTCACGATCCCGGAGTCATTCCTCGCCCGCGCCGACGAGGTGATCGAATGAGGCCCAAGGTAGCCGCGATTTTCGAGACAGGCTCTCAGGACTAAGCACGGCGGCAAAACGCCGCCTGGACCGCCCGGCGAAGAGTAAGTCGTACTTGCGCCCGCACCGCACGCCATCGACAAGCCGGTGGGATTGCGAGCCGGAAGGGAACGATGCCCGAGCAGGCAATGAGCGCGACCGAGCTGAGGATCCGCGTGGTTCCCGCGATTGCCGGGATTGCCGCCGCGGAATGGGACGCCTGCGCCAACCCGAAGCCCTGCAATTTGGCTGTGGGCCGAACCGACCCGGCACCTGAATGCGCCCCAACCGGATCGACGGAGCCGCATCCGACACAAGCGGAATCGAATTCTCCGGAATGGGAGTATAACCCGTTCATCTCCCATGATTTTCTCCATGCGCTGGAAGCCTCCGGCTCGGCTGCGGCAAAGACCGGCTGGCAGCCGCAACACCTCGTCGCCGAAACCGCGGACGGTCGGCTGCTGGGCGCGCTGCCGTGCTATCTGAAATCGCACTCCCGCGGCGAATACGTGTTCGATCACGGTTGGGCCGACGCCTATGAGCGCGCCGGCGGCCAATATTATCCAAAACTCCAGGTCTCGGTGCCGTTCACTCCGGTGACGAGCCGGCGCCTGCTTGCTGGTCCCGGCGCCGAGGCAGACGCGATTCGGCAGGGGCTTGCCGCAGGCCTGGTCGAGCTCTGCCGGCTGCGGGATGCCTCTTCGGCCCACGTCACCTTCGCCACCGAGCCGGAATGGCGCCTGCTCGGCCGGCACGGCTTCCTGCAGCGCAATGATCAGCAGTACCACTGGTTCAATGCGGCCTATCGCTCGTTCGACGACTTCCTGGCCGCGCTCGCGGCACGCAAGCGAAAGATCATCCGCCGCGAGCGGCGCGACGCGCTCCCACCCGGCATCGACGTGGTTTGGCTCACGGGTTCCGATTTGACCGAAGCCGTATGGGACACCTTCTTCGCCTTCTACATGGAGACCGGCTCGCGCAAATGGGGCCGGCCTTATTTGACCCGGAAGTTCTATTCGCTCATCGGCGAGGCGATGGCCGATCGCATCCTGCTGGTCATGGCCAGACGGGCCGGACGCTTCATCGCCGGCGCGATCAATTTCATCGGCTCCCATGCGCTCTATGGGCGCCACTGGGGCGCGATCGAGCACCACCCGTTCCTGCATTTCGAGCTGTGTTATTATCAGGCCATCGAATATGCGATTGCGCATCGGCTTGCCCGGGTCGAAGCGGGAGCGCAGGGCGAGCACAAGATCGCGCGGGGCTATGTTCCGGTCATGACCTATTCGGCCCATCACGTCGCCGATCCGGCCTTGCGCCGCGCCATCGCCGATTATCTGCGCCGCGAGCGCGCCTACGTCGAGGCGGCGGGCCGCGAGCTCGCCGAAACCGCCCCGTTCCGGAAGGATTTGCGGATCGAGGGCGGGTGAAATCCTTGCGGAACTTGACGCACACCGTGTCACCTGCGAGAGAGCGCGCCGGCGCGAGGTGGAGGAATTCTTATGCCGACCTACGACGATGCAAACCTCTTTGCGAAAATCCTTCGCGGTGAAATCCCGGCCTACAAGGTCTACGAGGACGACAAATCGCTGGCGTTCCTGGACATCATGCCGCGCTCGCCCGGGCACACCCTGGTCATTCCCAAGAGCCAGGCGCGCAACATTCTCGACGTCGCGCCGGACGACCTTTGCCACGTCATGCAGGTGACGCAGAAGATCGCCCGCGCGGCAGTGCGAACGTTCGAGGCCGAGGGCGTCACCATCCAGCAATTCAACGAATCCGCCGGCGGCCAGGTCGTGTTCCACCTGCATGTCCACGTCATTCCGCGAAAAGCCGGGGTACCCTTGAAGCCGCCGGCGAGCGAACGGGAGAAGCCCGAAGTGCTCGCCGAACACGCAAAGCGCCTCGGCGCCGCACTCGCCGCGATGTAGTAGCCGACGTGCATCACATCCTCGTGTCCCGGACGAGCGAGCGTAGCGACCCCGGATCACGCGACGGCGCTCCGCGCCGCGCGGTCCGGGGAACGCGGAAGCCGGATACGCTCACACCTTGATCAGGGGCACCTTCGGCACCGAGCCGCGACGCGGGCCGTCGCCTTTCGGCCCCTCCGGCTTGGCGCGGCGCGGCGCGCTGGGACGCCGCTTCTTCTGCGCGCGGCGCGGTTCCGGCAGCCGTTCCGGCCTGGGCGTCACCCGTCCGTCGAGATATTCGAACCCGAGCTTCTCCGCTCCGTCCTCGTCCTTGACGACGATCACGCGCACGTGGCCGCCGGTCTTGAGCTTGCCGAACAGCACTTCGTCGGCGAGCGGCTTCTTGATGTGCTCCTGGATGGTCCGGGCCATCGGGCGGGCGCCCATCTGCTCGTCGAACCCGTGCGCGATCAGCCATTGGCTGGCTTCCTCGGAGAGCTCGATGCTCACCGCCCGATCGGCGAGCTGGGCTTCCAGCTGCATCACGAATTTCTCGACCACGCGCGCGATCACCGCCGGGGTGAGGTGCGCGAAAGTGATGATCGCGTCGAGCCGGTTGCGGAACTCCGGCATGAACATCCGGTTGATCGCCTCGATGTCGTCGCCCTCGCGCTTGGAGCGGGTGAACCCGTAAGCCTGCTTGGCGAGCTCGGA
>WNFF01005033.1_pt1 | contig 17036 bp, 11 predicted proteins | sample 5400441 | NCBI WGS metagenome assembly WNFF01 (sample SAMN13153345, study PRJNA577476) | soil metagenome | isolation source: 120 cm saprolite under Douglas fir tree site 2 hole 3 replicate 1 | place: USA:California | collected 2015-04-18 | reverse complement strand
TTAGCCCATTTCGTGGCAACCAGTCAGTGTGTTTTCAATGACTTAGATGACGCACAAACCACCAAAAAACGCCCGTTCGGCGCTCGTTGCCCCCGAGTTGCCCCCCGAGTTTTGACCACAATTTGCGCTATTTCTTCTCGCAACTTTCCAATGTGCTGTTTGATGGCGCTGCATGAGGCTAGGCTGACAGAACAAGCCAGGCGCCCGTTCGGCAGAGTCGTCCTCGCAATTACTTAGGGTTCTGTAAATACAGAGAACTCTGTATTGCATCGAACCTTCAGGGATCGCTAAATTCGGACACCCGCACTTTTCCGTGCTTTTCCCACGAGGCCGCTAGTCGTTTCGGCTGGCGGCTTTTACTTGTGAGAAATCGAGCAGCGCTGATGTTTGACTGTCGCGAATGTCAAAGACTAGAAAGCGAGTGCGACCGTGCTATCGAAGGAATTCGTGCGGTTGTGCGGGAAAGATTCATTTCGGTACGCGAGAAAGTCTTCGCGCTCCGCGAAGCCCAGGAAGTGCGAGACAGCCGCCTTCGACTGCTATACGATCACCGAAGGAATCATCCAAGGAAATCCCCCGTCCACAAGCGCAAACGCGCCGTGCCAAGCCAAGAATTTCCTGCCCTTGTTCTGGTTTCATAAACAAATTCTAAGTAGTAACTAGACGCAGAGTCCAAGTGTGGCAGAGTGCTCCCATCAACGATCCGGTGAGTGGTCGAGCTGCGGACGTCGAACGTCCGGATGAGAGGTCTCCAGCAAGTGTTTGAGCATTTCGCGTATCTGGCGATATTGCTCGCGGTGGTAGCGTTCGGCATCCTCTTTGCTGTTCCAAAAGCTCACTCCAAAAATCCGGGTGGATGTCTGAGACCAGAATCGTTTCGTCGATCAGTTTACCAAGCTTCTGTTGACATCCGATGACGTTTCACACCTGCACAATCAGGGCTGCACAACGTTCCGCCAGAGCTCCGATTGTTCGTGACGGATTCACGCCGAGGGGTGTAGGAATCATGGAGCCATCAATCACATACAGGTTCTCATATCCAAATACCTGGCCCGTATGGTCAACAACGCCATCTTGCGTGGAATTGCCGATGTTACATCCCCCAAGGGGATGCGGGGTAATCAGACTCTCTTTCCAGAAAGGCGAAATCAACGGGTGGCCTCCCGTCTTTTGCGTGAGCTCTTTGTGGGTGTTGATGACGGCGTTGAAGACCGACAGTGAATTTGTGATGTCCCAGTTCAAGCCGAGGCGTTTCCTGCCTAAGAAAAACCAGGGCCGCTGCAAGGCGAACTCGGCATCTCCGGCGTCAACTCCCTGTGCGAACCAAGGCATAATCTTCTCCAGGGGATCCTCCGCTTGCAGTTCTTTCTGCAACCACCCGATAAGATCTTCGTAAGGATGACTCTTACCTCCCGCCCGGGTTGCCACCATATGGTGTTTGAAAACCGGCGCCATGCCGCCGTCCTCGATCCAGAAAGACTGGCCCTCACGGCTGCGGTCCAGGAAATCAATAGCGCTGTTGATGGTGGGGCCCACGTCGGGATAGAGTTCGCGATTCTGATAATAAGCAGGCACCAGGAAATCGCCGTTACTGCTCCAGCTCTTACCCAGGCGGCTGCTGATGTCGGGCAGCGTCTTGAACTCATCACGACAACGCAGCAACAGCTCGGTTGAGCCTAGCGATCCGCCGGCGACGATCACCATCCCTGCATCCTCGCTTCCGGCAATGAGTTCGCCATCCTTGATTTGATCAAAGTGCACGCGGTAGCGGGCCGCCATCTTTTCAATGCGCCGAACAAAGTGAAGGGACCGAATTTCCGCTTGCTTGCGCTCAGCCACCGCCAGGTAGTTCACGTCCAAGGTATTCTTCGCCTTGACCGGACAACCAATGTCGCACTGGCCGGCAGCTCCGATCTTCTGCGCGCCCTCCTGCATCAGCCTGATGCGCGGGTTCCACTGGTTGTCAGGAAGCGGCTTTACGTCCATGAAAGCGGCTACACGGTCATAGTAGGGCTGCAGTTCTGATTTCTTCAGTTCGGCGGGCCACCCCTGGAATACGGCGGCCGGAGCCTCCACAGAAATATTCGCGTAAATGAGTGAGCCTCCGCCCACTGCGGCGCCTTGGGCCACGGACATGCCTCGGAAGACGCGCAGATCCAGCCAACCATTAAGCAATTCCGGGGCGTTCTGGTCCCAGACCCACGGATCTGTGACTTCGCGAGGATATGGCGTCGCCCCTGGCCCTGGTTGGTAGTCCCAGCGACGACCGCGCTCCAGGAAGAGGACCTTCATCCCGGCTTCCGCCAGCCGGCACCCGCTGATGGCTCCTCCAAAGCCACTGCCAATCACGATCGCATCAAAACTCACAGGCGTCTCCTGGCTTTGGGACTTAGTCGATCTTCAAATGGTGAACGTACGAATCCCAGAGCTCACGCAAGAAGAACTTTCCAAACTGAGCGAGGGCCTTGCTCTTCTCCGCCGCCGTGGAAGCATTGGTTGCGTGCATGGTTCTTACCAGGTCAATCAGCTCCGGCACGCCGAGTTTAAGCACACCCGCGCCGACCACTTCGGCTGACTTGTCTTTTCCGGCGTGCAACGTCGAATAGAGTGTCGTGGTTTCCTTCCATGCGTCAATCACCGGATCCTGCCGCACTTCCTTGCGTCCGGCAAGGTAGTAGTCCTGTCCATAGTGCTCGAATCCCAGTTCGTAAACCATGAACTTCAGTTTGGGATCGTCGGTGGGAGAAAAAAGCTTGAAGACGCCGTTCTTGCAGAGAATATTGTCGCCAAAAGTGGTGTAGCTGATGCTGCCCGTAATCTCGCCCTGGTGTTGCGGGTCAGCAATGAACCGGGGAAGATCGGGAACTCGAATATTGGCCCGCATGGTGAAAACCGTGTTGGCTTTTTGTCCTTGGTCATGGCCGGTTTGCGGGTCGGTCGCCCCCAAGGCCACGCCGCCAGACATCGTCTCACTGAAACTTATGCCTACTCCATCGCTTTGCATCTGCGTCACCTCCGGTTGATAAGCCAGTCCCTCAGGTGTCATTTCTCTTTCCAGGTAGCGTTTTGCGTCCGCGTAACCGATCTCGATCAGCGTCGCGGCGGTGATCTTCCCCAGAAAAAAATCCGGATCGAGCGGAAGAGGATGCAGCGGGTGAATTACATGAAGCCGGACTGCCCGATTCTGTCCGTAGCGGCTTTCTCCCCGTGCGATCCCTGCGTTGATTTCCGCGATCTGCTGGAACTCTTCAAACAACTTTCCGTTTGCGCTCATTTCGATCATGTGAACGTATTGGTTGAAGGCGCCCGTTCGGTACTCCCGGGTATTTCCGATACACCAAACCAGCCAAAGTTCTTCGCTGCCGCGCCTCACGGCCTCCATCAGGTTGGCGTCCTTGATCCAAACCGAATCCGTATACCAGTCGCCGTTGATCCTGACTGCGGGCATGAAGATGGGCAACGAAATGCCCGCCACCAGCAAGTCCTGGGTGAGGTTATCGTGAGGGATAATCTCGCTTACTTTGCGGCTGAAATTGCAGACATTAAAAGTGCCGGCCATGTTCCGGACTGAATTGATCTTCTTGAAATCGACGCCCAAGTGCGGAAACACATGGTCCCTTATGCCTTCCGAACTGCCCATCCCCGCCATGTCCCAGGCGCGCAGATACTCCTGAATGGGCATGAACGAAGCGAATTGATGAACATCAAGGCTACGCCAGCGATTACATATCTCATCCGGGTCGAGACCGGACAGGAGCATCGCCAGGTTCATCGTCCCACCAGAGGTGCCGTCACCGTGTTGGAAGCTCAGTCCCGCTTCGCAAAGTGCCTTGACCACCCCTGCCTGATAAGCCACTCGCATGCCGCCGCCGGCAAGGATGAGAGAGCGCCGGGTGGACGCCGCGCTGCCCGAGGCAATTGGATTTGCTTCGCCCATGACGAACCTTTTAATTCAGTTCCCGTTGGAACGAACCTTGGCCCAGTAACTAATCACCAGAATGCCGCTGATGAAATCAAATGACGCTATGCCCAAAGCCAGAGGGCTGAACAAGTGGTGCTCAACGCCGATCGCCACTGCCGCTGAAGCACCAAATTTCTGCAAAGCGGACCAAAGGATGGCGACCGTTTGCCTGGAGGGGCTGCGCAAAGCGTGCAACAACATCCCTCCAAAAATGGCCATGAACATGCCGATTATGCCGAAGAAGTGTTTTGTGACTGGAGTCTGCTGCGCCGAGACGATCCCGAGAACGAAACCTGGATCGAGCATCTGGACCACGCCCGAAACCAAAGTGGCTGCGGCGATGATCCAGATGAGCCAACGGAGCAGACGGTGCGGCGTCATTGCGCCGGCGCCTCAAGCACGTTCGTCAGCTTTCCTTTAGCCGCAAAGTAATACATCAGGATCAGCCACATTATGGTCAGAAGCACCCATCGAATGTCATTCAGAGACATCCAACGCTCCAGCAGGGATGTGAGTTGTGCCTGGTCGGTGACTGTCTTAGCCATGATCTTGTTGATCGGAATGATGTAGAGCTGGCCCACCCAGGTGGCGGCTCCCAAGCAGAGCAGGCTGGCAATTGCCGTCCAACGCAGCTTGCCCTTCCATTCGGAGAAGATCATAACCACGTTGCAGAAAAACATGATCGGCACCACAACCGTAAAGAACCGGGTTGCCGCCGATGTCTGGGGGATGAACTGGTCGTAGTAGTTGTCCACCTTGAGGTGATGCCAAGTGGGAAACCAGAAAAACCGAAGAGCCCACAGCACGCCGCAGTAGAGAGTGGCGCCGAAAAAGATGCAAGCGTGGTTGATTACCAAGAGTTTTCCTTTCATTGCGAGCTTCCTCCTGTCTGGGCTTTGCGGATTTTCATTCCGGGCGTGTAGGCGCCGGCCAGCGAGGCGGTTGGCGGCGCCAGCCACTGCTGGCCCTGCCCGAGATTGATGACAGACTCCATGCCCTCCGGCATTGGTGTTGGGGCCTCGGAAAAGCTCAGAAACCAGCATTCGAAGTGGTCATCCAGGATTCCTTGAGCGTCCGGGATGAAGGCCGTCATGACCGGCGTCTCACCGATGTCGAGCTCCTTCAACGGTTGAACTCGGGGTACGTCGCCAATGTAGAGCCGCGCGGACCCTTTTTTGAACATACTGAAACCGACCTTGCCGTGGAAATAGATCGAGGACTTCATCAACATGCCTCGAAATTGGCAAAAGTTCACTGCTCCCATGCGGAAGGACAGCCAAGTCTTCCGGGGACGGTTGATTTCAATGCGCACTCCAAGCTGCCCGTCGAGGTCGTACTGGCTGCTCACCGTGGAATCGGTGATCTGGAAATCCAGGTTGCATCGGTGTTTGGGCATGCCCCAGATTCCTTTGCCTCCCCTAACGGAGACCTCGGTTGATACTGGCAGATCAAACACGTATTGGCCGGTGTCATAGTGCTTCATAAAAAGGGCCGGCAAAAGTCGCGGTGCCCGCCTGGCCCCGTGGGTGCAAGCAATGGCAATGCTGTACTCGATGTATTTGCCAATATTCGTGATCTGGTAACTCACCACTGTGAATACCAGCAGACCCTTGTTCCACAGACGGAAGGCGTGCAACTCGTTTCCCGCGAGAAGGCGGTCGGCCTTGTCGGCGTTGATAGGAAAAACTGCCATCAGAACCGGCGTTTGGTCGCAGGCTACCGGCAGCTTGAAAGGAATGCTGTCCACCAACGAGTAACGGCCTGACTGTTGCTGCAAACGTTTCGGAATGCCCATGAGTGTTCCTCAATTCTTTTCAAGTTCCTGGTAAATGATGGGAAACACGTCCCGCGCCGCCTCCTTTCCGAAGAAAACATCCAGGTGTCCATAGTTCGGCAAGAGGTGCAATGAGTGATAGTTGGAACTGCGCTGATTGAAGAATTCAAAAGTCCTCATCTGGCTTTCGGGAAGAAAGCAGTGATTGTTCTTGCCGGCCAGGAAGGCAAAACGCGCGTCGGTTTGCGGCGCCTGCTGGACAAAGTCCGCGGGCAGCTCTTTGAAACCCTCCACTGCCACCAGATGGCCGCGACGCACGCAGCGGATCATCTGCGAGAAGAAGCTGATCGGCACCTTGGCAAACTCCTGGCGGATCCAGTTGTGGGTGTCCTCGTTCAGGTTAGCGTGCGACCACAGCGCCGGAAAACCAGCGCCGTACGTGAAGCTGACCATCTTGCAAACCAGGTTGTTGCATTCATGATGGCGGAGCTTCACCACTTCTGTAATCGCCTTGGCGGTGAGGTTCGGCGCCTGGATTCCCCACTGTGGATCCAGATAGGGCGTCAGCAAGCGAAGGATCGGAACCGACGTTTGCATCTTGAAAGAGGCAAAGGCCGGAATCACTGGGTGCAAAGAGACCGCATTGCTGACGATGGTTTTAACCTGTGGAAGCAATCCGGCGGCCGCCGACATCATGAAACTGGTCGAACCCTGGCAGTGTATTACTGCTTTGATGCTGGCGGCTCCGGTGTGTTCGATGATCTTGCGCACCGCAACAGGATGATCGTGGACCGCGGCCTGATCCAGTGTCCAAGAACTGAAATTCAAGTCGATGCTGGCACGCCAATTCTCCAGCCAAACGTCATAGCCGCGCTCGATCAAGTAATCCACTAACGTGGTTTCGACTGGCGCCCGGAACAAATTGGCGCGTACGCCCGCGCCGTGGACCAGCACCACTGGCCCCTTGACGGGTGGAACCGGACCTTGCAGGTGAATCAGGTTGCAGGCAAAGCCGTCGCTCGCGGTGAACGGAACCACTGTCTCCTGCCAGCGCGCTTTCCCAGCTTGGTTTGATCCCGCACTATTCATGGGAACCCATCCGAATCGGATCCTCGATTAAGACACTTTCGATGGGACTCTCCGGCTCAAAACGGGATGAGCGGCCGCTCTCTCCCAACCACCGCCACTTGCGAGGCACCTTGGGGATCCCGATCGGATAAATGGTCAGCCCCTGCGCATCAATCTTCATGCGCAGGAAGTTCTTCCAGTCTGGAATCGCCATGGAGGAAAATGCTTCGGTTATGTGATGTCCAAACAAATTGAGAGACACCAGAAGATAAATGCCCAGTACGAACGGGCCGACGACGTATCCACCCAAAGCCACCAGCGCCCCGGAAAGCAGCCACCATAAGGTGGACTCGGGACGAAACACGTGACTCATGAGGGACTGGGCCTGCCAGGAGATGAGAAACAGCACGCAGAGATGTGTCAGCCCGTGGATGGTGCCGGCAATCCAACGGTATGCTTTAGAAAAAGTATCGGTAAAAGTCCAGATGCCAAGGAATGTAATAAGCAGCCAGACAGGCATCGCCGGTCTCTGCACCACAGCTTCCGCACATGTCCGCAGCGCTTCGGCCAGACTGAACGAACCGATATTCACTCTTGTTACCCAGGCTGTCATTAGGTAGGCGAGCGCAGTAAGCACTCCAAAACTAGGGTTTTTGAAGGGAAAGAGAAGATTGCCGAACGTTATGAGCATGGACTTCCGTTTTGGCGGAAAGCTGGCTCGAAGCCTGAAGCCGTCGTCCAACTCGTCCACATTGGGTCCGTGAGTGGGATGCAGAAAAGCCCCGCCACCCCCGGCAACAATTTTTTGCTTGCCCAGTTCCTGATTCTCATGCCTGCGGTAATGGTGCAGGTCGCCAGAGAGGTAAAGCTTGATGTCGGCCTTGTCGGCAAAAATCCGCTCAATGAATTTCAAGTTGCTCTGCGAATAGATTTCGTTGTACTTCCGGTAAAGCTTCTCGTAGATCCAATACGGCTCCGCGTTGCAGAGGATGATCTTGTCTCCCCTCTGCATCTTCGCTGCTGTCTTGCGAAAATATTCAACCTGCTTGGCGTCCACATCAGAATCGAGCTGGATATCCGTTCCGATGAGCCACCAGCCAAAAGGCAACTGCAGCGCAAAGTAGCTCCGCGTCTGCTGGGTTCGCCATGCACCGAACCATCGCCCGGAGCAGAACAACCGGGTGAATCCCACCAGGCTGTCGTACCAGTCATGGTTCCCGGGAATAGCGTACAGGTGCGGGGGAGAATCCGCCCAAGGCAAAGCGGCTTGAAACGGACCGATGGTCTTGTCCTGATACATGCTCTGCGAGGCGATCGGATACACCTGATCGCCTCCAAAGATCAGAATGTCGGCGCGTGGCAATTTTTCGGCTCCACCGCTCTTCTTCACCGTCAGTGTCTCTTGCGCGACGGAATAGGCTACCGCGTAGGTAGAATTGAAGCCATCGCCGGTATCGGCGACAAAGTCAATCCACAGTTCCCTATATGCTTCAGCCCTTGGGCTGGGTACGTATTCCTCGTTGATCCATTCATATTGCCGCGTATGTTTCCAGATGTCACCGGCGCCTTCAGATGTCATTGCCTCAACGAGCCGTGCGTCGGAGCGCTGGGCAAAGATGAGCGAGATCAGTACCTGGACCGCAGTGCTTGCCAATTGGCGCAGGCTATACCACGGCGTCATCGGCATTTGTTTTGGTTTTACGGGACCTGTTGCGGTCTGCCCCGGGGAGCGGTTCCGGGCGGAAGTTGCAGGCGAACTCATAATCTGCTCTAAGTCCGAGGCTCGCAATATAACAGAACCATTAGGGCTGTTAAAACAGGCGCAGTTCCAAGGCCGCCTCCGGCGATGCCCATAAATTTCTTATTGAATCAGAGGGCCGCACTTCGTTAGTCATGAGACCTTGACGAAAACCAAAGAGGCTTTTGGGCCGCACGAGAAGCTATATAGTCTCCTCCTGAAGTGTGCCATTAGAACAAACTATTTCACTCTTGTTACGAAATCGGAACAAGAACCTTATGCCGAATCTCATTCAAAGCACACGACCTTTCGTGACGTCGGAAAGAAAAGCTACTATGTTCTGAATCTGGAACAAACCCCGCAGGCGTGGTTGGCGCGGCGTTGAGTTGGTGTATACTTCCCCGCCGAAGCGAACTCACAAGATCCCACGCACTTGCACCGTGGGGGCGGGAATCATGGCAGATGATTCTAATACAAACGTCCCTTCCCAGGGACCAAACGCCAGTTCTCGCGAAGTGATAACTGGGGTAAAACCACCCACTTCATGGGCCCTTCCCCTTATCACCGCGGTGGTTCTGGCCTCAGCCTTTTGCCTCTATTATTTCGTGTACGTTCAAGCGCAGCGCGAATATCTCGCAAACCGAAATTTTCGATCTCTTGCGATGTTAGGTGACCAGATCCAGGCCATGGTCTCGATTCATGGCAGCATTCTTGAGTTCATTGCCGATCTAGCGGAGCGGAAGAATCAGGATTTGAAGCGGTTTGTCGTAATCCGGCCTGAGGACAAATCGAAGGACCCGGCCGAGCGGGACCAGGACGCACTGAAAGACTATGTAAAGTACCTGGCGCCAGGTTTCGAGTTGACAACTCACAGGAGACCCTCAAAGCTGGGGTCCAGATTGGATGCGCAACGGCGTAACGGCAACTGGGAGTTGGTGCTGACCGCTCACCGGCATGAATCTTCACAAAAAGATTTTGTCGGTTCGCTGGAACTCAGTCGCGTGCTGAAGCCTCTTGTCGGCTCCTTGCCCTTTGACGATATTCTCCTGGTTTCGGAAAAGGGAACAATTGTCTATCAGAGCAATAAGACCGGTCCGCAGTTCACAACCCTCACGGGTCTTCTGCAAGCCCAGCCCGCAGATGCGGAGGCCAAACCAACGGACAGCGCCGCAGATGCGAGCTCAGGGCTGCCGGCCGGAAGTGACGATCAGAAGCCCAGCGGGCGCGCCATCAACGAGAACCGGGATCACTCGTGGCGGGTGAGGTCAAAGCACCTGACCGACGTCTTACTCGCGGGTACCCGTTACAAGCTTTTCCTGCAGCCTGTGCTGGTCGACGTCTTCACCGACGCACCGACTCAGGACGAACCGGCGCAGGAGTGGGTACTGTGCGGGCTTACACCCGCGAAGTCTTTGGAGTGGGAGGCGTTGTCAATATCTTCGACATTCATGGTCTGGCTGACGGCGCTCTTTCTTGTCATTTTTATGAGCGCTCCAGTGCTGAAGGTTCTTTTCATAAATCGGCGGGAGCATTTACGGCTCCGCGAACTTGGGTTTCTGGGGTGCCTTCTCGTTTTGCTGACCAGCGTCTTCACACTTACAGCGCTAAACGCTATAGGCTTTCCGCTGAGAGATGACACGGATGAACACCTAGAACAGCTCGGTAACACCCTCTCGAAGAACATACATGACGAACTGCAGCAGATGCGGGGTCAACTGCAGGACTGGTGCAGGAGCCAACAGCTTCAGGAAGATCTCAAACGCATTAAGGACGGGCAGAGCGAGGTTATCAGATCAAACCCTTTCATCAAGACTGAGCACGGAATCGAGCAGCCTCCAGCAGCGCCGATTTATCCTTACCTGCACAACGCATTCTGGACGGATGACGATGGGCAACAGACTATCAAATGGAGTGGGAGCGGATATCTCACGCCGATGATCGATATCTCAAAGTCACGCCTATACACAGGTGCAAAATCGACCTACCTTGACGGCAAAGGTCCGACGTTTCATTTTGATTCCATTATGCCTCCGAACAAGCTCGAATACCTTGCAGGCATAAGCATAGGCACCAGGGACTGCAATCCAGGTTTGTTCCCGCCCGGCATGGAAAGTGATATGAAAGGTGGGGCTGCGTTGCTGACCGCTCAGCCACTTTCGTTGATTGATCCCATACTGCCGCTCGGTTACGGATTCGCACTCATCGACGAGACAGGTTTTGTCCTGTTCCACGTTGATAAGGCCAAGAACCTGCACGAGAATTTTCTACAGGAGAGCGATTGGAGCAAGCAGCTCCACGCCGCTATGTTCGGCCATTCGACCCAGCGTTCGCTGACGGTCAAATATCTAGGGAACGATTACCAGGTGCGCGTGATGCCCGTAACCGATTTGTCTCAGACGCCGTGGTCGCTCATCGTTTACAGAGACCTGACCTCCGTGCGGACCCTCAACCTGCAATCCATGACTTTGGCGTCCACGTTGCTTTTGGTGATTTTGGCGGTACCCGCTATCGCTATGGGGATTTGGTGCGCTATTCGCCAGCCTAGGTTTGCGCCCGAGTGGATCTGGCCAAATCGGGCCCGCTTGAGCACTTACCTATACCAAATCGTTATTTATACCGTGCTGATTATTCTGTTTCTGTTCTTGGGTTTCACCGGATCGAGCGAACAAAACGTAGCTGCCTGTGTCGTGGTCCCTTACTCTGCTGTTCTATTGACGGCGTGGTGCATTGGGGCATGTGCGCCAAGGAGAAAGAAAGGGGCAGCCCGGGCGTTCCTCGCCGGCTTGGTACTGGTCTTGATGTTTGGCGCCATTGTCTTCCTGCTGCCAACGATTTGGAAACGGACACATTTGCAGGGGTTTATGTATTTGTTGGGCCTCGGGATACTCGCGCTGCTACCTTTGCTCGATCGACCGCTTCACTATTTTGCTCTGAGCTTTAAGCGCTCTTCTGATCCCAGCGCGGACGCAGAGCAGACCTCCAGCCGTACTGAAATGGATCCATATGCCTGGAGAAGCTGTTACGTTCTGAGCGTCCTCTTGCTCCTGCTTCTGGTTGGTGTATTGACCCCGATGGCGTTGTTCCGCGCCAGCGTGAACGTAGAACGACGATTAGGTATCAAACGAGCCCAACTGCATCTGGCGTCCGCCTTGGATCGACGACTGATGTCGACCAGAGCGCGGTGTAGGACGGACGAACCAGGGGTCGATGAACTCGGGGTGGAGACGTGTAACGAATTTCAAAACCAAGAAAGCGAGGAATGCCCAGAATACGACAAACCCAAAGAGGGCAAAAGCACTTTATCGAGAAAGATCGCCCTTGGGCAGCCATCGGGCAGCATGGTGCTCCACTCGCCATGGCGCAAGATAGTGCTCGACCCTCTGTTTCCCGCGAACGGCAAGCTTCCAGTATGTCAGCATTTCTTCCATCAGAAAGGGGGGGAATTTTACAGCGGTTGGTTCCAAAGTCTTATCTATATGTTTCACCATGACTACAACCAAACCGCCGCGGAGATGTTAGGCGTAATTCCCGACCGTGTCGAATCGCAGCCGGGAAATTCCGAGAATTCTGATTCCGCATCGCCGTCCTCTGGATCTATCCACGCCGATGTCGGATCAGTAGGCCTCGCAGGAGAAAAGGAGCCTTCGCGCAGTTTCGCAGAGTGGTTCTGGGACAATGACGGGTCCACGATGACGCTTCGCTGGCATGGAATCCATTCGCTAGTGCCAAGGAGCAGTGAGGCAAAAAACGAGTTACGGCTCGCCGCTTTGCCGGCTGAAGAAAGCCCTGAGGTGGAAAATGACTTGTTGATCACGTCGAACCTTGCAGCCTCCGCCGGGGTCCATGCCTATGCTGGCGTAGCGGTTGCGGCTGCTGTCATTGGGGCGATCGGCTTCATCGTTTGGGCTCTCGTGGGCAGAATTTTTCTTTTTCATGTCGCTCCCCTGAAAATGACTGGCGAGCTGAGGCTTGCTGAGGCCATTCGTGAAGGGCGGAGTGTCCTCATCCTTGTCCCCCATGTTCGGCAGAACTGGCGTTTAGACCCCCAAACAGAGCCCCTGGATTTGCAGAAAATTTCGAATACAAATTGAATGACCCAAAAAACAACGAGCAAAAGTCCATTCTGATCAAGAAGCTGCTAGAAAGACAGAACACCCAGCTAGCCGCCATTATGAAGGTCGAACCCTCCCGGGACGAGTACGATATATTCCACCCTCTTGAAGTAATTGATCTCCGAGAAGAGCCTTTCTATTGGCGGAAGCTGTACGAGGGGCCGGCGCAAGACCTGATTTTGAAAGAGTGTGGTCCGACGCCGGCTCTCTGGCCCATCGGCGCACAACTGGCCAAAGACATAAAGACAGAACAAATTCACTCAGAGGAAACCATTACCTCAGAGATTCTGGAGCGCGCTGATGCTTATTACCACCTGTTGTGGAAAGAATGCTCCGACGACCAGAAGTTTGCCCTCTCCCAACTTGCGGACGATGGACTGCTGAACCCCACCAACGCGAGGGCCATTCGGCAATTGGTGCGGAGGGGTCTCATCACGACAGACCCGCAATTTCGACTTATGAACGAGAGCTTTCGGCGGTTCGTGCGGTCCGCCACATCGGCGCGTTTGAGAGAGGAGTGGCAGCGCGAGTCGCGGCGTAGCGGTTGGGGAAAAGTGCACGGCGCTTTCCTCACCACCATGATCCTCCTTGGAGCATTTCTGCTTACCACCCAAAACGCACTGTGGCAATCGTCTGCCGCCTACGTTACGACGGCTTTGGGAGCGCTAGGCACACTATTCAAGTTGTTCAATACGTATCGGGGCGGTGGAACTACGGAGAAGGCTGATTAACACGCAGGGCCACTATGGCTGATCGAACTTTTTTTAGACTTGCCGTTCGGAGACTCACAAGCGGCCGTCGATCGATCCTAAGCCTCCGACACCTCGTCCCGAACCAGGTGCCTGACTCGTTGTGGCGTGCTGCATGTGCGTACCGCCGATCTTAACGACAATCTCGATCGCATCGAGGTTCCGGCACTTACAAACCATTTCGCGAAAAATCCGGCGACCCTCCCCGAGGACACCTGATCGTATGTTCATCGTATGCATAATCTCCGCGCTGAAAAGGTGGGGGATTTTGCCTGGGTGCAAGTATGTGTAATTAGGATCAAGCGCTTGCAGTTTGATCCCAGTTTTGGAACCCCCGGACTCTCTGTTGGGGCCCTGCGTCGCCTTTTTCTTCTAACGCCGCAACCCACTCTTGCCATCCCGCCTTCTGGGCTATCGACATTCGCCCGCTGAGGACGCCAGAGAGTGTCAAGTTCCATAGCGCTCGGACATGCACCATGCAGCGTTTTGTTCCGAATTCGTAACAAAACCAAGAAACTTCGATTGGCGTCCCTTTCAGATGGTATAAGGCCGCATCGCTGGATTTGTTTTAGAAAAGTTCACTCGCGTGCACCGCCTCGAAGCGAGGAGGGCCTATGGCCGCTCATCGATACGAACAATTCTTGAGAACCACACCGATACCACCGCACTCGTCGCCAGTCACGGCACGTCCGCACAAACCTGTCGGGAAGGGCCATCGGCCACCCGGTGACCCATCGTCGCCACCGAAGCCTTATCCGCGATTCGTCCCGCCACCGCCCACAAACCTCAACAACCTGCGCCTTGGGTTAGACGTGATCCTCCCGGACGAGGCAAAAGCGTCTGAAGATGCGGGTGTGCTTATCTTTCACTCTGTGGGCGACACCGGAGGCATCCACGGTGACGATGTCGAGACGGCAATCTCCAGTGCAATGGACAATCAGATTTCCGCCGCCTCCATTAAAAGCCCTGCTCCCGCCTTCTATTACAACCTCGGAGACGTAGTCTATTTCAATGGGCAGAGCAATCTCTATCCGAGTCAGTTCTATGAGCCATATCAGAACTACCATGCTGCGATTTTTGCCATCGCCGGGAACCACGACGGCGATACCTCAACCCGGCCCGGAGATCCAGTCGACACGGAACCGTCGCTGTTCGGCTTCATGCGGAATTTTTGCGACACCGCTAGCCACCACGACAGCCCTTACCGCCCGACGATGACGCAACCTTACGTTTACTGGACACTTGAGACACCCTTCGCGACCATTGTCGGCCTTTATTCGAATGTGGACGGCACGCTTGATGCTAGAGGCACTAGTGAGCAGCAGCAGTGGTTGCAAAGTCAGGTATCCAATGCGGCCAAAGACAAAGCACTCATTATCACGGTTCACCATCCTCCATACTCGCTCGATACGACACACGGAGGCTACCCGGACATTGAGATCGCGCTTGACCGTGTCATTCAAGCCACTGGGCGCATCCCCACCGCGATCTTGTCCGGCCATGTGCACTCGTATCAACGGTTCGAACGTGCCTTGGGAGACAAAAAGGTGCCCTACATCGTTGCCGGCGCGGGCGGTTACGCCAACAAGCAAGCCCTTTTGCACAAAATCGAAAAGGCTTCCAATGGGAAAGCGCTGGATCCAGGTTTTCAAACTACACATCAAGATCTGAAATTAATGGCGTTCAATGATCAGGAGCCTGGCTTCCTTCGGGTCACCGTAGACGGCAAGAAGCAAACCGTGATCTTCGACTATTTCGTCGTTCCGTTCCCGCCGGCCTCACCCAGTGGGAGCTCAGGGGATACGGTCACCGTCCCCTGGTGAAGGGTGTCGGTGAGGGCGTTCGTTCTGTTTTAGAGCAACTTTGCCCCAACTCACAGAAGGTACGACATGAAATCACGAAAGAACACTGACACATACATTCGACCCATGCGCGTGTTTGTGGGCCACCGAACTAAGGCCGAGAAGGGCTTCCGCTCGCGCGTGTCTATGCCCGCACCAACGGCTCTTGCACCGGGGCTGCTTCCTACCCCGGATCACGATCTGATCTTTCACGGAGGAAACACTGTCGCTGCGTTGATCTTTGCCAATTTCTATGTCGGGGGATCCGACGTCTGGGCCGCAACCGACATCCAGTCGATCGACCAGGCGCTGGCGTCTGCGATGTCCGACCAGAATTTGAACAACGTGATGAGCCAGTACTATCCGTCTGGCCAGATCACCTCAACGTTTCGTGGTTCGCAGACCCTCGCCGGTCCGCCCCCACAAACCGTCTCCCAAGGTGACGTCGAGAATTTGGTGCGTACGTTGTTCGGGGCCGGAACACTCAACGGTTTCGATCTGACCTCCACCGTGTTTAATTTCATGCTTCCCAGCGGGACGATTCTCAACACCAACGAGGCGCCGACGAGCAGTACGATCGCTGCCCGTGTCGAATCTGCTCGCCCCAAGCAACCTGCAACACACACCGCCCTAGCGGCTGTTGTTCCGGTGGAAGAGGAGGAAGACTCAACCCAGGGACTGGGTGGCTATCACGGCTCTATCCATGTTGGCTCGGGGCCGAACCAGCAGACCATTTACTACGCGGTTGGTGTTTATTCAGAGAACCGTCCCGACGGCACCGTCAATGGCATTCCCGTTTTCGATCAGGCTTGGAAGAATGTGGTGGCGACCTTCTATCACGAATTGAACGAGGCCAGAACAGATCCGGACGTTGAGGACGCGATCCGTGCAGGAAACGACCCCAACGCCGTCAATTTCTTGGGTTGGACTTCGTCACAGGGGGAGGAATGTGGTGATTTTCCTGTCTTTGAGGCGAATCCCCTGAGTGAAGTCTTCCAGGAGGTCACATTAGCCGACAACAGCGGCACCGTTCCCATTCAATTCCAGTACTCTGACGTTGATCATGGCCCCGGTGCGCCGCGGGATACACCGGCGCCGTTTGCCGGCCAGGCTAGCCAGGCAATGCGGCGAGAAGCAGTCTGACGTGTCCGGAAGCAACTTGGACAGCCAACGGACGGGCGTCGATTCGCGGTGTCCATTTCCCCTGGCTGTACAGTTTGACTGGACGTTCTTCTAAGCACTCAACAGTTCCGAACTTGCTTTCGTCATGGGAGAACATCTCCGCGCAGTAGTGAACGGGGACCCCAGAAGATGTTCGGTCGCGTCTAGACCACCGCCGTCACCATTTAAGAACCTACATCAGCAGAGTGACCACGCTGGTGACCACGAGTGCTGCAGCCCATACCAAGTTGAGATTGAGCCATGCCTTGCGCAGAATCGCGAGGCCGAGCTTGCTATAAGACCACCCACGCGATGAGCCATGTGACTGCAAGGTAGACGGTCGTATGGACCGCAGTGGCGAGCAGTGCCGCGAGAGGGCTTGCGGCCGCGGATGCGTGATGGTGACCTGCCATTTGGTCAGCCGCTTCGACTGTGCTGCTGCCCAGCAGCACCGGCACCACCATCAAACCAGCGCCGTGCGCGGAGGCTCCTCAGAAACTTCTCTTATGCGGCGGTGGAGAGGGTAACCACGAGGCCGAGGTCCTTGGCTTTTTTCTGAACGCTGCGGATTTCGTGCTCTCGATATTTTTCTTCGTAGTACTTCATCCCCTTGTCGACGTATTGTTCTCCGT